>Ga0114920_10000215_pt1 | contig 25624 bp, 13 predicted proteins | sample ChitaG_FD_88683 | JGI IMG/M metagenome (GOLD analysis project Ga0114920, IMG submission 88683) | Deep subsurface microbial communities from South Pacific Ocean to uncover new lineages of life (NeLLi) - Chile_00310 metaG | ecosystem: Environmental > Aquatic > Marine > Oceanic > Sediment ...
AAATATTCCCGCTTCAGGTATGATTAGGCTTCTTTAACCTTTATTAAACCCTGGTAAACCGATCCTTCCAGGCCGTCAATACTTATATAGTCGCCGGAATTAAAAAGCACCTGGCTGAAAAGACAGTTTTTTTCCTTTTCATTACAGATCAGGTTTCCGCATCCGACAACGCATGTTTTTTCCAGCCTGTGGGCTACAACGGCTGCATGGGAAGTTACTCCCCCCCGTGCGGTGAGAAGACCGTCTGCCGCATATATTTCCTGAATGTCGTCTGGAACGGTATCCCCCCTGACAAGGATCAAAAATGTTTCAGGTTCCCGTGCTCTCCAGTTGTCCACCTCTTGCAGACTGAAAACAACACGTCCGCTCATTGCTCCGCCGCTGACGCCAATACCATGTCCTAATAATTTATCGTCTGAAATATTTTCAAGGTCAAATGTTAAAACTTTCTTCCTTTCTCGCATGCTCATATCCCGGGTCTGTAGCAGGTACAAATCCTCCTTGAAAGGACTTTCAAAGGTGAACTCCATTTCCTGAGGGCTCCAACCCTTATTGTGGATCAACTCATTCGCCCATTCTTTCAAGGCCTTGTAAATCTCAGGGAAATGAGTTTCAAGGGTTATATCGGTTTCCCTCATCTCGATATCTTGCTGTATAATCGATATCGGGAGGGTATTGACAAGACCCGAGGCCACATCCTCACCTTGATTCCAGACGGTAAAATCACCCCACAGCCTCAAGCTGTCCTCTGACCATCTTGGATTATGGGTAAAGAAGACACCGGAGCCGGATTGCTGGGAAAGGTTTCCATAAACCATTTCCTGAACAGTGGCGGCAGTCCCCCAGTCATCGGATATCCCCATGATTTTACGGTAGGTTTTCGCTTTGGAAGACTCCCATGAACTGAAAACTTTTTTTATCGCCAAGCAAAGTTGCTCGAAAGGGTCTTCAATAATATCTATCCCTGCATTTTTTATTATACCTTTATAAGTCATTGCCACCTTACGCATCTGTTTGCCGATGAATTCCCTTTTTAACTGGACACCTGCTCTTCGCTTCATTTCACTGATAATTGCATCAAAATCATCCCTTGCCAGGCCAAAAGCCATGCCGTAACATTGCAGAAACCGGCGATAACTATCCCATGCAAACCAGGCATTACCGGTTCGTTTTGCAATGCCGACTGTAATTTCCACATTCATTCCAACATCAAGAAACGTATCCATCATTCCAGGCTGTGAAATGGAAGATCCGCTTCTTACTGACAAGAGCAATGGGTTTTTCGGATTCCCAAAGGTTTTTCCGGTCACCTTTTCAATATCAGCTATATGTTTCGCCACCTGCTCCTTGAAGTTCTGCTCTGCCGGCGGATAACTGTCTATTATCTCTCTACAACGAAATACTTCGGTTGTAATAATAAAACCGGGGGGTACCGGCATTCCGAAATTATTAAGCTTGACCATATTAAGTCCCTTGTTGCCCAGGTGAATAATTCCGGAAACCCGCTTATGGACGTTGTTGATAGGCGTCATTGCCTTTTTAGGATCATATAGGAGAAGGAGATGAAGTTTTTCTTTGGGCAGTTTATTTGACTGTAGAAAGAGGGTGTTCAGGATCCGGCTTAAAAACAGATCTAATTGCTGAAGCCCGAGTGAAAGTGTTATCCTGTCACGAAAGAATATCTCCGATGTCATGTGATACAGTTTTTCATTGTCGGCCATGCCCTCTCTGGGATGATACTTTGCCAAAATCTGCTCGGGGGGTATTTGAGGCATAATCTGGGTCAAATTTTCCCCGTGAATATTGTTAAAATAATCATTGATGATATTCCTTACAGCCCGAGCAAAACCCTTAAAAATGTCAAGGTACTGTGTAAAGGTAAATCCTCTGGTTTCAAGTGAATGGGCCAACATGTCAAGCTGGCGTTCAATTTCAACCGACGTGATTCCATCGACACGCAAGGCCTTGTCAAACAACCTTAATCGGTCGTAAATCTCAAAAAAGGTGGCTTTTGTTATCAGGCTAAGATCAATACTTCCGACAAGTTCCTCAAAAAGAACATTGATTAAAGATTCTATTCTGAACGCAAGCCCGAGGGCATCAAATTTCATTTCCCGGTAACTTCCGTACATGGAAGGTATATCCACTGTAATATGCCTTTTCTTATAAATGTCCTCCTTGATTTCATATGTCTGATCAGACAGTATTAATTTTTTCAAATCTTCCTGATAGTCGAGCAGCCAGTAGATCTTCTTATTTAAATCAGGCTCTGCCAGGGCATCATACAGACTGTTCAAATCAGGAAAGGCTTCGGACTTGAGCTGCCCAAGATAATTATCCATCTCTATAAAATCGAGGTTATATTTCTGATTCAAAAGTTTGTAGAAGGTTATGGCAAGTTCCACCCTTTTCAAATCTTTCTCTGATACGCCTGAAATTCCTTTAAAGAGTCGCTTAATTTTATCTTCTTTAATTGTAATAAGATCATCCGGTAAAGAAACCCCCTTTTTGTTAAGGTGTGACATTGCCTTGTGAACACCATCGATGTATGGCCCCTGAGTATCGATTTCTTCGTAAATATCCGGTGGAACAAAGGGCTTCAGAGGACCTTTTTCTCTGGTTGCCCAGAAATTAAGGGTTGCTTCCATAAAATCGATGATCAGGTTGCTGCTTTCAACGTGGCTTTGCTTTCGCAAAAAATGGATAAGTACATCTTTTCGGTGGCAAATTTCATCAATTTCCGTTGAGATGTCTCTCAGTTTGCCTTCGGCGCCAATATCGTTAAAGTATACCGGGAAAACCCTGGCAAGCTGTTTGGTCAGGTTATAGACCGGTCCGATGTCGCTGTTTAATAATTGGGTGATATCACGGGGAAAAAGGTCGGTATCCCTAATAAATAGACCGCAGATGGAAAGATAGATTATCAGGTATGAAAGAAGCCTGGTCGACCATTTTGGATCCAGTTCAATAAGCTCAAGCCATGTCCTTATATTGAGAATATGAGCGCTGTTGACCTTTATCTGCCAGTCGTTTCCAACACCGTCTATCATAGGGGACTGAAAACCCAGATCGATTACGTAATCGATAAAAAAAATAACAAGGTCACCATCATCGGTTTTATAGACACTCTTTCCCATGTTTAGAACGCAGTTCAACGAAGTGGCAGGGTATTTACTGGTTTGCTTCTTTAATATGGAAAAGGTCTTGCGGATCAGGTTACTGGTATTTAAGAGACTCTCATGGGCAATGAGCCAGCTCAATGTTCTGTTAATATCTCTTAAAGTCTCCTCATGGATCAACGACAGCCCGGAAATATTCATTATATGAAAAAGAAATATAAGTTTCCACCGATTTTTCCGGACGTTTTTAGCATCTTCACCAAGAATTCTTTGGGGAATTCCCCGGTGTGTTTCTACAAACTGGTTGTATCCGGGAAGCGCTATGAGATTTTTTAGAACATCTTCCAACGCCATGTTTTTGGATTGTGCGATCTCTTCAAGCTCGGCCTGAAATTGTTTTATTTGTTTATGGGATATATGCTGAAAAAGTTTATCTATTTTTTCCAGATTATCAATTTTATCCGCCTCTTCTTTAAACCAGGTCCAGGGATCTATTTCACTTAGCCAGTAAGTATATGTATGCTTATAATATTTTAAGAGAAGTAAATTTGCAGCCTTAAAATCTGCTGTAATTTCAGATGAACAGTTTAAAAGTGCTTCACCCAGTTTTTTTAGCTGGTAGAAACTCTTAACAAACAAAAAGAAATCTTCATCCTTGTAGTTCCTGATGTAATCAAAAGAATCATCGATGACCGGCATGAACCTTTGGATGTCAGAGCCTGAATCCTTTATGATTTTCTGTATAAAAAGAAGAAGGTTGTCCACGGCATCGGCCCTGACTTCAATTTCGCTTTTAGATTCAATGGCGCTTGTAAAAATATCAACAAAAAGCCTTGCCGCATCCGGTCCCTTTGGGTGGTTTTTAAGCAGATGATAATAATTGAGGGAATATCCCCTGGCTTCCTGTACAATAAATTGCCAGTTTTTATAGGGATGCGAAAGTTCTTGCAGAAAGGAGTTCAATCCTTCCATCAGACCGTAATATTTTGACATCACCTCCTGAAGGACCGAATATTTTTCATCTATGGCGACATCAACGTGATAGTTGGCGATATTAACCTCAAGGGCTTTTGATTGTATCATCAGACATCCGTAAAAATTGACTATTGGTTATTGAAGATTGATTATTGGTTATTTGAGGTGTCGGGGAGTTTTATCGAAAAGTTGTCCTCAATTAAGCGTAATGGGTGATCAGATGTAAAAGCGTGTGGTGTGTGCGAGTTCACACGATTTGGAATCCGATTACCCATGGCGCGGTCTTAAAGACGATAACTCCCCGGCCCCTGAGTTATTTGCTATTGAAAAACAAAGGATGAAAGCCGTTTAATCTTATTTGAATTTCTCTATTATTCAATTTTTAATTTAAGAGGATATCGTAACTTCTCAATAAGTGATGGTAAATAAGATGATAAAAGCCCCGCCCACTGATAATAAAATATAAAAAATCTGGAACTCGCATGTAAGTGAGCCTAAAGAAAAAACAGTGGCCAATCCTTTAATACCAGCTGTTTAATGGCGTCAATCATATGTTAAAAGATGAATTTTGTTATTAGCTGTTTTTTCTTAAGGCTCTCTACCACGCTCAAACAGCCAGCTCTTTTACATTTTATCACCAGTGGGCTCCAGAATTTATTGAGAACTTACAGAATATCAGATTAAATATCTATTTTCAAGAGGATTCGGTGGTTATTAAATGGATATTCAGTGGGAATTCAATGGAATGACAATTGAGTCTGCAATCTGCAATCGTCAATACAAAAAAGCCCCTCCCCGAAGGGAGAGGCTTTTTATGATTAATTTATGCAATAATTAGAGTTCAAGCCATGAATCCGAATAGATGGACTTTCCGAGGATGACATTGGTCGTCTTGACATAATCCTGCATTTCTTTGGAAAGACTATCCATATCCGGTTCATCGCCGTCCATTACGGAATATACCAAATCGACGATATCCTGACGTTCGCCTTTGGCAATTGCTATCAGCGAGTCATCCAGCGGATCCGCAATCACTGATTCCATTCCGTATTTCTGGAGCATGACCATGTAAGTCTGGTTGAGAATTGGACGCAGGTGTTCCGGGGGACCGTTGGATATGTTTGACAGGCCGCAGGTGCTCCTGGCGCCCGGTGCGATAGCCTGAAGCATCCCCTGAAATTCCATCAGGCTTATGGCCTGCGGCTGCTGAATGTTAACCGGGGTTACGATTCCATCCACCCAGATCTTTTCATTTGGGATACCGGCTTCATTGGCCGCATAAAGTAGTTCAACACAAAGTGAAGCGCGTTCATTCTCATCACGCGGCAGACCTTCAGGACCCCATAAAAGGGCAACAAAGTCGGCATTATGTTCCGCAGCTATAGGAATCATTTTTTCATAACGTTCCGGGCGGCACATGATGGAGTTAACAATGGCCGGCAGCTTGCACACCTTGAGCGCAGCTTCAATGGCATTGATATTTGATGTGTCCAATATCAGAGGTATATCGTCAACAACCTCCTGGATAACCTCAACCACCCAGGGCATTAGTTCGTGTCCATCCTTTTTGGCCGGGCCAAGGTTGATGTCGATAAAATCCATCCCCTTTTCCTTTTGGAAAAGGACCTCCTCCTGGATCGGTTTGGGATCACGCTCCTTGAATGCCTTGCCGATCTTTTTAGATATTACGTTTAAACTTTCACCTAAAAGTAACATACAACCTCCCTTCTTTATCGGTAACTGTCTAATGTTACCGGGGTGTACGACCCCGCCAATAGATTTACTTTGACTTGAGAAATGCCGGAATATGGGATGCCTCTCTCGGCCCAACGGTAATAGTCCAGCCCGGCAGTTCCTCTTCAACATCGCCGGCAATTGCAGCCGCATAACCGGGAATAATCAATTCCGTGTGCTTGACTTTATCCATGACACCGCATTTCTTTACGAACGTGCCTACATCATCACCTGAAAATTTGCCGGCTGACCAGGCTGTCATTACGGACAGGCCTTCGGTATCTTTGATGAGCAGCCAGGATGGAACCTTGCTGCCTTCGATCTCACCGGATACAATAAAGTAGGTCAGGGCAAAATTTGTAGTAACCAAAACCGGGGAATTTTCATCCGGATCGCCGATTTCATAGATACCTTCTGTCACGGTCATGGGCCTCTGAGGATCAGTGAAGATGTTCAGCCGTTCAAGCAGCAGCGGGAAAATCGTCTCGCCGGTAAAATCGGAAAGAACCGTAATGCCGCCATATTTGGCGATATGCATGGCAGCGATCAATGTTTCCATGTCCAGGCTTGAAGCCATCTCACACGGAAACGTAATTGTCGGAAATCCAAGCGATTGGTTTCCGGACTTGAGGGCTTCACGCCGAATAACTACCTGGTCCTCGAATGACTGCTTGATTTCCCTGGAACCGGAATCGAGCACAAGATCTTTGAGCCCCATTCCAGTGAGTTTGTCAGATAGCGTAATCAGCCCTTCAACGGAATCGGCTTTAACGGCCAGAGGCAGATCATTCTCTTTTGCAAGCGCGCCAAAATCATCGGCATTGCCTTCCGTAGCGGCATATATCAGGGGCCTTTTGAATTTACAGGACTCGATGCCTGCAGCCATTACCTCTTTATCCTCCGACATTAATACCAGATTAAATTCCGAAGTTTCTGCGATAGTCTTTGCCGCTCCTGAAAATGCATCTTTATCGCCGCTTACATCTTTTAAGGCAACAAGATCGGGCCTTAAATTAAGACCAACCCTTTCAAACTGAAAAGCGTTCCAAGCTTTTAGCTTGGCATCAAGATCAGATCCTGAAATGTCGGATCCCACCATGGCTGCAATCGGCGTTTGGTTGAAAAAGGTTTTCTCATGGCGATACAGCACTGTTTCACCGCCGGTTTTAGCCTCTCTGACCCCTTTGCCAAGGGCAACAGGCCGGATGGGTGGTGCTGAAGCCTCTGCAAGCTGTTCCTTTGCTTCGTCAGATACATATGGACAGGCGTCGAGTTCAGCCTTGCCGGATGCCAGGTTCATGGCAAAAGCAAGGCATGTGGGAACACCACATTCCTTACAGTTGGTTTGCGGCAGAAGTTTAAAAATCTGAATACCGGTTAATGCCATAACTGTCTCCTTATTTAGTTCATCACGTTTTAGATTTTAATTTTGATGGTTTCGTAAAAAGTCAAAATTTCCTGCCCGCCGGCAGGCGGGGCTGAATTATTCAATTTTGCGCATTCATAATGTCTTTAAATAATTCGCAATTCCTTAATCCCTAAATTCCTTAATCCATGTAAAAAGGACTTTTTACATGGGCATCAATTTTTAGTTGTAAAGTTTTAGGAGCGGGATCTGTTCCCGCTCCTAAAATCTATCTGAATCGATTACCCGATAATCGGATCCATTTTTAGTGCGGGATGTCCGACTTTCTCGAGGAAGGGCAGAATCTCTTCCTCGGTGGTTCCCACGGTTTCGTCGGCAATCTTATCATACAGGTCAGGAACGCCCAGTTCTTCACCCCTCTTGATCAGACGCTCTTTGATCTCTTCCTTTAGACTCTTGGGCATCCAGACCATGCGGAGCAGGCCGCCGTCTCCTGTGATGAACTTGCGCTGGGTAATATTGAACTTGGAATGGCCCACAAAACCGGGCGAAGATTGTCCGCCGCCCATGACACCGGCCAGAGTGGTAAACTTCATGCCGCATGGACTCTCACCTGCGTATTCCCTGCTAACCGTCATGACACCGTTGCAGGAAGGGAGAATGGCTGCAATAGCTTCGCAGCAACCGCAGGTGGTCATGGGATCGACCAACATGGAGTAGAAGTTATAATGGGTTACATTACCCCTGGAGGCCTTGTAGACAAAATCATTAACACCTTTCCACTGCCCCAGCACCGGATCAAGGCATTCACCCTTTTCAATCGGCTGGTTCGGCCCGGTGGGGTTGATTTCAAAAGATGCCTTGCAGTCCATCCAGTTGTAAGCGCCGCAAAGACCGGTTCTCTCGGGACTTACCGTACAGACGTGGTTGGGAGCAAAAGACTGGCAGAGGGTACAGGAGTAATAAATTTCCTCTCCCTCGTCCGTCATTCCCTCAACCCGCTCATCCCTCTTTTTGTATTCTCCTTTGGCCCTTTTTGTCAGCGCATCAACATCCTTTTTCTTGGTGTAAAGGGTAACCTGAACCTTGTCCACGATTTTTGTGAAATCCTGGTGGAACTTGGCATGCAGGACAACACCGATATCCTTTAAGGTAAATCCCTTTTCCACGGCTGCCTTGCTTATGCGGAACCAGGCAATATCCCGCTGGCCGATATGCATAATGCCCTGGATATAGTTAACCAGGTGGTGAATCTGGCGTTCCAAAATCGGTTCGAAATCCTCCTGGAACTCCCGGCCGGCGATTTGGACATAGACGCCCAAAGGAAAGGCCTCGCCTTCTTTGAAGTCGCCGATGTCAGGACCGACAACCTCGACCTTCCCGTCATCGATCTCACCAATTTCGGCCATCTTGCAAAGCTCCGTGCACGGTGCCTTTCCGCCGCCGGTCTGGACAAACAGGTCCTTGCCCCTGACCCTTTCACCCTCAAAGGCCGGGCCGAATGAACAGGGAATGTCGATTTCCGCAACATGAACCTTGAGCCCCCGGACCTCAACCGATTTCTGGCAAATCTCATCATGAGGTACGGGGGATACAACATGCTCGTATGTACAAATACCCGTGGGAAGGATCTGTGTAATGTCGGTATCGGCCAGGGTCGGAAAACCCCAGTTCACACACCCGGCCGCAGCAGCACCCCAGTGGGTGCCGACTTCACCCAGAGCATTGACAAATGCAAAGATTCGATTCTTGTTATAAAGAAGCATCTTTTTATAGTCCCCTGGCTGAACACCGCCGAATGCCATGGCTGCCCGGTTGGCAAAACCTAAGGCAAATACGGCCGCTGAAATATCAGGGCCAAAAGGTACGATCCTTGTGTTCCAGCCGATCTGAACACCGGCCTCAATAAGCTGCTCGATGACAGATGTACCGTTGTGGCTGGCTGCACAGAAAATATACAGGTTTTTCAACTGGTAGTCTTCAACAATCATTTTGGCAATTTCGGGATCGGGTGCGGCACCGACTATGGCTGCAAAACCCGGCGCTGAACCGTCCACGAACTCGACACCCCTTTTGCGAAGAATTGTGTCGTCGGCAGGCCCCACCCAGATTTTCCCGGCATCTATATCCGGATCTTCCTGGGGATAATAAAAATCAGGATCAGTAACGCTGCGGATCCCTTCTTTAATTTCAAAAGCGAAAATAGCCGCCATGCCTGCGTCCAGAAGTGGTCCCAGATATGGCAGATGATGAACACCCTTGATATGGGGCGGTAGAAGTCCCCGGGCAAATTCCATCGGTTTTTGCAGATCTTCCAGGGTTTCAACCTTGTGGCCTAAAAGAGAATAGATCACCGGCAGATAATAACCCGTGTTCGGGAACTCGACTTTGGTATCTGCATTATGGGCCGCAAGAGCATTTCTTAAATCCCCTTCAACCTCTGAAACAATATTGTAGCCGCCCTGGATGGCAGCAAATGCTATTAACTTTGACATACTTTCCTCCTTCGTTGAGGATTTATTCTAACCTCATATATAAAATACATCTTGCATCATTAGACTTGCTGATAAGCAGCCTCCATTTTCATGCGATCATCCATATCCATCAGCACTCTTTCCCTGGCCTTGTCGATTCCCAGTGCTTTGCGCTTTTTGTCGATATGGGCAATCATCTTCTGGGCGTGTTTGATCGGATCAGGCTCAAAATCCCACATAGCGCCGTAAATCTTTTCCAGTTCCTTGCAAAGATAATCATGGAACACAGGAGCGCCGGATGTGGGAAAGGTTACGCCAAAGACCGTGTATATACCCGAAGCTACTACATATTGACCGATGCTGATGGCCTTTTCACTCATCCATTCAGGTGCGCTTCCGGCAACCGGAACATCGGAAATGTCGTTTCCTAAGCCGCCGGCTTTGACAACCTCAGTTGCCGCCAAAAGAATTCGGCTGTTGTCAACACAGGATCCCATGTGAAGAACAGGTGGGATACCCACTGTCTCACACACTTCGGCCAGACCCGGACCACAGAATACCTGCGCGGTTTCAGGCGTAAGCAGCCCCTCCATGGCACAGGCAATACCGTTGCAGCCGGTGGTCAGGACCAGTACATCGTTTTTAATCAGCTCTTTAACTACCATAATGTGGGCTTCATTGTGCTTGGTCCTGGCATTGTTGCAACCCACCACGCCGGCAAGACCTCTGATACGGCCATTAATGATATTGTCATTCAGGGTATAGTAGGTTCCCCTGAAGGTTCCGCCCAGATGGTACTTGATCGATTCCACACCAAACCCTGCAATCTGGACAGCTTTATGTTTCGGGATCATAACCTCTGCACCCCTGTTCTCAAAGTTGTCGATGGCCATCTTAACGATCCGCTTGGCATCTTCCAGGGCATGATGCTCGTCAAACTCGATGTGGATCACATTATCCTGCTCCATCTTTGCGATGGGATGGGTGGTGATCAGCTTGGTATGGAAGCACTTGGCCACATTGGCAAGATTCTGGAATATACACTGGATATCGACCACCATGGCGTCACAGGCGCCGGTTATAATGACAAGCTCCTGCTGCAAAAATGTGCCTGCCGGGGGTACGCCGTGGCGCTGAAGGATTTCATTGGCTGTACAGCAGATGCCGCCCAGTTGAATTCCTTTGGCCCCTTTTGATGCTGCATAATCTAGCATCTCCTTTGATTGGGAAACTGCCACGATCATCTCGGAAAGAACAGGCTCATGTCCGTGAACAATAATGTTGACATGGTCCTCCTTCATGATACCAAGGTTGGCTTCGGACTGAAGGGGATAGGGTGTTCCGAAAAGTACATCCTGGAGATCTGTTGCCAGCATACTGCCGCCCCAACCGTCGGCCAGGGCTGCCCGGGTGCCCTGCTTGATCATATTCTTGTAATCCTGGTCAACACCCATGTGGGTGCGGTGCATGATCTCAACAATCTCCCGGTCAATATTCCTGGGAAGAACACCGGCCTTCTTCCACTTCTCATAAAGGGCTTCAGGCGCCCGTTTCAGGTAAAGCAGTTCACCCTCGGGCTTGCCCCATTCATTCAAGGCTTTTTCAGCCACTTCAAGGGCGATTTCATCAATATCCCTGTCGACTTGCTCGCCGTCAACCTCAACCTTGGTTTCAACACCCAGAAGGGGAGCGATTGACAAGAGCTTGTTAATATCTTTTATCTTGTAGGCATCGGATTCTTTTCTTGCAGCAGCCATAAAGACCTCTGCCACACAGCGTCCGTGATCTGAATGAGCTGCAGCACCTGCTGCAATCATTCTGAGGAAGTTGCGTGCTGCAATTGTATTGGCCGTAGCCCCGCACAGGCCTTTTCTGGTATCCTCGCCTTCGATTCCCGCCTTTGGAAGCGGGAGACGGCACGGTCCCATGGCACAGTTTTTACAGCATGTACCCTGCACTCCAAAGTTGCAGGGTCTCATGGTTACAGCCCTGTCAAAGACCGTATCGATGCCAAGTTTCTGGGCCTGCGCCACCATTTCCTGGGTTGCAGGATCAATGGAAACCGCTTTCGGATCAGCTACTTTTTTCGGCTTGGCCGCCTTTTCTTTTTTTTCTTCTTCTGCCATTAGAGGTTCCTCCTCATAATTGTAACATTTTCAGCAATTTATTGATTCGTTCCAGCTTTAATCGATTGCCCGATCAACTGATTTCAACTAGTATAACGGAACTCTTCTGTGCACCCACTTGAGTTTTTCCATGATTTTTTCTGTCTGGCTTTTCTGCTCTTTTGCCGGAGTCATGGAAACTGCCGCTTCCGGAACAGCTTCTTTCTTGGCAATACGCTCCTCACGTTCCTTTGCGCGCTGCTCTCGAACAGCTTCCTCCCCGGCTTCAGCGTTAGCCTTAGCTTCAGCATCAGCATCAGCTTCTGCCTTTGCTTTGGCTTCTTCCTCGGCTTTAGCCTTTGCTTCCGCCTCTGCCTTTGCCTTGGCCTCAGCATCAGCCTTTGCTTTGGCCTCGGCTTCCGCCTTGGCCTTTTCATCTACCTCAGCCTTGGCCTTTGCTTCTTCCTCTGCTTTTGCCTTGGCTTCCGCCTCTTCTTTGGCTTTGGCTTCTTCTTCAGCCTTATCTACCTTTTTCTTCTCTGGCGGTGCCTTCTTGGCAGGCTTTTTCTTTGGTTCCGCCTTTTTCTCGGCTTTTGGCGGGGCCTTTTTAGCCGGCGGTGCCTTCTTGGGCTCTTCTCCCTCAATTGTCAGGTCCGGTTCCGGCGCAAGGGATGCATAGTCGATATCAATATCATCAAGCTGCTTGCTTATGGGAGCCACATCAACAGCACTTCCACCATCCAAAGCCAGATCTATGAAAGACTTGGTCAGCCTGATGGCTTCAGGGTGTCTCATGATAAGAACATTTGCACCTGCCAGCAGGTAAACTACGGCACTAACGGCTTCCATGAGGATTCCACGTTTTTCCGGATCACCTAAAGTCGGTGCCTCATCGGCACTCTGCTTGGCTTCCTTACACTTCCATATTTCGTTGGCGAGATTAAGAATAATCGGAAGCTGAAGCTTGTCATCACCCTGGGACAGGGCCGCCATACTGAGCCGTTCCATAACTGAATAGGAGTATTCCAGCCCGTAACCTAGACCACCGGTGGTTGGATCGATGATTATGCGATCCGCCGGCATCCCTAAGTTTTCAAGCAGAATGTTGACCTGTTTGGCAAGGTTCACGTCGATGGGTGAGGATGAAACAACCGAATGACCGAATCCCATGGCACTGGCGCCGATCCCCTTGTGGCTCTTATCCTCCACAGGTCCTAGAGTCAAATTTTCGCCATGCGTTTCTTCCGCAACTTTCTTTAAAACCGCTTCATCTTTCTCGTGATTCAAGGTGCCCCATACAATCAGCGGCACATCAATTGCTCCAAGGACCTTTTTTACTGTGGCGGCAGCATCGTCAGGGCTTGCGTCCTGACCATTCGGATCGGTACTAATTAGCTGGAGCACAATCATCTCGGCTCCAAACTCATCAACACACTTTTTTGCCCAGGCAGCCGGATCTGAAACAACATCCTTGAAGTGGCTGAGAGCGGCTTCCGCCCATTCATCAGGTTCCGTATCCCATACTTCCATTGCAACTACAGGCTTGTGGGGCATGTCACCTTCGAAATTGTAAAAAGGATAGCACGTCTCGCCACCGACAGTAACGGCTTTGTTACCTTTTCCCAGGGTAATTTCCTTTATACTGCCGGTATAAGATTCTTTGAATATTTTTAAAGCCAATGTTACCTCCTTTATACGATAAAAAATTTGATGATTAAGGAGTGTTATATTTCAACTCTCATCTATTAACCCTAAGGGGGCAATAAACTTATAGCCCCGGCTCAATTAATTATCAGCCCTCCTTTCCTAAATAAATTTTGTTAAATTTTGTTATAAAATTATCTACAATCGGTAGATTTATAGCCGCTGATTAAAAGATGCCCGAACCGTAACTTTTCGCAGTTGCCAAGCATGCTTTTTCTAATAAAAAAGAAATGTTACAGTATTTCGTAACAGGGGTTGAGCTTAGAATGTGTAAAAATAATCTATTATATTGATATTATTTATTTGTCAATAGATGAGTAAAATTAAATTAAAGGTAACATTTTAGCCCTTTGAAAACATTATCGCATTCAGATAATCCGGTTTTAAACCGTGTCAAACTAACACCTTGGAAATCCGACCCGCCTGCAGACCGTCGGGCAGGTGTTTTTGTCATTGGGACATTTGTATTTTTGTCATTGTTTCGGATTTCGTGCTTCGTATTTCGAATTTTTGACCGAAAAAGATAGGGTTTTCGGTCAAGCACTAATTAGGTCATTTTTGCGTCAATTAAGGCAAAATCAGAAGCAGGTGGCGCAAAGCTTGAGTTAAATTGAATCATTCGAGTTCATCAAACCGGCAGCTCAATTCAATCACGTCGCCGTCATAAATGGTGCTGACCTTGTATGGTAAGGTTTTAAACAGCCTTACCATGCCCTGATTTCTGGACAGAGCGTAGGCCATCAGACCTGCAATTCCGTTTTCCCGGGCAGCCTCTGACAATTTTAGCATCAAAATCTTGCCTAACTTTTTTCCCTGCCAGTCTTTGCTCACGGAAAATGCAACCTCTGCTATATTATTGGTCTGGTCCAGAAGATATTCCCCGACCGCAACGACCTTTCCGAAACCAAATTCTCCAACAACAGCGAGAAGGGTCAAATCCTTGATGTAGTCGATCTGATACATACTCTCCATATCGTCACGAACAAACCTGGTCCTTGCCTTAAAAAATCTGGAATATATATCATTCTTATCCTGGTTGTAAAAGTGTTCCTGGATCCTTCTTTCATCCACCGGTTTTGCCGGCCGTATCGTTATCAGCCCACCGTCAATCTCCCTGGTCTCTTCCATTTTGATCGGATATATGCCGTGTGCCGATTCCGACAGTGTTCGTTCGGCGCCGAGCAGCCCCATCTCCTTGGCCTTAAAAAAGAGCTCATCACGAAAATCCGGTTGGGCAATGCTGATCATGGCCATGGCCCGTTCCTGAAGGCTCTTCCCGAACAGGTTTACAGCCCCGTATTCGGTGACCACGTATTGAACGTCACCCCTTGGAACCACGATGGCGGTATCATCCAACATCGGGACAATTCGACTCTTTTTACCATCGCTGGTCGTTGAAGTGAGCATCAGGATCGATTTGCCTCCTTCAGACTGGGACGACCCCCTGATAAAGTCGAGCATGCCTGTCACACCGGAAAAATGGTTGAAAGACAGCGCGTCGGCAGCGACCTGGCCGGTGAGATCCATGGTCATGGCCACGTTCATGGAGAACATTTTGTTGTGACGGGAAATAATGCCGGGATCATTTACATAATCCGAAGGATGAAACTCGATGGAGGGATTATCATCCAGAAATTCGTAAAGATCATTTGTCCCGATGGCACTGCTTGCCACCAGCTTCCCCACGTTGAATCCTTTTTTCCGGTTTGTAATAACCCCCATTGAAACCAGGCGCATGATATCGTTTGTGAGGAACTGGGTGTGAACACCAAGATCGTTTTTGCCAGAAAGTGCCAAAAGAATTGCCTGGGGGGTTGTACCCGGGCTGATCTGGATGGTTGAACCGTCGTCAACAAGCCTGGCAATAAGCCGGCCGATAAGATTGGCAGGCTCTAATTCCGGAAGCTCATCAACGGTAAGAAGCTCCTCTTCGTGTTCAACAATCACGTCCACATCGTTCATATGAATAAAACTTCGGCCCAGGACCCTGGGCATCCGTGAATTGACCTGGGCAATAACAAGATCGGCGGACATGGCAGCCGCCATGGTTATATCTACCGAAATTCCCAGGCTCATCCATCCGAAGTCATCCGGCGGAGATACCTGAATAAGGGCCGCATGTAAGGGAAGGCGCCTGCTTTCAAAGAGTCGTGGTACTGCCGAAAGGTTCATCGGCGTGATAAAGCGCTTGTTTCTTGCAAGGCTCTTTGGCTTGGCGGACCCCAGATAAAAAGATCTGATATTAAAGCTTTGGTCCCTTGTTTCATCTGCTATCAGCGTCAGCGGCGTGCTTTCAAGACTAAGCAGGCGGACAATCTCAAGGTCCGTAAAGTTGCCTGAGGCTTCCGCAAGTTTCCTCATCAGATATTGGGGCTCTCCGCAGGAAGAACCGATAAAAACCCTTTGGCCTGGTCTAAGCATGCTTATCGCTTTTTCCCCGGTCCGCTTCTTCTCGACATAATTGTCTGCCCAATAGGTTGTGACAGCCATGATTTTCCTCTTTGGCGCTAACCATAGCAACATCGGCAATTTTTCTCGATGCCGAAAAAAGTATTGTATTTGCTTGCTAAAAGAAACTTGAAATTTGAAACTGGAAAAATAAGGGTAGTATCTTTTCTAAATCGATAGAATTCCTTTCCGAGTTTCAAGTATCAAGTTTCAGCTACAAGTTGAAATAACTGCATTGAAGGTTCCATCCTTTCCGAACGCAATATCGAAACAACTAGTTAACTTATCCACTAATTATTATCAAGAGTAAGATGGATTGCCGGAAAGAATTTCTTGACCGTTTGAATCTTCTCGTGTAATTTTTCCGATACTATTATTTTATATATTTTCCTTCGTGTTTTCGTGATTGGCTCAAAATGTTTAGCCACATATAATACAAAATGAGACCTTTGAAAAATGCTCAATTTTGTTCAAGTTCAAGGAAGGTAAAAATTTTAACCACAGGAATACATTGAGTATTTTGAGGATAAATCTAAAGCTTCACTTCGTGCAAAATGTTGAGCCTGACACAGAAATTGGGCAAAAGGGGGCGTTTTGCAAAGGTCTCAAAATTATTAAAACGAACTAGGGACCTAACGTGTTCAAATTTCTTCATGCCGCTGATATTCATCTGGACAGTCCTTTGCAAAAGCTCGAGCAATATGAGGGGGCTCCTGTCCAGGAATTGCGACAGGCCACGCGGCGGGCGTTTGAGAACCTTATCGAACTGGCCGTTGCGGAACAAGTCGACTTTGTCCTAATCGCCGGTGACCTGTACGACGGGGATTGGAAGGATTACAACACCGGCCTCTATTTTATTTCCCGGATAACAAAGATGCGCGATGCCAACATCCCGGTTTACATCATTACCGGCAATCACGACGCTGCCAATACGATAACAAAAACCCTTCGGCTTCCGGACGGTGTTTATATGTTTCCCACCGACAAACCCGGCACTTTTCAGCTTCAAGAAACTGGCGTTGCAATCCACGGCCGGGGTTTTGCCACGCCTGCCGTGAAGAAAGATTTATCAGCCGGATACCCGGCGGCAGTTACCGGCTATTTTAATATCGGAATGCTCCATACCTGTGCCACCGGGCGTGAAGGTCATGAACCGTATGCACCCTGTACAGTGGCGGCGCTCGAGTCAAAAGGTTATGACTACTGGGCCCTGGGGCACGTTCATCAACAGGAGATTCTTTGCGAAGATCCGCTGATCGTTTTTCCGGGAAATATTCAGGGCCGGCATATTCGTGAATCCGGCCCAAAAGGATGCATGCTGGTTAGCGTAGATGAGAAAGGGCGTGCCCATGCCCAATTCCACCCCCTTGATGTTATTCGCTGGGCCCGGTGCCGGGTAAACGCATCAGAGGCAGAAGATGCTTATGCTGTTATCGATGGTATTTCCCAAAAGCTCAGGGAACTTTTAGAAGAAAGCAAAGGATTTCCTTTGATAGTTCGGGTTGAAGTCAACGGGGCATCTCCGGCACACAGGGATCTTTCCGGTGATCCTGATCACTGGACCAATGAGATTCGATCAGCGGCCATTGATCTTAGTCAAGGTCTGATCTGGATTGAAAAAGTCAAGCTTGGCACTACTTCGCCATCTCAAAGGGAATCCTCCGGTCTGGCCGGCGGCCCCATGGGAGAAATTCTTCGCTGCCTGGACGAGATAGGATCTGACCCGGATCGATTGCAATCTTTAAAACCCCTTGACCATCTCTTAAAAAAGCTGCCCAAAGAGCTCAAGGAAGGCCCTGATGCCATTTCTCCCAATAGCAACGAATGGTTGTCGGGAATCCTCGAACAGGTCCGTGCCATGCTGCTGCGCCGTCTGCTGTCAAAAGGGGATAGTCAATGAAAATCCTCGAGCTGAAACTCATTGCGTTTGGTTCATTTACCGACAAACATCTTGATTTCGGAAATGGGAGGGGCGGTTTTTACATCGTATATGGCGACAATGAGGCAGGTAAAAGCTGTGCCCTGCGGGCGCTCCGTGATCTACTGTACGGCATTCCTGCGCGGTCGACCGATAATTTTATCCATCCCCACTCGAAAATGAGAATCGGCGGTACCCTTCGCCGGGACGACGGAACAATCCTGGAATTTATTCGAAGAAAAGGCATAAACCAAACTCTACGGGCATCCGATGATGCTACAGTTCTCGATGAATCCCAGCTTCGCACTTTTTTGGGTGGCGTGGATGAAAGTCTTTTTGCCACAATATTCGGCATTGATCACGCTGATCTGGTGAAAGGCGGAGAAGAGATTATTCAGGGAGGTGGAGATATCGGCCAGGTTCTTTTTGCAGCAGGCTCAGGCATATCAGATCTGCGAAGTATCCAGGATGAATTTCAGGCCGAAAGTGACGCCTTGTTCCTCCCATCCGGGAAAAAACCTCGCATCAATGAAGATACCGGTACTCTTAAAAAGAAGCAGAAGGCTATACGGGAAGCCCAGTTGCCCGGCCAGGAATGGGTCCGGCATGATATGGCGCTGAGTGAAGCGCTCGAACAAAAGAAATCCGTTGACCAGGATCTTGAAAAGCAACAGCGGGAACAACATCGTCTAAAAAGGATAAAAGAAGCCCTTCCGGCCATCGGCCGCCGCAAAGAGCTTTTGAAGGATCTTGAAACCTGTATCGATGCAGTAATTCTTTCTGCTGATTTTAGCGACCTGCGCCAAGATCTGATCAAACGTCTTGGAATTGCTGAAAGTATGGAAAAACCGGCTGTTGAGAGCCTGGAAGCGATCCATAAAGCGCTGGGGAAACTCAATGTTCCCGAACAGTTACTGTCAAACGCCGATACTATCGAAGAAATTTACCAGGATCTGGGTAGACTTCGCAAAGACGCCAAAGATCGATCAAAGCTTGAGATACTGCAAAGTGGTCTTGATGGGGATGCCAAAACAATCCTTCAGGATCTTCGGGACGATCTTACCCTGGATCAGGCTGATCGTCTCCGTCTGGGAAAAACTGAAACGGTCAGGATTCAGGAACTGGGAAATCAGTATGAACGGTTGATAACCCGGTTCGAAGCCGCCCGTAAAGAGAAGGAAAAACTGACCTCACGCCTGGACAGTTTGAATAAACAACTTGCTGAGCTCAAGGAGCAAAAAGATACCGGCGAACTCCGCAAAACCATCGAACGGATACTTCAGCAGGGCGTCCTGGAAGAAAACTATAAAACCCTGTGCAATGAGATTCAACGGGCTGAGCAGAACGCTGAAATTACACTTAAAAAGCAGACACTATGGACAGGTCCCGTCGAGTCCTTTGAAACGTTGCCGGTTCCGTCACTTGAAACCATCGATACTTTTGAGCTGCGTCTGGGGGACGCTGAAAGCGAAGTAAAGCATCAGCGCGCGGACCTGGAAGAACTTCAACGCTCGATTATAGAAATCGACGGTCAGATCGAACAATTGCGCCTGGAACAGGAAGTCCCCACCGAAGAAGACTTAAACAGGGGAAGGAAAAAACGGGACGAAGGCTGGCAGCTGGTTCTCAAGTCATGGAAAGAGAAACAGGAACCCGGGAAAAACGGGGAAAAGTTTGTGGCAGCATTTCCTTTGGCAACCGGCTTGGCAGATGCTTACGAACTGAGTGTTCAGCATGCCGATGAACTAGCGGATCGGCTCAGGCGGGAGGCAGACCGTGTCGCCAAAAAGGCGACTCTGCTGGCAGACAGGCAAATGCGCGAGATCCAATCCGCGCGATTGAAAGAACAGCTTGAGTCAACCAAGAATGAACTTGCCAAAATTAACGCGGAGTGGGCTGCCGAATGGAAAGCCATTGAAGTTTCACCCAAATCCCCGAGGGAGATGCGGACCTGGGCCCAGAACCAGGCGATTCTGGCAGGCCGGGTGGCAGACATCCGGGAACAGAAAGCCAAAACCGGCGAGTTGCAAGCGCGCATCGAGACACTTCGCCGAGACCTCAGCCAATGTCTTGTGGTGCTTGGAGAGTCTCCGGCCTTAGAGAATGAGACCCTGACGAATCTTCTTGACAGAAGCCAGAAACTTGCTGATCAGATGGATAAGGCTCGGATTAAGCGGGAACAGCTTTTTAGCGAGCAGGCGCAGTGCGAAGAAGAGCTCCGGGAGGTCACATCCCGTGTGGAAAAGACCGAAAAGGACCTGGCAAGATGGCGCTCCCAATGGTCAAAGGCTATTTTGCCGTTAGGTCTTAAAGAGGATTCCACGCCGGCCCAGGCTTTTGCAGTGCTGGAGGAACTCAAGGACCTTTTTGGAAAACTCAAGGAAGCGGAAGAACTCCGAAAAAGGATTCAAGGAATTGGCAGAGATGCTGAAGCTTTTAACAACAAAGTCGCCCCTCTGGTTACAAACAATGCACCGGAACTTTCAGAACACACCCCTGAACAGGCTGCTGCCGAACTCCATGTCCGCTTGACACGCGCCCGGACCGAAAAGACCCGGCAGCACAGCCTGGAAAAGCAAAAACAGCAGGAAGAAGAAAAGTTAAAGGCCGCCGGAAACAGTATTTCAGAAATAAAAGTGCAACTTGCGACCATGTGCCAGGAAGCCGGGTGTAAAAGTTATGATGATCTTCCTGCGGCCGAAAAGCGCTCCGAGCACAGGCAAGACGTTCAGACCGAGCTTAAGCAATTAGAGGACCAGCTTCGCAAACTGAGTGCCGGTTTAACAATTGACGAATTTGTCCGGGACGCATTGAGCGTCGATTCCGACAGCATTGACCCTGCGCTGGATCGGCTGGGTGAAGAAATCGACCGTCTGTGGAACCGGAAGTCCGAGCTTGATAAGACCATCGGACGCGAAGAGAATGAACTGAGCAAAATGGACGGCAGCGCGCGGGCGGCCGACCTGGCCGAGGAGGCCCAGGGACTTATCGCACGCCTTGAAACCGACGTTCAACAATACATCCGGCTGCGGATTGCCTCAGAGATTTTAAACAAAGCGATTGAAAGCTATCGTGAAAAAAATCAGGGGCCGATCCTGGAGCGATCCAGCGACCTTTTCGCCCGAATAACCCCCGGTTCGTTTGCGGGTCTTCAGATCGATTTCAACGACAAAGGCGACGCCGTGTTGATGGGCGTGCGACCGGAAGGGAGAGGGGTTGTCGGCGTCGAGGGGATGAGTGACGGCACAGCCGATCAGCTATATCTTGCCGTTAGACTGGCCAGCCTTGAAAGCTATCTGGAAAAAAATGAGGACATGCCGTTTATCGTCGACGATGTCCTGATCCATTTCGACAATGAACGGGCTGCCGCCACTTTGCAGATTCTGGCTCAACTGGCCCAAAAGACCCAAATCATCTTCTTTACCCACCACCAACATCTGGTTGAACTGGCCCGTGCTCATGTGGACAAGGATGTGCTATTCGTTCATTCGCTTAGCCCGAATTTCTCATGAAGAACATCAAACATAATGTAAAATAATATGATATTAATAAATTCTGGAGCCCTTTTATTCCCCATCACTTATTGAGAAGTTACGAAAGGAACAGCTATGCGACCTGTATGCTTGATAATTCGCGACGGATGGGGGTATAGCGAAATAGAAGAAGGCAACGCCGTTCTCGCAGCCAAGACCCCGAATATCGACTTTTACAAGGACAATTATCCGTGGACACTTCTGGATTGTGCTGGTGAACCTGTCGGTCTTCCTGACGGCTATCAAGGTTCGTCCGAAGTAGGCCACCTCAACATGGGGGCCGGACGGATCGTTACCCAGGAGCTCAGGCGCATCGATGACGCACTGCGCACCGGAGAACTCTTTGAGGTGGAAAATTGGAAGAATCTTGTGGCCAACTGGAAGGAGCATCACAGCCGTCTTCACCTCTTTGGGCTGTTGCAGGACGAGGGGGTGCATGCCCATCAGGAGCACCTCTTCAAGATCATGCGCCGGGCGCGGCAAGAATACCCCGAGGGCCCCATCATCATCCATCCTTTCCTCGACGGGCGCGATACGCCGCCACGCAGCTGCCTGGAATACCTCGCAAAGCTCAAGCAGGTGATGGAAGGAGTCGGCAATTGCACCATCGGCACAGTGATGGGCCGTTACTATGGTATGGACCGCTCCAGAAACTGGGGACTTACAGATACTGCCTATCATTGCATTGTTGCCTGCGAGGGTCGCAAATCCCCTGATGACGAGACTGCGGTTAGGGAATCGTACGCGAATGACAAGACTCCGGATGGTGTGGAGATGTTCGACGAATATATTCGCCCGCATGTGATCGGCAACTATGACGGTGTCAGGGACAACGATTGTATTCTGCACACCAATTACCGCCAGGACCGTGCCATCCAGCTTTCCATGGCATTTATCGATTCAAATTATTCTGGAAAGCTCAAGATAAAACCGGCTGTGACCTACGTGGGACTGACGCGCTACTGGGACGAGTTCAGTGAATACATGCTTGGCGCAATAGACGCCGGCGGCGGCATGGAGAACCTGCTCGGTGAGGTCATTTCCAATGCCGGCCTGCGGCAGCTGCGCATTGCCGAAACGCAGAAGTTCAGGCACGTAACCAGTTTTTTCAACGGCAAGTCCACCACGCCTTACGAGAACGAAGACCAGGTTGACATCCCGAGCCGCTTCGACCCGGCTACCTTTGCCAGTCATCCTGAGATGGAGGCGTATAATGTGACCGATCAGCTACTCAGACGCCTCCGGGACAATCCTTACCAGTTCATTGCTGTAAACTTCGCTAACGGTGACATGGTTGGTCATACCGGGGACATGGACGCTGCGACAAAAGCGATCGGAATCGTGGATGAGTGCGTAGGTAAAGTTGTCGATCGTCTGCTCGAACTTGATGCGCATATCCTCATCACCGCTGACCACGGCAACTCCGAGCAAATGATCGATTATCAGACCGGCATAACCAAGACCAGCCATACCCTTAATCCTGTTGAGTTAATCTACGTTGCCGGCGATTCAAAGGGAAAGCAGCTTCTCGAACGTGGCAAGCTTTCGGATATTGCGCCCACGGTTCTGTTTCTACTCGGGTTGAACATACCGGAGGAAATGACCGCCCAGAATCTAATCGTTTGATAACGTCTACCACTTCCTTTTCTTGAGAAGACTTGCCGGAGATACATTCGCGTAGTATCACCCTTTTTGAGTGAAGAAGAACTCGCCGCATGTCATCTCTACCTCCCACCATCGATTTTCAGCAGTTCCCCGAGCCCTTCCCGGAGATCGTAGCGGGGAGTGAAACCCAGTTCGCGCTGGGCCCGGGTAATGTCCGCCACGGAGTGCCTGACATCACCGCGCCGGGCATCCTTGAACCGTGGATTGACGTCTTTCCCAACAAGATCCTTCAGAATGTCAAGAAGGTTCAGGAGTGAGCTGCGGCGACCTGTTGCGATGTTGAAGACCTCTCCCTTCCCCAGGCTGCGGTTGTTCATGGCCAGGAAGTTCGCTTCCACCACATCCCGAACAAATATGAAATCACGAGATTGCAGGCCGTCGCCAAAGACCGTCGGATTCCGGCCGGCCAGGATGTCGTCACTGAACTTTGCAATCACACCGGAGTACATCGAGCCGGGATCTTGACGTGGTCCATAAACATTGAAATATCGCAGAACTACCGTTTCAAGTCCGTACAGATTGGCGAACACGCGCGTATAATGCTCATTGACGATCTTGGCCAACGCATAAGGCGACTCGGGACAGGGAATCATTTCTTCAGTCTTTGGCAGGGCCGGGTCGTCTCCGTAAACAGCGGCCGAACTGGCGGCCACGACCCGTTTCACGCCGCATTCCCTGGCAGCGACCAAGACATTGAGCGTACCGGTGATGTTAATATCGTGATTTTCTATGGGCCGTTCAACGGAATCGAACACGGAAACCATGGCTGCTTCGTGGAAAACATAATCCACGCCCTGCATGGCATCCGTCAAGGCCCGCACATCCCGGATGTCCGCCTCGATGAAAGCGATTTTGTCCCTGAAACCGGCAATGTTGCGCTCATACCCCGACGACAGATTGTCATAGATAATAACAATGTGTTCCTGCTCAACAAGGGATTCCGCGATATGGGACCCTATGAACCCGCAACCGCCGGTGACAAGATACGTCGTCATGGAATCTCCTTTCACTATTTTAAAACTCTGGAAAATACATCTAAAACATATTCTATATCATCAGATGTTACATGGTAATTGGTGACGGCTCTCAGCCGGCTCGGGCCGTTGGGCAGCAATCGAATGCCTTGGGTGTTAAGCTTCTCTGCCAGTAGCTGCGATTGCATATCAATACGAGTAATTTCAAAGTATACAATGTTGGTCTTGACGCAATCCGGATCGAGTGACAGCCCATCCATGCCGGCCAGTCCCTCTGCCAACCTCCGTGCGTTGGCGTGATCATCTTTCAAGCGATCAACCATTTCGGTCAGCGCTACGATACCGGCCGCGGCCAGCACCCCTGCCTGACGCATGCCGCCTCCAAGCACCTTGCGGACCCGACGTGCCTCGGCGACAAAATCCCTGGCGCCGCATACCATGGAACCAACCGGTGCAGCCAACCCCTTGCTCAGGCAAATACAGACCGAATCTGCTTCAGCGGCCAGATTCCGTGCTTTTGTCCCCAGTGTTATTGCGGCGTTAAATAGCCGGGCGCCGTCTACGTGCACTTTTATACCGTGACTGCCTGCTATTCTTCCCACGGAATGCATGTAATCAACGTCAAGGGGGCTTCCGTTACAGCGGTTATGTGTATTCTCCAGAAGGATCAGCCTTGTTCTGGGAAAGTGAATATCGTCGGTCCGAATTGCAGCCTCGATGTCATGGAAAGCCAGCTTGCCGTCAAGCTGATTTGGTACTGGGCGGGAGTGAATGCCGCCCAGTGCAGCCGATCCCCCCTGCTCATAGAAGAAAATATGGGATTGATCGCCCAGTATAACTTCACTGCCGCGTCCGCAATGTGTCAACAGGCTTACCATATTTGCCATGGTTCCACTGGCCACAAACAGAGCCGCCTCTTTCCCCAGCCGTTCCGCAACCATTTCCTCCAGGCGGTTAACAGTCGGATCTTCGCCAAACACGTCGTCTCCGACTTTCGCATCAGCCATAGCCTTTCGCATTGCCGGAGTCGGCTGCGTGATAGTGTCTGATCGAAGGTCAACAATACGCATATTTTATCTCTCCTTTTGGGATTTAGGGACACGGAATGTTCAAATTATCCCAACACAAAAAATTTGACAGGATTAACCGGATAAACATGATATTATTCCCGTTAATCACAAAATCACAATCCTGTATAAATGGGAATCAGTATGTTTCTTAAAATCAAGTTAATCCTGTTATCCGGTCAAAAAAATGTCCGGTATGGCCATTATGGACAATTTGTTTTTGCTGGCTGTTACTATTCCAGCGACCACAGATAGCTGAAATTCGAATATCCTGCAAGAATTAAAGCTGGAGACGATTATTTCTACTTTGTCAGATTTGAAAAATCGTGCAAATAAGAGCGCCCGCCTCGATGATGCTTTTCCCGAAATGTGACAAAGTAGAATTATTTATTTAAGGAAAATATTAACATCACGGATATTTTCAGGTCATATTCTTGACTATTTATTAGATATAAAGGTAAAAAAGGAATTTGGGCAAAAACCCGTTAATTGCTAAAATTGTAATTGTTTTGCAGTTGTTTTCCCTGCTGAGACATATCATG
>Ga0114920_10000216_pt1 | contig 25611 bp, 20 predicted proteins | sample ChitaG_FD_88683 | JGI IMG/M metagenome (GOLD analysis project Ga0114920, IMG submission 88683) | Deep subsurface microbial communities from South Pacific Ocean to uncover new lineages of life (NeLLi) - Chile_00310 metaG | ecosystem: Environmental > Aquatic > Marine > Oceanic > Sediment ...
ACATCAAATCTATTTTATGAATTCCGTCGATCCGTTCCGGATTGAAGGCTACAAAATAACCGGATTTGAGATTTATCTGGAATTTGAACCTCACCCACCGCAGTATATTGTTGTGCCTGTGAGCGCAGGCGGGCACATCACCGGTTTCATGAAAGCTTTTATGGAGCTTCAAGAACAGGGATTTATACAGGCGCTGCCCAAATCTATTGGAGTTCAAGCGGAAGGCTGCTCCCCTATCGCTCAAGCCTTTATGTTAAAAAAATTGAAAGTGGAGCGGATTGAAAAAGCACAGACGATTGCACATGCCATCTCCAATCCCGATCCTCCCGGTGGGAATATCGTGCTCAAACTTTTGAATCAATACGGTGGACAAATGATCACTGTCAATGACAAAGAAATCCTCGCCGCTCAAAAATTGATGGCAGAATCCGAAGGAATATTCTGTCTTCCAGCCGCGGCTACAACTCTTGCAGGTCTGCTCAAGATGAAAAACCAAATCTCTTTTTCCTCCGATGATCAGATTGTTCTGGTTATCACGGGAACGGGGCTAAAATCCCTTTCGGCTCTGGATACGACGGCTTCGGCCGTTCATCAGACAGATCTTGAAAATTTGGATACAACGCTCTCCTCCCTGATTGAATAAAGAATCTTCTCGAACGGTATTATCAGATGAAGTTGAGGCAATTTAGTATTTCTAGCTTCTCAATAACTTCTGTGATACTATACGATTATATTTTATAGAAAAAGGAGGAACACATGACAAACGGTGAATTCCCAAAACTTGACATTAAACTCCCTCAATTGAAACCGGGAACGATCAAGCTCATTGTTATCGCCATTGTAACTGTTGTCATTCTCGCAGGATCATTCTACCAGGTCAATCCTGAGGAGGTGGGCGTCATTCTCCGATTCGGCAAATTTGTCCGAATGTCGAATCCAGGACTTCATCTGAAAATCCCCGGAGTGGAAGAGCTCATAAGAGTTCCTGTCGCAAGACAATTGAAGCTAGAATTTGGGTTCCGAACGACCAGTGCCGGCATTCAAACGGAATATGCCGTCACCCGGGAAACGCTGGAAGAAGCCCAGATGCTCACAGGAGATTTGAACGTCGCTATCGTAGAATGGATCGTCCAGTACAAAATTAAGGATCCGTACAACTACCTGTTTAAGTTGAGGGATGCCGAGACCACCTTCCGCTACATGAACGAAGCTGTCGTCAGAAAATTTGTGGGTGATAATTCCGTCGATGAAATCATCACAGTAGGAAGGGCAAGAATTGCCTTGGATGCCAAGGAAGAACTCCAGCGCCTGTGTGATCTCTACGAAATCGGCCTTCAAGTAGATCAGCTCATTTTCCAGGATGTCAATCCCCCCGATCCTGTCAAACCCTCATTCAACGAAGTCAACGAATCCGTCCAGGAAAAAGAGACAAAAATCAACCAGGCCTGGTCCGAGTACAACCAGGAAATCCCCAAGGCTGAGGGTGAAGCCAAACAAACGATTCAAGCCGCAGAAGGATACGCCATGGAACGGATCAACAATGCCCAGGGGGATGCCACACGGTTCAGGGCCATCTACCGGGAATATGTGCGTGCACCACTTGTCACGAGAAAACGTCTTTATTTAGAAGCCATAGCCGAAATCCTTCCCAAGGTAAACAAGAAAATTTTCATTGATGAAAACCTACAGAACGTCCTGCCTCTACTCAACTTGGGCGAGGAGGTGAAAAAATGAATAAGCAGACAAAACTCATTCTCATGTTGGCCTTGCTAGTTGGATTCATCATCGTCCTCGGTAATTCATTCTATATCGTTAAAGAAACGAACCAGGTGATCATCCTTCAATTCGGTAAACCGATCGGCGAAGCCGTGACCAACCCCGGTTTACACGTCAAGGTGCCTTTTATCCGGAAAGCCAACTATTTCGAAAAACGCTGGTTGGAGTGGAATGGAGATGTCAACCAGATTCCCACAAGGGATAAAAAATTCATAGAGATCGATACCTATGCCCGCTGGAGAATCAGCGATCCCCTTGTCTTTTTTCAGAGCGTCAGGGATGAGCGAGGAGCTCAATCCCGGCTGGACGACATCATTGATGGAGAGACGCGAAACGCCATCGCCAACTATGATCTAGAAGAGCTTGTCCGCTCCACAAACCGGGAGTTCGAAGAAACGGAAGAGGCCGGCGTCTTAACCGAGAGAGAGGAAGTCGTTACCATTGAAACAGGACGAGATAAAATCACCGAAATTATTTTGAACGCCTCTTCAATAATCACTCCGGCAATCGGGATCGAACTCAAGGATGTTCGGATCAAACGGATCAATTATATCGAGGAAGTCCGCCAGGAAGTCTTTGGCCGTATGATCGCCGAACGCCAGAGGATCGCCGCTAAATACCGCTCGGAAGGAGACGGGAGAAGCGCCGAAATTCGCGGTGAAAAAGAGCGAGAACTAAAGAGGATCCAGTCCGGAGCTTACAAGACCGCTCAGGAAATCAAGGGAAAGGCTGATGCCGGGGCGACCAGAATTTATGCCGATGCCTATAACCTGGATCCGGAATTCTACCAGTTCATGCGGACCTTGGAAACATACAGAATCGTCATGGATGCTGGGACCATACTTCTTCTTTCCACCGACACTGAATTCCTGAAATACCTCAAGAAAACCACCAGATAAAAATCTGGGGCCTACAGGAGGGTGCGGAGGCGGTCGAGAGAGATATTTCCGCCTGTTAGGACAATCACCACGGTCTGTCCTTTCAGCTGATCCTTTAATTTCAGGGCGGCGGCCGTAGAGGCAGCGCCCGCTTCTTCGACCATGTTTCGTATGACTTCCATGATCAGCAGGATGGCATCCTGCATCTCTTTTTCCGAGACAAGAATAAAATCAGCCAGATAGTCTTGAAGAATATCCTGCGTAAATTCATAACCAATCTGAGTGGCTAAACCCTCGGCTTTTGTTTCCATTTTGGCTGTCACAATCTCTTTGTTTTTCCAGGAGAGACATGCCGCAGGAGCCTGCTCTGCCTGAACGCCAATCACCCGGACATGCGGATTGACGGCTTCTTTGACCAGACAGCAGCCCGAAGCACCACTCCCTCCACCTATGGGAACTATAATCACATCAACAGAAGGGACATCTTCAAATATCTCAAGGGCATATGTAGCCACACCTGCAATCAGATCCGGCTCGTTGGCCGGGTGGACAAACCTCGCGCCCCATTCTCCGGCCAGCTGTTCCGCATATTCTTTGGACTCATCAAAAATCCTGCCAGAAAAAATAATTTTTGCTCCCCAGCTTTTCACCGCTTTGACCTTAGTTGGATTGGCCTTCTCCGGCATAACGATTGTCACAGGAACGCCAAAGAGGTGTCCTGCATAGGCGATGGATTGGGCATGATTTCCCGTAGATGCGGTCACGACGCCTTTATCTTTCTGCTGGGCATCCAGCCGAGAAAAAAGATAGAGCGCCCCCCTGGCCTTAAAAACACCTGTTGGCATGTGATTTTCGTGTTTGATAAAAACCTTTGTCCCCAAAAGCTGATTCAAATAAGGATAAGAATAAATGGGAGTTCGCGGCAGATAGTCTTTAATGACCTGCCTTGCCTCTAAAATATTCTTAAAATCCGGTCTTTCCCAATTCATGGTCTTTTCCTTTCACGATCTCGCCAGCCGGATCAGGTTATGTTTGTTCGGAAAAAGGGCAGCTGTTCCACCCGTATGAAAGAAAACGACATTGTCGTTCTTTTTAAAACGGCCTTTTTTAATGAGATCGATTAAAGCGGCCATAGCCTTCCCCGTATAGACAGGATCGAGAAAAATTCCTTCATTTTCAGCGGTTATTCGTATGGCTTCGGATACCTCCTTGTTGACAATGCCGTAACCCTCTTTCAAGTACTCGTCCAGCACGCTCACATCATTGAGGTCTGTTTTAATATCTAAATGTAAAGCCTCAGCTGTATCTGCGGATATTTTCCATACTCTCTCACCGTATGATTTTTTATCTTCGGACACACTGATGCCTATCACTCTCACTTTCTTTCCCATGGCCAACGCTCCCACGGTCAACCCTGCCTGCGTCCCTCCGGAACCGCTCGCATGAAGCACATAATCTACTTCAACATCCAACTCTGTGGCCTGCTCGATCATCTCTACATAGGCATCGACATAGCTGATCGCACCTAGAGGCACGTCCATGGAGCCTCCAACCATCGATCCACCGATAGGAGCAAAGTACGGTTTGAGTCCCTGCTGTATGACTTCACTGATCACATCCGCAATGAGCTCTTCGGCCTCCTCTTCCCTTATGATTTTCCCTTTTTCTGCATTTCTAATCCTTATATCCGCTCCCAAGAGAAAATCCAAAAGGAGATTCCCGTCGTATTCTTCGGGAAGATCATAGGTCTTGAACAAGACGAGGATCGGTTTAATTCCATACCTCTTGGCCGCAGCGGCCGTCTGGAGGCACCAGTTGGACTGGAGTGCCGCCCAGGTGACCACAACATCGGCACCTTTATCCAGGATATCCTGCATGATGTATTCCAGTTTGCGCGATTTATTCCCTCCAAACGCCAATCCGGTAAGATCCTCGCGTTTGATATAAATCTGAGGGCCATCGAGAACTTGACTCAGATTCTCCAATTTATAAAAGGGAGTGGGACGCTGAATGAGGTCCTTTTTTTGATAACCTTGGATCTTATCTTTCAAATCCACAATAGAATAGCTGGTCATGATTCCCTCCTGAAACAAAATTTATCAGAATTAGTGGATTAAATCAAAGACGAGTAGAATCAGTAGCTTTTCCAAGCTCTTTGAAGTTCAGAAAATTTTCCATGAGCCCAGGATTGGATGTTGTCTCCGTAATAGTAAAAAATCGGGATGATAATAAGGATGAAAATGGTCGAGCTGATCAAACCACCTACGGCCGAAAGAGCCAACGATGACCAAATCCGTCTGCGTCCGGTTTCTATCTGAATCAAAACTAAAGGAAGCATTCCCAGGACAGTCGTGCTCGTTGTGAGAAATATGGGCCGAATTCTCTCCTGAGTACCTTTTAAAACAGCGTCCAGAAGGGGCAGCCCCTCTTTTTTCTTGAGGTTGATATGGTCCACAAGAAGAATAGAGTTGTTGACGACAATTCCCCCGAGTAAGATGACGCCGATGTAAGCGGAAGAATCAAATGGAAAATCGGCCACCACAAAAGCAACAAAAACCCCGATCAGAGCGAGCGGCACAGCCAACAAAATGAAAAAAGGCTGGATAATGGATTCGTAAAGGGAGGCGAGGATCATAAAGATAATCACAAGAGAGAATATTATCGCAAATGTGATCTGACCTTTCTCTTCTTCTGTCATAAAGAAATCATCGTCAATTTTGGCGGAAAAACCCGGAGGCAGCTGAAGTTTGTCATAGACAGTCTGTTTATACCTGTCTGCAGCTTTGTAAGGCCCTCTAAACTCCCACATCAGCGTTTGTTGATACTGCTGATCCTCTCTATCTATGGAACTGGCCACAGGATTTTCGGTAATCGATGAAATCTCTCCCAGCCGGACATATTCTCCGCCCTGTGTCTGAATGAGAGAATCCTGTAGATTTCATATCTATCCACGCCGATTCGGGAAATTTGATGGAGAGATCGATTTCCTTCCCTCCAATTTTTGTTCTCATGACGGAAAATGCCCTGCCTGCAATGAGAGTGCCGATATGGTAGTAGAGAAAGGACGGATCCAGATTGTATTGTCTCATCGCTTCACGATCGAGCTTGAGCACATACTCGAATGAATCCAGGTTTCCCCAAAAATAGCGGCTGGATGTAATCCGGGACTCCTTTATACGGGGATTTCTTTTAAGGTCCCGGTCTAGATTGGATGTAATCTCTTTCAGCTTTTTCAGATTGTATCCATAAAATTTGATGCTGGAGCCGAGATAGGGACCGCTGGACACACGGGAATAGTAGCCCTGAGGATCAAAGCCATAGATAGAAATGTTTATGCCGGCAAAATTTGTGGCCAGCTGTATCAATTCTTCTTTAAGAAGGTATGGTCGATAAGAATACTCAATTTCGGGGGGAAATTTGATCCGGATGTTCGACCGATCAGACATAATGGACGAATTTATCTCCTTTTCATAGGTGCTTTCCAAAACTTTTTCTTCGAACTTTTGTGTCACTTCATCCGTCCGTTCGATGGGTGTGCCGGCCGGCATCCCAATCCGGACGCTTAGTTCCTGCCGCAAACTGGAGGGGAAGAACGTTCCTATGGTGACTTCGGATTTAAACCATTTGTAGGCGCCGAAAAACATGAGACCCACAACAAGGACCACTTCCAGTGGATGACGGATAAAAAACCTCAACACTTTCTCATATGTGTTCCGGAATCGTTTTTTTGTTTTTTTTCTTCTCTTTTTAATGAGTTTTGGGCTCATGGCCGGTATCAGCGAAAAAGAGACAAGAAGAGAAGCCGCCAATGCGGATGTGATCACAATAGCTAATGGGAGATAATATATTTTTAACCGGCCTTGAAAATAAGCAAAAGAGAAAAATACACTCATGGTTGTCAACGTCGCCGCTAAAACTGGAAGAAAAACCTCCTTTGAGCCCTGGATGGCGGCTTGAATAGGAGGCATTCCCTTTTCCTTCAACCGGAGAACATTCTCGAACACCACAATCGAATTGTCCACAAAAAGGCCGAATCCGAGTGCCAGTCCCCCCAAAGTCAGAATGTTAATGGATACTTTAAAAAGATAGATCAAGTTAAAAGTGATCAAGACTGAAAATACAATTGACGACAGAATGAGAAGTGAAGGCCGGATACTCCTCAAGACTATAAAAACCAGGATGAAAATCACAATGGTGATGATCCCTACAAGCAGATAGATCTCGTTCAGATTTTCCTGAATCTCTTTGCTCTCATCATCCACCACGCGGAAAATAAGGTCAGGGGGCAGATCCTGCTGAATCATTTCCAGTTTCTTTTTGGCAGCCCGGGCCACCTTCAAAGTGCTCATCCCCTTTTCCTTGGTGACCGTCACCCGGATTGTTGGCTGCCCATTGATCCGATTGATGAAGTAGATATCTTTAAAGGCGGGAAGAATTTCTGCGACATCCCTCAATTTAACCGGATTGGTTCCAGAACGAGCCACAACAATATCCCCCAGCTCTCTGATCCCTCTCACAGGATCACTGACCTTAAAAATGAACTCCTGGCTCCCTTTTGTCACTGTCCCAGCAGGATACGTGCGGAGCCTCTGACGGAGTGCACTGCTGATCGTGTAGGGATGAACACTGAGGGCTTTGAGTTTATTCTCATCCAGAAGAATTTGTATCTCGGGATCGGCACCACCTGTCACATCGATACTCGCAATCCCCTTAGTGGAGCCTATTCCAATTTCTATCTTGTCCTTGACAAGTTCTCTGAGCTTATGCAGAGAGTAATCTCCTGAGATGGTGTACTGAAGGAAAGGATTAACTCGGAAATCTTCTGGAACATAGAGCGTAATTCTCGGGATGACATCATAGGGCAAATTTTCTCTGACTTCCGATATTTTTTCACGGAGAGCAAGCCGTACAAATTCCATGTTGCTCTTCTGGTCAAACTCCAGTGTGATCCGAGAACTTCCAATACTTGAGGACGAGGTTATCTTGCGGACATCTTTTACGGTCGCCACTTTCTCTTCCAGAGGGGCCGTGATCTCCGTCTGCATGATTTCAGGAGCCACGCCGAACCATGAGGTGACGATATCAAGTTGAGGAAATTCCTGTCTCTGGGCCATTTCGATGGGGATATTAAAAAATGAGTAGACACCCAGAACCATTAAGACCAAAAAAACCATGGCCGTTGCGATCGGCCTTTCAACAAAAAGCCTCATGATGTCTTCTTTTCGGCCAGCTCATATGCAAGAGGAATGAGGATAAGCGTTAAAAATGTGGCGAGCATCAAACCTCCGATAACAGAGATAGCCAAAGGCTGCTGGAGCTCTGCGCCTTTCCCTAAACCCAGGGACATGGGAAAAAGTCCCAGGGCCGTTGTGACTGTTGTCATCAGAATAGGCCTCAAACGGACGCGGCTGGCCTCTATGATGGCCTCCCGAACAGCCAATCCCCTTTTCCTCAACTGATTGGTATAGTCAATCTTGACGATGGCGTCATTGACCACAATCCCCGCTATAACCACCATGCCTATGATAGAAATGACATTTAATGTCTGCCCAGTGATAAGCAGAGCCCATACGGCACCGACTAATCCCATAGGCAGTGTAAAGAGAATAAGTAAGGGATGGCGCAGCGACTCAAATTGAGCCGCCATGATCATATACACAAGCAGGACCGCAAGACTGAAGGCAAAAATCAAGCTGCGAAAAGATTTTGTCATCTCTTCCTGCTCCCCGGAAAACTCAACCCTGTAGTTTGGAGGCAGCTCCAGCTCCTCAACCTTTTCTTTAATCCTGGGTACGACCTGGCTGATTTTGGCACCCTTTAGATTGGCCGTCACCACAACCTCCCTCTGCTGGTTCTCCCTCCTGATTTCATTGGGCCCTCTTGCAATTTCATACGTCACGAGTTCTCGCAGAGGGATTAAGGCACCCTGGTGGGGCAGCTGTTCGTTTAGGAGTGTTTCAATGTTTTCTCGCGATTGTTTTTCAAGGCGAACGAGGACATCATATTTCTTCTCGAGTTCCTTAAAATCCGTAGCCTTATTTCCTCTCACCGCATTGACGAGAAACGTTCCGATATCAGAGGGGGAAATATTAAATTTCTCCAGGGCCTCTTTTTTTATTTTAATCAAAAACTCAGGCTTGCCTTCTCCAACAGAGGTGTTGATATCCGTTATCTCTGGCACCCGGCTCAATTTTGTAACCAATTCATCAGCCAGTTCGGTCAAACGGAAGAGATCATCCCCTTTGATTTTAAGCCCGACCTCCGCCGAAGAAAACGCCAGGAGCTGAGAAATCGTGGACTGTTCTTTCACAAAAGAATAGTTTAATCGCGGATACTTATCCAGCCGTGTCCGGAGTTCTTCGAGTACAGTCTCAATCTCTTTTGAACTAAATAATTCTACATAGATTTTGACCGAATTCAGTGAAATATCGGGATTCAGGCTCTCCATGCCGCTGACAATGCCGATCTGAGAAAAGGTGGCATAGATTGTTTCATTATTTTTCATCCAGACTTCTAGTTCCTCTACAATTTCTGAAGTCTGCTCCAGGGAATATTCGACGGGCGTCTTCATGTTGATCTCAAAGGAAAACACATCGGGCTTTGGCATCAGCTCTCTCGGAATTTTTGTAGCCATAAAAAAAGTTAGCATCAAAAACAGAAAAGATACGGTTATCACTTTTCCCTTGTTATCCAAACTCCATATCAGAATCCGGTGATACCTGGCGGCAAATAAATCATAAAAAGAATTGTAGCCCCTAAATATCCCCCGGATAACCGGTTTCATGGGCAAGGATAGATAATGTCCGATCAGCAGAAACAGCTGGGCCAAAAAACTGAAAATAAAATTCAGAACGAAGACTATGCCTTTAAAAATCCATACTATCAATGTCCGCAGTCCCAGGTAGGGATAGGCCAAAACCCGCCATTTTGATTTTTTCTTATTCTCCTTAGGATGTACTGTTTCATTTTTCTGCCCCTCGCCCTCTCTTGTCTTTGAAAATCCCATTTTTCGCGAGGCCAGAACAGGCAGCAGAGTCAGTGACACGATGAGTGATGAGAACATGGCAAAAGTTACAGTGAGCGACTGGTCCTTAAACAGCTGACCGGCCACACCATGCACATAGATGACAGGAAGAAAGACCGAAACAGTCGTCAAAGTTGATGCCGTAACAGCCATACCTACTTCTTTGGTCCCGACCAAGGCCGCTTCTCGAAGACTCTTCCCTAAACCCTTGTGCCTGAAGATACTCTCCGAGACCACGATCGAATTGTCCACAAGCATCCCCACCCCGAGTGCCAATCCTCCCAGAGACATGATATTTAGAGAAATACCGCAATAATAGAGAAGGTTAAACGTGGCAACGATAGAAATGGGAATAACGCTCGCGATGATGATAGGTGTTTTGAAATCCTGGAGGAAGATGAAGAGCACAAAAAACGCCAGGATTCCTCCGAATAGGATGGATTTAAACACCGATGAGATGGCATTTTCGATGTATTTGGCCTGTTCAGAAACGATCATCACATCAATCTCAGGATACTCTTCTTTAATTTCATCCAGCACATCTCTAGCCAACTGTGTGACTTTGACGGTATTCCCACCGGACGTTTTTCTTACAAGTATACCGATACTCTCCGCTCCATTGAGCCGGGTGATGCCCTCTCTTTCTTTAATGGTGTCTATGATCTGGGCCACATCTTTGAGACGGATAACACCTCTCTCCTGCGTTGTCTTTAGGCTGATTTCCCCGATCTCGCTCACCGTCTCATATTCGCCAACAACCCGGAGTGCATACTTGAAACGGCCTTTTTTTATGGTTCCTCCCTGAAGGTTCCGGTTGAAGGCATCAATCCTCTGTGAAATCTGCTGGATGGTGAGACCGTAAAGAGCCAGAAGCTGGGGGTTGACCTCAACCTGAATCTCCCTCTCGACACCTCCCGCTATTTCGGCCGAACCTATCCCTTCGATCTGTTCCATCCTAGGTTTTATAAGCTCCTCGGCGAACCCCTTGATCTCCAAGAGCGAGCCCTCTCCCGAAATGGACAGCACCATAATCGGTTTACTCTGTGGATCCAGTGGAATAATTGTCGGATCTTCAACATCTTCCGGCAGTTGAACACTGTCCAGCTTCTCCCGGGTATGAAGCATCGCAAAATCCATATCCGTCCCCCAGGAGAACTCGAGTTTCAGATAGGACACACCTTCTTTGGAAACAGATTCCACTCTCCGCAATCCTGGAATTCTGGAGACACCAGCTTCCAAACGTCTGGTGATAAGAGTCTCGATTTCCTCGGGAGCTACCCCCGAGTACTGGGTGACAACGGAAAGTCTTGGATAACTGATGTTGGGAAGCAGATCAACGCTCAATTCCCGCAGCGAGACAAATCCCAGAAGAACAATGGCAAGGAAAAACATAAACGTCGTGACAGGCCTTTTGACAAAAAGTTGAGTTATTTTCATGGCATTATAATATTTTTGTCCTTTTAATCGATTTTACCCTATTCTACTAAATATGACGCAAAAAAGTTTCCAAAATTATCATATTCTTTCTAAAAAAAAAGTGCACTTCGATCTTAATACGTTTCATGAGGGACTTCCGCTTACTCGATGCAAATAAACATATCAGGGGAGCCGCACGTAATATTTTATGGTATCATCAAGTTGGGAAGATAGACTAATGTCTGCCATAAAACTCTTTAGATCTTTAGCGATATTTTCTATTATTGTTCTTTTTGCTCTGTCTTGCAGCCAAAAAAAGCCGGAATTTTCACCCCAACAGCTGGCAAAATTCAACCTCCTTTCTACAGAAGCCGATATGTTCTATGAGAGTGGAAGTTATGTCTCCTTAAAAAAGGCGTTCGCCAGCTATGAAGACCAGCTAACATTTCCAGCTTTTCAGAACAGGACACTGAGAAAGCTTGCCAAAACCGCTCTCCTTTTAGCCATCCGTGAGAATGAATTGTCCATCATCAGTGATGAATATCTCACGAAAGCCTTGGATCTGATCGAATCCCACCCTGAGTTATCCGAGTTATCCTCCTATGCGGCCATCGTTATATTTTCCTCCAGGAGAGGATCCGGAATCCCTCGAAGAGGATTAAAAGGACAGTACGACAGGGACGAGTATTACCAATGGATAAACAACAATATTGTCTCTTTGAATGCCGACTTGAAAGACAAGGCTGAATCGGAAGAATTTTATGCCTATTTTTACCTAACTCTTAAAGCTTCATTTCCTTATAACATCAAAGAAGAGGATAATTTCTCTCGATTTCTGGACATTTTCCCAAATTCCCCTCTGATCCAGTACAAACTGTCCTTATTCCCTAAATTTGATCAAAAGCGAATGGAAACTCTCCTCCAAAACGACCCTGATTTCTTTGAAGCCCATTTCTTTTTGGGAGAAATGTCACTCAATCTCGGAAACACTCTCACTGCAGAGAAGAGTTTATTAAAAGCCTATGAGAAGATACCCACTTCAATTTCCCTACTCACCCTCCTCACAAAGATTCATTTTTTACTCGAAGAATTTGATGACTGTCTCGAATACAACGAAAAAATTCTCGCCATAACACCGGAATATAGAGATTCTCTCCTGGGAAAAGCCATTTGCTTGGGCTATCTCGGCCGCCATGAGGAAGCTCTTTATATACTGCACACATTGATCGAATTGGGAATGTACCTGATGGGAGAATCCCATTATTGGCTGGCCTGGAACCAGCATGAATTAGGTCAACTGGAGCCCTCCTGGGAGAATATCAAAAGAGCCTTTAACTATCTTATCGGCCACTATGAGGTCCATTCGCTGGCCGGCATCATCGCTTTTGACATGTCCAATATCGAAGCCTCTGAAGAACAATTTAAGAAGGCATTATGGATAAACAAAGGAGACTGTGAAGCATCCTTTTACATGGGAAAAATCTTTAGTCTCCGCAATGAATGGGAACAGTCCGGGATCCATTTTGAAAATGCAGCCCTGTGTTACGCCGGAATGGAAAGAGCCCTTCAAGAAAAAATCAAAGAGCTCGAGGATTCAGCGCTCACACCATCCAGGAAAGAAAAACACATCACAAGGAAAAAAATCCAGATGAAACAAGTTCAGGTCACAAAAGCCACAGCGTTCTACAACGCTGCCGCAGGGTATTTCAATGCAGGTCAGAACGAAAAAGCTTTGGATCTTGCACAAAATGCAAAAGGCAGCAAAGCTCTTAAGCCTAAGGTAGAAGAGTTAATCAATAAAATAAAGAGGTTAATCACGCAAAAAAGGAATAAAACATCTTTTCGATTGTATAGTTCACAGGAGCAAAAATGAGGCAGTTTGAGCAGAATGGAGATCACAAGCTCATCTTAAGAGCAAAGGACGGAGATATGGATGCTTTCGAAACCCTGGTAAAAAAATACCAGAAACCTATTTATGCGTTCTGCCGAAGGATGACAGGAGAACACCAGTCTGCCGATGACCTTTCCCAGGAGACTTTCATCAAAGCCTATATCTCCCTACAAAAGTTCAAAGATGGAATGAGTTTTTTTAGCTGGATCCGGAAGATTGCCCTCAACAACAGTTTGAATTATCTGAAGAAAAGAAAGAGGGAAGAGTCCTTGGGAATTCGAGAAATTAAGGTGACGGAGAACCTCAATAGTTCTCCGCAAGAATTGCCTCAAGAACAGCTCCAAAGAAATGGCCTGGAAGTAAAATTCAAAGAAGCTCTCGAGGCTCTTCCCCTGGATCATAAGACTGTTTTTATCCTAAGGGTGTTCGAAAATTTGAGCTATAAGGCAATAGCAGCCTTCCTGAACATCCCGCCGGGAACAGTGATGTCACGACTGAGCCGATCAAGGGAAAAATTAAAAACTCTACTGGCAGAACATCTATAAAGGAGATGCTGATGGACCATACAACAATCAAAAATTTATTAAGCGCCTTCCTCGATAATGAACTCGATGATTTACAGAAGGCCGAAATCAGCGCTCATCTGACAGGGTGCCAGGATTGTGAGGAGGAGCTCACTCTTCTTCAGAAACTGGATGAATTTTCTAAAGAGAATTCTCCTGTCTTCCCAGATAAGGACTTCTGGAACACATTTCCTGGACGAATCAGAAGCCAAATTTCCCAAAATTACCTCAATATTCAAAAAAAGGAGGCCAACATGTTTAAAGATTCTTTGTTTAAAGCCGAAAAAGGACGCGGCCAGAAAGCCTTAGCTTTTCCTATCGCTTTTCTGCTGCACGCTTCACTTGTTGCGGCCATGGTTGTCCTTCCTCTGATGAATTCCAGCAATCTTCCCCAGATTGAAGTTTACAGCGCTTTTCTCGCACCTCCTCCTCCCCCACCACCACCACCTCCTCCCCCTGCAAAAAAGAGCAGGGCCAAACGCGCCAGAACACGCATTAAACCTGTCCAAGCTCGGACCAATATCACTCCGGGGCAGCTCGTTGCTCCAGTCGAGATCCCTGACGAAATCGCCGAAGAAGAACTCATCGATATCGGCGTCGAAGGCGGAGTGGAAGGTGGAGTCGAAGGTGGAGTCATTGGTGGAGTTCTCGGCGGAGTTGTCGGAGGCGTCTTGGGTGGAGTCGTCGGTGAGTTCCAGGCACCTGTGAGGGTTGCCGGAGAAATGAGGCTCCCCAAACTCATCAAACGAGTCGAACCTATCTACCCTGAAATCGCCCGGCAGGCAAGAATCGAGGGGGTGGTTATTATTGAAGCGACAACCGATATCTACGGCAGGGTTCAGGATATTAAAGTATTGAGATCGATTCCCCTTCTCGATCAGGCCGCCATCGATGCCGTGCGCCAGTGGGTGTACGAACCCACGGTCATCAACGGTCGTCCAAGAGGAGTTATTTTTACTGTCACCATCACGTTCACGCTAAAATAGGAAAACCCTAGAACTCTGTGGTCTTTATTCTGGATCGTCATTGACAGTAAGTAAAGATCCTTCTATATCGACTGTGACAAGTTAATTTCACTTTCACAAAAATTTATTTTAAAAAGACCAAAAAAGATTGAATATCTTTTGATTTTTCATGCTAAAATAACTATGAACATTAGCTACCCCTGAATTATTCACGAGTTGAGAATGCCACAGATGCGAGGCGTCGACGTATGAAGCTGTACTCTTGTACCGCAAATGCGTCGCAACAAAGCAGATGGGGTATTATCGACTCGCCTTAAGGGAAAAAATGTCGATTGTGGATAAAAAGTCTAACGATAACAACGGTTTCAAATTATTTTTCCTAAAAGTAAAGGAACATACTGAAAATACTGAAATTAAAGTGAACATCGACATTTTTTATGAATTATTCAGGTTAAGAGGGAGGTGACACGATGCCCATAAAGATTTGGTATCTCTGGATGATTATTGCCGCACTCTTTGTAGTGGGTGAAATCTTCACGGCTGGATTTTTCCTTTTATGGTTTGGCATTGGAGCGGCCGTTGCCGGGGTGCTGGCCCTTTTTGGCCTGGGATACGTCTGGCAGCTGGGGGCTTTTGTACTCGTATCGGGTGTTTTATTTGTGGTTTCCCGGAGGTTTGCAGACAAGTTTACTAAAAAGCAGCCGCCTGGAATCGGTGCCGACCGGGTTATAGGGAGGGAAGGAATAGTGTACGAAGAGATCGATAACACCAAAAACACAGGTCGAGTCCGGTTGAAAAAAGAAGAATGGCGTGCGGACAGCGATACAGGTGAAGTCATTCCTGTTGGGAATCGGGTGGAAGTTATCCGACTGGATGGAACCCACTTGGTCGTAAAAAAAATAAAAGAGGAGGAATAAAATGGAAATATTACTTGTCACATTAGCGGTTGTCATATTCATTATTGCGGGGACGGGATTAAAGATAATCCGTCCATGGGAAAAAGGACTCATTGAGCGTCTGGGAAAGTACCAGCGAACGGCCGGCAGCGGTCTCACACTCATCATTCCTTTTTTAGAAAGACTCCTAAAGGTCGATATGCGGGAACAGGTGCACGATATCCCTCCGCAGGGCGTGATCACCAAGGACAACGTCGTTGTCGAAGTGGATGCCGTTGTTTACTATGAAGTGACAGATCCGATAAAAGTGAGCTACAGCGTGGCGAATTTTTATATGGCGGTCACCAAACTGGCGCAAACCAATCTGAGAAATTTGATTGGAGATTTGGCTCTGGATGAGTCTCTCACATCGAGAGATGTGATCAACACACAGCTTCGCCAGATCCTCGATGATGCCACGGATAAATGGGGTGTCAAGGTCACTCGAGTGGAACTCCAGAGGATCGAGCCTCCTGCGGATGTCACCGAGGCCATGCACCGTCAGATGAAGGCCGAGCGAGACAGACGTGCCATGATCCTGGAAGCGGAGGGAATGAAAAAATCAGCCATTCTTAAAGCCGAGGGAAAGGCCGAAGCGATTAAAAAGGTGGCCGATGCCGACAAATATGAAAAATTGACTGTCGCCAAGGGTGAGGCCGAAGCCATAGAGACCGTTTACGGTGCCATTCACCAAGGGAAACCGACAAACGATCTCATTGCCATCAAGTACCTTGAAGCTCTCCAGAAAATAGCCGATGGGAAAGCCACAAAAATCTTCCTTCCCATTGAAACGTCAGGAGTGCTGGGCAGTATTGCAGGGATCGGGGAACTTTTTAAGGAGAAGACCACTCCAGAAATAGAAGATAAATAAAAGAAACACTCACGCTTAAAAGTCTCGGAGGCCCGCTGTTCGCAGCGGCGGGAAAAACATGCGATGGTCAAATATGCTTCACTGTCAACGCAAAAAGCAGACCTCTGTTCCCAATGTGCCGGATACTGTCAAAAGGCCTGCCCTTATAATGTACCCATTCAGGGACTATTGATGCTGGCTCACAGGAATCTCTCCCTGGTGTAAATAATCCAATCTGGATTATTCACGTCAGAAGGTTATAGTTCTCCAATCACTCTTTTTCAATATCTCGGTCAGAGGAACTCCCATAAATTTGACATCCATGCCTAAACCGTCCAGTTTGTCGGCAACACCATAGATGTCGGCGCACGCTTTACACGCAAAAAGCTCGACACCGGCTTCTTTCATTTTTTTAAGATAGTCCTGGAGTTCTTTATCCTCAGCGAGAAGTTTGGAGGAAGCTCCCCAGACGAGAAACCTTACGGTTTTCCACCATCCCTGAAGTTTGGCATTATACGTGTACATAAAAACCATGTTTTTAGCGACATCCTTGTCTCCGCTTGTCCAGACCACAAGGAGTTTGTCTGGCTCTGACGTTTCGTCCTCTCCTGAGATTGAGGCAAAACTCAAATTGGATGCAGTAAAATAGAACACGCAAAGTAAACTGATAAGGACAATTTTTAAAAACTTCATGTTTGTTCTCATTCTATACCTCTTAAATATATAGTTTTAATAAAGTATATTGTTCTTTTGAAATTTATTCAAGATGAGAAAAAGACTTGCTGGTTTAGGGGGAAGAGTGATAAATTAGAAAGGCAAGCTATGGATTTCCATAAACTGTCTCTCCCAGAAGCTCCTCTTATTAAGGTCATTCCTCCAGGGCCAAAATCTAAAGAGCTGCTCGATTTTCAATCTGCCCGTGAGGGATCGGCCGTCTCTTATCCAAAAGGACTACCCATGGGCCTCAGCCTGGCCAAGGGAGCGACAGTCGAAGATGTTGACGGAAACATCTACATCGATTTTTTTGGCGGGGCCGGTGTCATGAATGTTGGCCATTCCAATCCCGAGGTCCTGGCTGCCGTGTCCAAACAGCTCGGCAGACTCACTCATTCCCTCGATGTCCCCTCACCTCCTCGAGCGGATTTGGTCAAAGTCCTCACATCTCTCCTGCCGGATTCTCTGGGGAAGGTCTTCTTTGGGGGTCCCACTGGTTCGGATGCCGTAGAGGCGGCCATCAAACTGGCCAAATATAATTCCCAACGGACTGCTTTGATTGCTTTCCAGGGTGGTTATCATGGGATGACAGCAGGAGCCCTTTCACTAACCAGCGGTCGTTTTTTTAAAGAAGATTTTCTGCCTTTGCTCTCAGATGTCCATTTTGTTCCCTACGCCTACTGTTACCGATGTGTTTTTGGGAAAAATCCCGAGACGTGTGAAATCGACTGTGCCAAATATCTTGACTATATCCTGGAAAATCCACATTCAGGCGTGGTCAAACCCGCAGCGGCCATCATCGAAGCCATCCAAGGGGAGGGAGGATCTATAGTGCCTCCCGATCGATTCCTCCCGTTAATTAAGGACATTTGTTTGAAACACAGCGTGCTTCTCATCGTCGATGAAATCCAGGCCGGATTTTGCCGCACAGGGAAGATGTTTGCTTTCGAGCATTTTGGGATTGTCCCTGATATTATGACCATGAGCAAAGCCCTCGGAGGAGCAGGCCTTCCCATTTCGGGGATTGCCTATGGGAGAGAGCTCGACACCTGGCCACCCGGCAAACATATCGGCACCTTCCGCGGGAATGTTTTGGCTTTTGCCGCCGGTCATGCGGCTTTGAGATTCATGTTGGATAAGGACCTTGCCGGCTATTCCCTTGGTCTTGGAGAAAAAATGCTGTCCTGGCTCAAGGAAATTGAGAAGGATTCGAGAATAATCGGTGAAGCCAGGGGAAAGGGATTAATGCTTGGGGTGGAACTCGTCAAAGATAAGGCCACAAAAGAACCAGCACCCGAATTAGCCAGTCAGGTGAGGACAATCTGTCATCAACATGGTCTCTTGGTAGAAATTGGAGGTCATTTTGCGAATGTGGTGCGTTTTCTTCCCCCACTCGTGTTGACGGAGGATTTAGCCCTCAAGGGCATAGATATTTTTGAAGATGCAGTAAAAAAAGCTGAGGGACCACTCTAGTTCGTAGAAGCCGTTTGTTCGTCTTCAGCTAAAAAATAATCCGAAATCCGAATATTGTATTTTTGGGGATTTAATGGTTTTACAATTTTTCTTTGTATTCCGTTAATTTCAGACTTCAGATCCACTGTTTCTCCATCGACCTTGTTCCCCTTGCTGTCTGTGATGAGTTTGACCTTGGGCTGGAGGAGAGAGGACATATCGGAATGAGTTTCGGTAACAATGCCAATCTCTCCCGTGCTGAGAGCTACGAGTGATCCAATAGGGTAGACACCGACCATATTTGCAAAAATTTTAAGCAAATGAGGATTAAATTCTTCTCCACTTTTTTCCAGCATCATACTCAGGGCCTCATGCCGGGTAAATGTCTTTTTCCTGTAAGGCCGGTCGGTGGTTACGGCGTCAAAAAAGTCGCAGATTTCGACAATCTGACTGTAAAGATTGATGGAATTTTTCTTCCAAAACCTTGGATATCCCGATAAATCTGTCTTCAAATGATGTTCCAGGGCTACGTATAATGCCCGCACAGGTAAATAACTAAACTCTTTGAGGTGGACCAGGATTTCTGCACCGAGATGGGGATGTCTCTCGATGATCTCTCTTTCCTGCTCGGTCAGGCGGCCTGGTTTATCAAGGATGTCTTTAGGGATATCCAGTTTTCCAATGTCATGGAAAAATGCTGCGATGCCCAGTTCTATCAATTCCCGTTTGTCGAGTCCCAGCCGTCTCCCGAGACACATCGAGAGGACGCAGACATTGATAGAATGATTCAGGGTGTATTCATCGTAGTTTTTAATATTGGACAGACCAACCATAAAAGTTTCATCTTGGATGATGAGATTGACGATGGACTGCATGAGTCTGCGTGTTGTTTTGAGATAAATCCTTTTCTGCTCCTTTTCTCTTTCAAAAACTTCCCTCAAGTGCGTGATGCTTTTAAAAAAGACTTTTTTTGCGAGTTTTTTTGCATCTTTTTCTTCCAGATCCGAGAGCATTTCAAAAGGATGGAGTTTTTCCAGATAGACATGCTCCATCCTCTGTGTTTTGAGTTGTTCTTGAAAGACTTCAAAAGGTTTATCTTCAGCTTCAGGCGTGTTGGCAAAAAAGACAATGAAGGCTTTGAGTTCATCTTCGATGATCCCGGGATCGAAGCTCAAAACTCCTATCTCTTTTTTTTTGAATTCTGCTGCTAAAAATTTGAAACTTTCATACGTGGCAAAATCATATTTGATCCTGACCGAGTTGAAGAACAGGGTGTTTTCTCGAAGCTGAAGTTTGGCTTCGCTTTCATTCTGGAGAGCGTCCTGAATGAACATGAACAGGACATTGACCTGATCTATCAGAGTCTGGTTGTTGGGCTCGTAGATCTGGGCCGTTTTCATGGACGAGGTGAGCCGAACCAGGATGTCCTGACCTTTTTTTGCCAGGTTGTCTCTGTCGTCAATCACATAATCCTCTTTTGTTTTGACTTGGCGGAGCATTCTATTTCACCTCGACCTCTCTATACTGGCTGTGCCTTGCGGCCAGCTTCCGGAGCGCGAACTTACAGGCCCTTCTAATCCGTTTTTTCCCCAGATGAGACCTTTCTTTGAGGATGGTTACGGCTTCGGGTGTGGCCATGGCTTCTAATGCGGCCACGACACAGAGCCGGGTTGTCATGGCTTTGTTAGACAAAAAGAAATTCCTTTTATTAAGAATGGAATGGAACAGAAAATTGATCTCCTCGTTGGTGTTTTGGGCACAATAATTCAGATAAACTCTTTTTTCCGGCCGGCTTTTTTTGTCGAAATCTTTTCTCGTAATGACTTCTTTTAACCTGCTCAATGCAGCGGGATTGCCTAAGGGATTCAGACTTGTGACGGCCGCTATTCTGATTTGCTCCTCTTTGTCAAAAAGCATAGCGAGCAGGATGTCGTCTCCGTCCTTATCGTGAATATTTTTTAGAGCTTGAATGGTTTCCAGTCGGATGGATTTGTCCTTGTGAGCCGCAAATATTTTCAGATACGGAAGAGAATGTTTTTTGTCGATTTTTCCTAGAATCGTTATAATTTCGCTTGCCAGAGAGGCATGGCCGTTCTGGGCGTATTCGACAAGAGTTTCGATGTGCTTTTCGCCGATTTTCTGGAGGAGAAAAGATAGGCTGCTCTTGACATTGAGATCCTTTGTTTTTTCCCAGATATGGATCACAGTGGGAATAGAGTCAGGGCATAAGAGATAAATATATTCGAAAAAGGGATCAAGGTTTTCGAATTTTCCACTAAAAAAAAGTTTTTCCAGTTCTTGGATTGCAGCTTTGTCCTTGGCTTTCTTGATGATTCTATCCAGGAGCAGCAGTTTATCCTCGGCTTGTTCCGGGACAATGTCTTTCAGATCAAAAATCTGGTTCAGAATGAGAGAAGCCTGAGAGAAGTTAGCCTTTTCGAGTGTTTCCTGAAGGCACAGATCGAGTACATTGAGGGTTTCCGAAAACTTTTCTTTACGCTCCTCAAGAAATAAAACCTCGAACAAGAGTGTGACGAGCTCTCTGATACGAGAAAATTCCCGGTCATCGGCCACCAACTTTTCAATTTCCGGGAAATCGCTTTTTGAGATAGCCGCTGCCTCTGAAACTTTGTTTTCTTTGGAGAGGGGTGTTTCCAGTCCTTCGGTGAGATCATTTCCCGGATCGACAGCAAGGATTTCCATTCGTTTGTTGATGTCATCCTTGTCTTCTTTTGTGAGTTTAATCTCGCCTGTTGAGAGCTCGTCCTTCCCCGGGACTAAATCACGTCCCGAGTCGCTTCCACCGATGTTTTTATCCAGGAATTCATCCAGGGCAAAATAACGGATGTGGCCGAAATCTTTTTCCCAGAGTGAGTTGATAATATTGCTTTCTTCTTCGGGCAAATCGGCATTTTCTTTTACCGTCTCAAGAAAGTCTCCGATTTCTTCGAGATCCAATCCCTCATGAAACGAGAGTTCGCGCATCCCGTCCTTATAGAGAAGAAAGGGAAGGCTTTTCTTTTTTTCTCCATCTGTATGGAGGGTCTCTTCATTAAAAGAGAGGGAAAATTCGTGAATGCCGATTATCATTTCTTCGTATTCACTCAAGAAATCCATCAATTTATCGGAAAAAACCTTTGTGGAATTAGTGACGGCTGGATTTTCGATGGGATAAATTTTCAAGGCTAAATAGGCCTTGGCAAAGGCTTGGATGATATCCTTGACCTTATCTCTTTCGATTTGCTCGGGAGTAGAGACGCTTTCGTTTTCATTCAGGTCTTTTTGAGTCGGTTTTTCTAAAATCATTATTCTCTATTCTTAGTTTTTTTCCTGATGCCCTCATGAAGGGGTAATGGCATGAAAAATTGTGACTCTATTCTTTCCTTCTTTCTTTGCTGCATAGAGAGATTCGTCGGCAAAGGCGATCAAATCTTCTGAAGTCTGTCCGTGATCGGGATAAGCGCAGAGGCCGATACTCACGGTGACTCGAGAGATTTTATTTTTAGAAGGGTGGACTTCGAATTCATGAAATTCAATATTCTCCCGGATGCGCTCGGCCACCGCCAGAGAATTTTCGCTGTTTGTATGAGGAAGGATAACGAGAAATTCTTCGCCGCCATAGCGGCCGATGATGTCGGATGGCCTGACGATTTCCTGCATCAACATGGACAAAGATTTGAGCACTCTGTCCCCAACGACGTGTCCGTAGTTGTCATTGAGAGATTTGAAATCGTCGATGTCGATCATCAATAGACTGAGTGAATGTTGGTACCGCTGGCAGCGGTAGATCTCCTGTTTCAACCTTTCCTTGATATACGCATGATTGTACAGTCCTGTGAGGCCGTCCTTGGCTGCCAACCGTACAAGAGTTTCATTCTCGCCGTGCAGCGAATGAGATTGCTGGCTGACCTGTTCTAGTTTTTCCTGGAGACTGACAAGTTTTTCATTGAGAATCTGATGAATAATACCCGAGTCGGCCGTGACCGATTCCGGTGTAGGGGCTTCCCATGTTTTTTTGTCGTCCTCTCTTTTGTTTGCAGAGTATTTTTTTTCGAGTAAACCGAGACCAAAGAGAGAGATCAACAGGATGACAACCATACCGATTGCCATGATGGTTTTTTCCCCTGGATTCACGCCAATTTTAGCTAAGAATTTGATAAAAGAATCGCTCAAAGAGGAATACATGAGAAAAAGCGAAGCGAGAAAAATGACAATCCAAAGCCTAAAGCGTAAACTTTTAGAAAGGATTGGTAATTTTTTAGCCATAGCCATGCCTTTTAAGTTGAGTTGTCAAAGGTATCTTCTCAGAACCTCTTTTGCCGCACAATCGCCATAGGGGATGATATCAAGGGTGATATTTGAACTCCCCCCTTCACCCTTTTAGAGGAAGAAGAAATCCTATTTTGAATAGCGCCAGGAAGTAAGGTCAGCACCCCGCGGAGCGGATTTGAGGATGCGTTCTACGATCTTCGGGGCGAACATCTGGTGGTAGCGCAGGCGCGAAATGGCGTTTGGCTGGGTGTGATCCCCGTTCCAGCAGTGTTCGGAGCGGTCGCCGTAGTCGATCTCGCCGTTATAGTATGGATTCACTGTGCTCTCGAGGAATTCCTCTGTCAGATAAACAGCATTATTCAGATAGTAATTGTCCATATCCCCACAATAGATGTGGATTTTGCCTTCGAGCTCAGGGCCTAGTGTTTTCCAATCTCTCTCGAGGATATATCGAAGATCGTAGTTTTCTCGCCAGTATTCTGCAACTTCACTATCGATTTCACCAGTCAACTTGTTCCAGATGGGTTTAGGGTATCCGTCTTGGCCGACCGGCGAATAGACCGCCTGCCAGATGTCCCATTGATCACCTGATCGAGAGTTTGTTCCGAAAACGAGCTCTCTATGATTCATGTCTTCCAGGGTGGTGTTGATTTGACCCAGATAATTCCTGTTGCCCGGGCGCCTTGTATTTTTCCAGGGACCGTCCAGGTAATAGGCGTTTTTGTCTTCATAGATATTGACGAGCGTGTAGGCGCGGAAATCGATCGGATCCGGGCACGCAGCATAACAGCCGTTGTACTCGTCAGGGTAAAAAACTTGAACCGCTAAGGCTTCCCATCCCCCTGTAGATCCACCGTAGAGAAAGCGGGCCCAGCCTTCACCGATTCCACGAAATTTTTCTTCGATGTAGGGGATCAGTTCATATGTGATGGCATCGCCATACGGGCCCACGTTGACCGAATTGACTGCGTAAGAATCATCATAATAGGGATTGGCATGCTGAATCTGGATAATCAGAAAGCGGGGAAAATCCGGTCCTGTCCACTCCTGGTAGAACTTGTAGGCGTGTTCCTGCACAGTCTTGTTATATCCTGGCCAATCGAACCGGTCGCTGTAGGTCGGCTCGAGATCCGGATCAGGAGGTATTTCCCGAAAGCCGCCGAATGTGTAGGGGAAGTGTCCGTGGTTGATTACCAGTGGATAACGGGCTTCTGGGTGAGTATCAAATCCTTCGGGAAGAAGAATGTGAGCGCCGAGAAACATGGGTCTTCCCCAGAATTCAGTTAAAAGTTGACTCTGAATTTTTATGTGCTTGATGTATTTAGTTTCCGGTGGGTCGGGAATGGGTGGGATTTCTTGATCGAGGACAATAGTGATCATTTTAGCTTTCTGTGGATCAATTTTGACGTCTTGCGGAGTGCTGAAGAAGTTGCCCGGCTTCTGGACCCAGCGCTGGCCTTCCCCCTTGTCCATTGGAAGCTTGACAACATGTCCATCCGCGCGGTGAAAGGTCTCGTACCGGTTTAAAAACGCTTGAATTGTGTAGGTTCCGGGAGGGATTTCGGAGATGCGGGGCACTGGATAGCCAAAAACACTCTCGTCAATAAGCGCGGCATCACCGGGTTTAAGGCCGTTGATATCGACACCAAAAATGAGCTGGGTGTTGGGTCCATCGTTGATTTGGAAGCGCGGTTCCTGGCTGTTGTCGTTAGAGATCAAAAGAAGCATGCGGCCGTCGAGAGGTTCTTGGCTGAGTGATTCGGCAAACGATAGGCTGAATCGGAATTTCTTAGCCCTATCTTTTCCCTCTTTTTGACAGGAATTCAAAAAGAAAACCGCTATAATCAGGGAAAAAAATACGACTCCAGTTTTTTTAAGACTTTTTTTGTGCATTTATTCCTCCTTTATTCCAGGTCCCTAAAATTTATCTCATTTCAATCCGCATGGGGATTGTATTTGCGTAGTTTGCTTGTGGACACGCCGTATCGGATCAGTCCGGAGACGATAATAAGGGCGCATATAATTCCGTCAAGGACAGGGATACCCACTGCTGCTTGTAAAGGCTTATCCATGCCCGTTAATCCCGCACATCCCAGGACGATCACTTCTGCGGCGTCTTTTTCGATGGCTTTTCTGGCCACTTCTGTATATATGGTTTTTTCGCTGTCCGGTTCATTCTTCTCAAGGGGTGCCCTCACCGAGGCCAGAACTTTATCCAGATGGTATTTTCTGGCCAGGTCCTCTTTATTGGGAATGGAGTGGATTGTGTCCGATATGACAGAAAACTTGTGTCCCAGCATGGAAGCGATTTTCATTGAGGCCTCTCCGATGCCGACCACAGGCTTCACTGTAATTTCTTTCATCACATCGAGGTTGGGATCACTGTGGCAGGCAACGATAAAACCATCATAAATCTTTTCGTTTTCTTTGAGGAGCCTGATCATGCCGGGCGCAGATTGGGAAGAATCTTCGTACGTTTCGATAAATTCCGGAGCGCCAGGTGTCGGCAGGCACAAAACCTCATATTCATCTTGAGCGAATTCTCTTGCTGTCTTTGCGATAGCCTCGGTCATCTTCGGATCGCTATTAGGATTTATTATAAGAATTTTCATGATGATCTCCATCTTTTTTTCTCTTCATTCTTCGGCCATTGGACATAATTTTTTTGAGAATCCACAATTGCTGTTGAGAACTGTTTGCGTCCTTCCAAATAATCCTTCATCAGCTTAAAAAAGGCCCCGCTCAAAGCCAATAGAGCTATAAGATTCGGAAGAGAACAAACAGCTACTGAAATATTGGCAAATACCCAGAGCTCATTCACATGAGTCACTCCGGCAAATACCACGCCGGGGACGAGGTAGAACCACTTCAAATA
>Ga0114920_10000217_pt1 | contig 25525 bp, 29 predicted proteins | sample ChitaG_FD_88683 | JGI IMG/M metagenome (GOLD analysis project Ga0114920, IMG submission 88683) | Deep subsurface microbial communities from South Pacific Ocean to uncover new lineages of life (NeLLi) - Chile_00310 metaG | ecosystem: Environmental > Aquatic > Marine > Oceanic > Sediment ...
CCCAACCACGCGCCCCAGACACGATTCCCCGTCAAACGAGCGCAAGGTGGGCGAATATAACGCTCAGATAGGCCCAGTCAAGTGCAGGTACGCCCACTTTACCTAAGAGACATAGTGCGATCATGCAGACACGCCCAGGGGGCCCAGAACGATCGTGATTGGCAAGCGCGGGACTGTGGATATACATTGTGACCTTGCTCCGCGCAGAGATACAAAAATGGAGGATCCAGACAGGGGGCAGATATGAGGGTAGGTTGGTTCTATATTGTCTTTCGGTTCTGTCGGCACAAGTGGGGCGCGTATGGCGATTTTGATAGGGAAGGTCAAGAGGGGCGTCGTTGTTCTAAGTGCTGGCTATTTAAAGAGGGGAATGACAAATAGCCCCTACTCCGCGCAATATGAAAAATAGAATATACAGATAGGAGCCAGTCATGAAGCTCTTTCCAACGGAGCCGTTAGGGGTAGTTTACGAAGACGGTGTTCCCATCCTTAAGAGGAGGCCCCTAGTCATCTATGGGCGTCTACCTAGCTGGTATCCCTACACGCCAGAGGAGCTTGGCTACAGGTCTATTGAGTACCTGATCGAGCTAGATGCTGACCGCTGCGCACGGCCCTGGGCGTTGTGGGTCATTCTGAAGACAGAGGCCACTTTGCGGAGGGCGTTGTGGGCGCTAATGAGGAATTTAAGGAAGCGGGGACTCATCCATACTAGGACGCCCTACAATCAGTGTTGGCGCTGGCGTGATTTGGGGTTGGGGCCTGATCCACGGAGATAGCTCCGCGCATAGTAGAAAAATTGGAGGATGCGGGCTGAACACCATATTGGACATCCTTGCCATGTGTTTCTGGTACGGCATTGCGCCCCTTCTCGTCGTAGTGGGAGTCATAGCTGGGATAGTGGGGTTAGTCTACCTTGTATGGGGGGCGTGATGAAGCGCCCGAAGCTCCATAAGTGCCCCGAATGTGGGGGGCAGCACACGGGGTTCACAGAGAAGTGTAGGGATTGCTTCTATGGTTCCTACTCGACTGCGGCTGAAGCGAGCGTCCAAGATGCCAGGGACACACGAGATTACGAGCCTGTGTTACGAAATGCCGTTACGAAAAGGGGTAGGCCGAGGAAGCACAAGGACAACGCTGCTAGGCTTCGTGGAGGAATAGGCGTCACGCATGACGGGAATAATTAGGGGGCGCTGATGTGGCTGTTCAGGAAGAAGAAGGGGACTATCGCTATTACAATTTTTGATAACCCCTTTATCTCCCAGTGGTTGTTGAGGGACTTGTGGCAGCGTGGGGAATTCGACGGCCACAAGATAGTACCTATTTATGAAGTGGAGGAGTCGCCAGAACCTTGATCGGCTCGCAGGAGTGGCTTAGGGGGGTAGAGAGAAGTTGGCAGAACGTCAACGGGCCCCTCGACCCCGTGAAGGCGTTTCGGCGGGACTGCCTGCGGGAGGCTTCTTCCCTACGCCCCCGTCCCTGGGCGGGGGACGTTCCCTGGGCGCTTCACTGCCACAATCAGAGGTCGTCCCTACATCCAAGGTTCGTCGCCTACCTGGACAAGCACATCGACATACAGGATTGGCGGGCGATGTTCAAAACCCTACAGCACCAGCCGTTGCAGTTCTGGGCTGATAGGTTAGCCGAAGTCCGATCTTGACAACTTAGATTTTACCTGCTACCGTGTAGACAACAGAATATCGATCCGAGGCACGTTCCTCGTGTAGAGAGAGCGTGCCTCTTTCTTTTGGGGCGTTATGAAACCCAGCGTAGCACTAATCCTCAAGGCTTACGAGAAGTTCGGCTCCATCTCCAAGGCATCCACCTTCCTTCAAATTGACGATTCAGAGGTTCTTGCGGCTCTAGCTCAGGCATCCCCAGGCTTCAGGCTCTCCTTAGCGGAGGCCCGTGCCTGCGACACGCTCTTGGTCGGTTTGGATCATCTCCGCCTCCGCTACAAGAAGATGGGGGCGCGTTGGATCGGGGCTGCTGTGCGCGACATGGGGAAGCTGATGTGTGACTTACAGGCCAAGAGGTCGTCTGCTGGCAAGGGAGATGACGGCCTGGGCCTTAGTGTCGAGGAGCAAAAGCGGCTTGAAGAGACGGCGAAGGAACTAGAGGCTACTTCATTAGAGGACGAGGGAATTGGCGATAGCGACGATTGAGTCAACGATAGTCCAGCGCCTGGCTCGCGAGAAGCTCGCCATTTACGGCGAGTTTATTCATGGGTGGAAGGCGCAGGCTCACCACTTGCGCTGGATCGAAGCGCTGGAAGATGAGTCGATCCGACGGCTGCTGATCATCGCCGCACCAGCGGCAGCTAAGACCTTCTGGGTTGGGGTGGGTTATTCAGGCTGGAAGATTGGCAAGAACCCCGACACCCACTTGGGCTACATCACTTACTCGGACGTGGTGTCCTTCGGGCGGTCTACCGCAATTAGGGACACCTTACGAACACCGCGCTACCAGGCTGTCTTTCCTGGCGTGGAGCCAGACGGGGGTAAGGGTTGGAGCCAATCCCATTGGTACGTTAAAAGGCCCGAAACGGGGGACGTTCACCCCACCCTTCGCGCCTGTGGACTGGGAAGCTCAATCATTGCCTTCAGGTTCGATGAACTAATCTGCGATGACTTATGTACGCAAGGGAATACTCACACAGAGGCTGAGCGGGATAAGTCCTGGGCTTGGTGGCAGAGCACCCTGATGACCCGCCTCGTGCCAGGTGGGAGGGTTGTCTACATTGGCACTCGTTGGCACGAGGACGATCTGCCTTCTCACTTGATGCAACAGGTGGATGATAAAGGCAAGCCCCTTTGGAAGGTTCTCCACATTCCCGCCATTGCTGACGGAAATTCCTACTGGCCTGGGTTCTGGCCCATTGACAGGCTCCTTGAGAAGAAAGAGGAGATGGGGTCGGATGCTTTCAACTGCCAGTACCAGGGAGCGCCCGTAGCGGCTGGTGGAAACATCCTCCGTTGGTTCAACGAGTACGAGCACCTGCCGCCGCTCGTGGCTAAGGTTCATTTCTGGGACACAGCTTATCTCAAGAAGGAACAGGCAGACTACTCGGCCTGCACTACATGGGGGTACGGCGAAGATGGACTTATTTACTGTCTTGGAGCGTACCAGGATCGTCTGGAGTTCCCCGAACTCTGCGATGCCATTGAAGCACTTGCGGCGCAAGATCACCCGACATACATCTTCGTGGAAGCGCGAGCTTCGGGGACTTCCGCGTTTCAGGAAATTCGCAGCCGCACGGGGCTACCCGTTATTGCCGTTAGCTACACGGGCAACCAGGACAAGGTGGCTAGAGCGAACGCGGTTGCGCCATACCTTGAGTCAGGAAAGGTTTTATTTCCCAAGGAAGACAGGCCCTGGAAGCAAATGCTTATCTCACAACTTAAGTCTTTCCCGAGGGGCAGGCACGACGATCTTGTGGACACTTCGGTGGGGGCTATTCTTCAGATAGTGGAGAGGATCGGCAGGCCCGAATTGAAGCCGATCCCATTGAGGTACTAATGGACTGCGGCCAGTTCCACCTCTTTGACCCAGGGAGGGCAGCGCTGTGTCCCGACTGTAAGATGGTTCACTTCTTCTGTTCTAGGTGTGGTCAAGAGATAGACAAGCGGCTACTCAGGGATTGCCCCAAGGAAACCAGAAACCTGGCCCTGAAGGTGGCCGAAGCACTGATGGAAGGCGAATATGCCAAGGAAGAGTAAGCCAGAAATACCCGTCAAGCCTGACGCAGAATACATCTCGTCTCTTAACGAACAGCTAAAGACGCACTGGAACAAGCAGGTTCAAGAGGACGAGGCCGTGCTTGAAGTTATCAACCAGGAACACAAGATTTGGACTCCAGAGATCAAACTGCCAGACTTCAAGCCTACTATCTATCATGCAGGGACGGCGCAGGATGCCCTAGACCGCTTCTGCGGCCTAATTGACAAGCCCATCTTTCATGTTGAGAAGGGCTGGGGTTCGAAGGCCGAAACGCGGTCGGAGGATGCCGAGATTTGGTTCAACCTTTTCTTCTGGGACTACGAGGCCCGCGAGGGGCCTTTCTATGGAGACGTAAAAGAGGATGTTCTTGCTGTTGGTAGGGGGTTCCTTGAGGTCTTGCCTGTTCCCGAACGGTGGACAGCGGCCCACGGTTATCCCGTCCAGGGCGAGGGCGAAGACTTCAATGGCAAACCGATCCCAAAGGAAGAGAAGGGCGACGAGTTCCAAGAACGCCTAGAGACGTGGAAGAAGCGTATCTCCAATCCCCCAATCTTAATTACCTATATGCCTGCCTCTACGGTGCGGATCGTTCCCTCTCACAACAAGGCCATCGAGTACGTGCAGGAAGTCACGATGCTTCAGAAGGAAGCCGCAGATCGGTGGCCCGAAGCATTAGACGCCTGGGCGCAGGAGATCAAGGACGACCCCAAGAAGGGCACACAGGAAGTCACGGTCTACAAGTACGGCAACAAGAAGTGGGTTTCCGTTGTCGTTAAGCGCGGCAAGGGTACTAAGGACACGGGCGATCTCATAGACGTGTCGCACTTCGCGCACGGCATGGGCGTGTGCCCAATCGCGCTTTATGAAGGGTTCAGGGCAGTTACGAGGGAACCTGGGCACAGATGGCGCAGCATCGTCAAGAAGGCCCTGGACGGCATCAAGATGCTGGATGAACTGCGATCCTGTCAGGCGACGCGCCTGAAGGCGATGCCGATGGCCCAGTATTACTTCCTACAGAAGGAAGCCCCCATGCCAGGCCAGAAGGAGCCGCCGCCCATACGCCTTGACCCCACGGAGATCAAGCGCTTCTATGCGGACTCTGCGCCTGGGGTGCTGGAACCTGCGAACCCACCTCCCGAAGCTGAGTCTCTTGACAACAAGGTTCAGTACGACCTCGAAGCGTTCCTGCCTGATCTTGCTAAGGGTATGACGGGTGGGTCAAACACGCCTGCGTGGGGAGATAAACTCAAGCTGGATCAGGTTCGGAACTATCTCAAGCCCGTCGTGAACGGCATCGCTCTCGGCGCACGTCAAACGGCGCAACTGATCTGCAAGGCCATCCTCTCTGTCCACATTGCGGAGACAGTCTACGTCAGGGTGCCAGGTAAAAAGGGCAGCAAGGTTATAGGACTCGGCCCCGACGATGCCGCCGACGTTCACGACCGCATATCGGCTTTCCTTCAGACTAAATTGCCTTCTGATCGTAATGCCGACATCGGTCTGGCCGACATCGCCTATAAGTTTGGGATGCCCTGGTCTTGGTGCGTTGAGGAACTCATCGGTGCTGAGAACGCCGTAGAGTTGAAGAGGCGGCGGCTGCTTGAGGACGTGGAGATGAGCGATCCCTACAGGCAGGGGCTTATCGATGACGTTCTGGCCGAAGCCCATATGATCGAGGCGAAGGAAGCGGCCCTGTCCCCCGAAGAGTTGATGGGGATGATGCCCATGTTGCCACCTGCCGCACAACAGGCTATCGAGATGGCGCGTAAGCCAGGGCCAGCCGCCGCACCTCCAGGCGCGGGGCCAGCGGCACTGGCGAAGACGGGGCAGATGACGGGCACGATTAGCGGGCCGTCCCCGCTGGCCGCAACGCCAGGGGGTGCTGTCTAGTGGAACGTTTAGAAGACCGCCGCAAGGAACTCATACAGGAAGCCGCCCGCAGGTATAACGAGGATAAGAAGATGCTGCGGGAGTTCATCGGGCCTGGGGGGGTCAAGCTGAACAAAGAGGAGCAACAAGAAATCTATCAGGACGCCCTGAACGATCCAGAGAAGATGCTGGGCATCCTACAGAACCTACAGAACAAGCACAAGATGCCGCCCGACGTGGTGCCGAGGGACTTTACGGACTGGTTGAGTCACATGGCAGAGTTAGCGACAGAAAGCATTTAGAAAGGCTTCGTTTTTGGCTAATGCTTCTCGCTCGTACGTGCACGGTCGATCGAACAACTCGCAAGTTTCGATCGCGCTTTCCAGCATCATCGCGCCTGCTAGTGCCTCATTACATTGCTGGGCGATGCTGGGGCCAGTGGGTTGAGGACAAGTGGGACACGTAGGGCACGGTATCGACTCAGGGCACACGATAGGCTCTGGACATGTGGGACACGTAGGACAACTAGGGCAAACGATTGGCTCAGGGCAACTTGGGCAGGGAGCCTGTTCAGGGCACTCAGGGCATGGCGTCGGGGTATCGCAGGGGATGACGGTGGTAACAACAGTAGGTTCTATGGGGTTGGCAAGTGGGGTTGGGGTTTCCCCTTCGTCCTCGGCTCCTGAGCCAATACACGCGGCCAGAGTGAGGATTGCCGCCAAAGCAAGTAGACATATACGCATGATATACCTCCCTCCAAGCCAGCAAAGGAATTATAACATAATGGGAGAGCAAAAATGGTAATGCCAACACCTGAAAGATTACCGCCACCGCCGCTGGTGCCGCCAATAGCGACGCCCACACCTACTCCTACCGCAGGGCCATTGATGACACCAGCTACGCAGACGCTTGCGCCGCCTGTGACCCCTGCGCCGATGCCTACAATGCCAGCGAAGCTGCGGACGCAAGAGATACCTGTGCCTGAAGAGGAGAGAAGGCCGCTATCCCTGTTCGAATTTTTGAGTGCCAAGTGGCAAATCGATCTAACATCTGCCGAAAACAACTACTTCGAAGCTGGATCGGCTGATCGCAAGCGTTGGGAAGAAGAGTATGGGGACTACATCAATGTATTCGCTGGCGAACCAGTTGCGGGGGAGGCTGCGCCGATTTTCTCTCCCCAAGAGGAACGGATGCTGACCGATCTCCAGAACGCTATCACCGTCGGCCAGATGGACGAAGGCCAAGCCTGGAAACAACTTGAGAGCTACTGGACGGGTGAGAACGTTCAGGCCCGCCGCGCAGAAGAGGCTGGGCGCAGGGGGGAGACGATGCTTGCAGGGGCCTTCCCAGGCCCTACGCTGCCGCTCACAGGCCCTGGCGGGATGGGCGAGGCCCTGGAGCAGCGATACGGGTTGCCCAACTTACTGCCTGCGATTCAAGGGATTCCGATGGGGCAAGCGCAAGGAGTCTTCGGCCAGGCACAGACGCAGATGGGCCTACCTGAGACGCTTGGCCCGATTAGCCCGCCGAATATCCAACTCCCCAACTGGGGTGCGCTAGGTCAGACCATGCCTCAATTCGGGGGCAGAAACTTCTTTGAACAACTACTGCAAGAAGGCCGCTCGACAGGATTCTAGGAGAGAATGATGGGCTATAGGGAGAGAAAAGAGAGAACGGGCAGTGGCAGGCAGCGTGGTGCTGGCGACTATTACGCAGGTACGGCGTTAAAGCCAGGTGCGACTGATCTGTCTTATCTTGGGCCAGATGTTCTTGACTACATCGAAGGCATGGCCCGTATCGGCTATGACTCCGCGATCTCGATGGAGATTCTGGAATACCAGGCCAGCCGTGACGATGCCGATAGACAATACGATTACTATGCTGCTGATTTGGCTGCTCAAACCGCAGAGAATACAGCACGGATTGCGGCAGGCAAGTACACCGAAGCGGCCTCTATCGGCGCTGAGGCCGATATGTATGCTGCTGATCAGGCACTACGGGCGGCACAGGAACACGCCGCTGCTGCTAGGTATGCGGCGGATCAGGCACTAGAAGCTGTCAGAATACAGGAGGCGAACCGTCTCAAGATTGCCGCCGCAGAACTCAAGCTCGAATCCCAACGGGTCGCCTCTGAAGAGTTGGGTGCGCCCTCTGATTGGCGCAAACAGGTCGGTTTCCTGCGCGGCATGGGCATGACTCAGGCAGACATCGCTCCCTCTGCTATCCAACAGACAGGGGAGATGCTTGGCCCTGTTGATCCTGGGATGTATCAGGCTGCGCCACAGGCCCAGCAAGCGATTGTCGGTGAGGCTGGCCCAGAGTTGGCAACAGCTACACCGCAGGGCGTGGAGGTTCAACCCATTCAGCGTGAGTCGGCGTGGTGGTTGAGAAAACAGGGTGTGCCAGGGATGCAGTGGGGCGGCAGGATTGGTGGTGGATATACGGCTGATAGGCCCGCTGGCGGTAGGCTAACGCGCCCCAGTTATTACCCTGCTGCTCCCGTTCGTAGAACCCAGACGGAGATGATGCTACCTGGTTGGCAGAGACAGGCAGCAGAATCGAGGGCAAGGATGGGACAAGCCCGTGCTGCTGGCGGCGCGGCTGGCGCAGGCGGGGAGGGGCCAGTGATTTCTATTCACCAGCCGCTGCCTACTGGTGGCGCTGATGGAACCGCGCCTATCGCTGGCGATGGCACAACCACTGGCGAGCCGCCCTATCTTGAGATGCTACGGAGTGGAGCCTACGTCCCGTTGTGGGAAGCTTGGGGTGGCCCTAGAACCAAGCCTGAAGTCGGTATGGACATCCCGATCCTGATGCCCCACGAGATCAACTACGGCAACTTCCTGCGACTGACACCAACCGAGCAGCAGATGGCGTTCGCGGACTGGGAAGCGCTGGGCATGGCCCCAGACACAGCCTTTATGATCATGCAGCGCAGCGCCATGAGAGGAACAGGTAGAGCGGTCACAGCCTATGGCTAACTGGTGGGAATACCTAGAGGAAACCGAATACCGCAAGCGGAAGGCTGACAAGTTCGGCCAAGAGGCTAAGGCTGCGATTATTGAGCGGCAGCAGCCCGAAGGCGGTATAGCTGGTGTTCTTACGCCCCAGACCACGCGGCCTGGGGGTGCCCTTGGTGGCGCACTCAAAGCTGGCGAGATTGCGCTGAAGCCGTTTGAGTGGGAGCACAAGTATATCAGTGGCCCAGCAGTACGCGGCCTTGATATTACGGCCCGTGCCATCTCTACGCCAATTCGGATGGCGACTCGTGGTGAGTCCCCAGAGGAGGCGTGGGCGATGGCTGGCCGACCAGAGGTGCAGCCACCAGGGTGGCATCGAGCAACTACAGAACTAATGGCGAGTCCGTCAAGCTACGTTGGCCTTGGTGTTACTGGTAGTGCGGCCAGGACTGTTGGGCTTGGGAAATATGCTCCAGGTTTGGCTAGGCTGGAGGACATCGCAATTGGTGGGCCTATATTCAGGGCGGCTGGCCGCGTGGCGATGGCCCCATTCAAGGCCGCTACACGGCGCTTTGCGCCCGATGTCCCGAAGGCCGCAGGGGTCGTGGCTAAGGCGACCGATGAGAAGATTCTGGCTCAGCAGGATGAATCCGTCAGAAAACTGACGACTGCTATCAAGGATGCCGTGCGCCCAGCGAGAGAGACGACTGAGGAATTGTATACGGTGGAAAGGGCGCGTAGGGCTGCGCGACTGGAGAAAATCCCTGCCGACATTGGCGAGGAAGCCCTGGCGCGGCAACGGCAGGTTCTCAAGGGGCCACTGCCGAAGGCCGAGCTTGAACCGCTGAAGCTGACAGGTGAGGACATCAACCATCTCTTCAATCGCATCAACCAGGCGGATATTCCTGTCTACGATAAGGTGGCAGCCAGGGAAGCGTTGGCGAAACTCCTGAACCCGCAAGGCCCTGAGATTCCTGGCTTGAAAGAGATCGCCCGCCTGGAGAAGATATTTGGTTCAGAACTACCTGTAGCCCTTCGGGGCCTGCGCACCTTGCCCCAGAAGCTCCGTGATGCCGCTGTGGACGCTATCAACCTACCCCGCGCTGTGCTGGCTGCCTATGACTACTCTGCGCCGCTACGCCAGGGCCTACTCCTTATGCCAGCGAAGCCGAGGTCGTGGTTACTTGGCGTGAAGCGCGGCATGAGGTGGATGTTTGATCCCGATTACACCCGCGACCGTTGGCATTGGATGATGACTTCTAGGGAAACCCACCCACTTCAGCCTGAGATCGTAGCCAGTGCGCGGGGTAGGCTCCTAACCGAGCCTGGCGGAGCTATAGGTGTTACTGAGGAACGCTTCGGCAGCGAGTTCGCTAGGAACATCCCTGGGATTCAGATGTCGGAGCGCGGCTACATCGGGCCTCTCAACGAGATGCGCTTCGATGCCCTCTTTGACGAGATCAGGCAATATGAACAAACTATGGGCCGCACTCTTAACCTTGGTGTTAAAGGAAAGGGTGCCGCTAAGGACATCGCTTGGCTGGATCAGGAGATAGAAGCCCTAGCAACCCTAACTGGTAGAGGGAACCTGCCTGGTTTCCTCAAGCAGCACGAGGGGCTTCTGGGGGCACTTCTCTTTGCACCCCGTTTGCTGTGGGCACGTCTTAGTGCGCCCGCGCTGCTATTCTCGAAAAACCCACAGGTGCGGAAGATGGCTGCTAAGGGTTTGGCGGGAGCGGTTGGCGCTAACGTTGCCCTTCTGTCGATGATGAAGGCCACAGGTCAGGTAGATGTAGAAACCGACCCCCGCTCCACCGACTTTGGCAAGCTCAGAATTGGTGATACGCGAATGGATTTCCTTGGCGGCTATCAACCCATCGTGCGCTATGGTGCCCAGTTAATCACAGGACAACGCAAGACAACTGTTGCGGGTGAGATTTATGGCATAGATCGCAAGCAAGTCGTCTTGCAGTTCCTTCGCACAAAACTGTCCCCTGTCGCTGGCATCATCACCGACGTAGCCAGCGGCGAGACAATGCTGGGCGATCCAGTAACGGGCGATGTCGTGATGAAGGAAAGCGAGTTCTGGGAGTACGTGGAGCAGCGCCTCACCCCGATGTTCATACAGGACTTCGAGGAGGCTATCAGGGAGTCGGGGCTTATCCCTGGGGCGTTCCTAGCTACCCCTGGCGCTTTCGGTGCCAGCGTAATGAGCTACGCTTGGCCCGCTCAGAGGATGGACGAACTCAGTCAAAAGGTGATGGGCCAGCCCTGGAAAGATTTGAACTACCTGGAGCGGAAGGAATTATTGGAGAAGTCACCAGAGGCGCAGGAGGTCTGGCTAGAGTATATCGAGATGGGTGTCAAACGCGGCCAAGACTGGGCTGAGGGTATTTACGAGGGGATGGAATCTAACAGTGAGTTGGAGGCGCGGCTGTCCGAAGCACTCCAAACTGGGGCCTCTAAAGCCGATGTCGCGGCTGACTACCAATACTATCGCTACAGTTCGTCCTTTGACGGTGACGAGGAGAGAGAGCCACGGGACGAGCAGGAAAAGCGAATGATGGATTACTGGGCTATTAAGCCAGAGGACTTCCCGCGTCCAGACGGCACCACGGACTTTGATGCCTTCTATGAGGCCCAGCGAGAATACATCGAGGGCGTCCCAGAAACCAAAGAGGACTTCAACAGGAACGAACTCCTGAAGTGGAAGAACCCGATCATGCGTGGCTTCATAGAGGAGTGGCAACGCGCCAACGACCTCTGGTCTGAATACTACGAGATTCCTTCCAAGCTGGGCATGGAAGAGGAGGAGATGGAACTGGCTAGGGACGCCCTGGCTCAAGTGACAACCCTACAGTTTGCGAATCCTGGCCTGTCCACGCGCCGAGCGCTGAGGCAACTCAATGTTCCCGACGCCGTGAAGTGGCTGGCCCTGCGTTACAACCGTCTCCGCAGCAACCCCGAACGTGAGGCGTTCCGCAGAGAACACGGCGCGGAGATGGCGCTGATCAAGCCGCCCGAATTTGGGGCGGCGGTAACTGAGGAAGAGATTTACTAGTAACCCTTAAGAACGCCATTATCAGGCCCGCTTAACGGCGGGTCTTTTCATTGGAGGCAGAGATGCCAGAGGTTTCCGAGACTAAGGCCGATACCTCACAGGTGGTAGAGGAGAAGCCATCCGAGGAAGCACAGGTGGCCCCACCCGAACCATCCGAGGAGGCGAAGCCAGTACAGGAACCAGAGAAGCCGCCCGAAGAGACGCCCGAACAACAGAAAGAGCGGGTTCGTAAGGAAGCCCTCGAATCCGAAGAGGGCAAGGCGGCAATTCAAAGCGAGGCTGACAAACGCGCCCTCAAGCTCCGTCAGGAGTACGACGCCAAGCAGCGGGAAGAGTCTACACGCCTACAGCGTGACGCTGATCTACGCCAGGCCAAGGAGAAGCGCGAGCGTAATCAGGCTACCTATCGCCAACTTCAAGCCCTAGAGCAGCAGAAGCCCGACGAGTGGCGGCAGCACATGCGTAACCCAGAGATGGCCGCTATCTGGAACGAAGGGCTTAACACCACGCTCTCTACCGCAGAGCTAGATGTTGCCAAGGGCGAGGGGCGCAGCGAAGGTGGCCGCGCCATTCTTGACCAACTCGCGCAGCGCATCAGTTCCAGGCCCGAAATGGAGAATCTGACCCAGGAGGAACTGACCACTCTGGACAGCGGCAAGTTCGCTCAGAACCTAGATGGCTACGTCGATCAGATCGTCATGGCCGCACAGATTCTGGGCAAAAGAACAGCGGCTAAGGAGTTCGCTAAGGAAAAGGACACCTTTGAAGAGACTGTCCGCAAGAACGAGCGCGAGAAGGTACAGGCCAAGTACCGCGAGGCGGGCATCGGCCCAGAGGAGATTGAGGGCAAGGGAGCACCAGGCGCTTTGACGAAAGAGAAGTACGAAGCGATGACCTCGGAGGAGAGGGGAAAGCTCTCCGACGCGGAAATCGACGCAATGACTAAGAGAGAACAAGGAGTTTAACGAATGGCTGAAAGTACGATTACGGTTACGTCAGCAGCGTGCCACATTCCAGAAATCTGGAATACCGAAACGATTGACGCTGTTGAAGGAAAAGTAGTGCTGGCGGGCCTTGTTGATCGGCGCTTCGAGAAGGCGTTGAAGGTTGGAGACACTCTTCACACCGCCTATATCCACAACCTGACGCCCGTCGCGCTGGCTGCGGGCACCAACGTGACGCTGGAAAACTACACAGAGACAAGTCAGATCATCACCGTTAGCACGCACGAGCACGTCTGCTTCGGTGTAGACGACATGGTAAAGGTTCAGTCGCAGACTAACCTGCGGAGGAAGTATACCGAGAAGATCGGCTATGGCCTCGGTTCCTCAATGGACGAGGTTCTGGCGGCGCTGGCAACGAGTTTCAGTCAGAGCGTCGGGACGCTGGGCCTTGAACTCACCGATGACAACCTGATCCGCGCCTGGCAGTACCTTGAGGACTTCGACATGCCCCAGAGCGATAGGTTCATCTATCTCAAACCTGCGGCCTACGGGGGCCTGATGAAGCTGGACAAGTTCATGCACGCCGATTACGTCGGCGGCGGAGGCAAGGGAGTACGTGAGGCGTTCGTCGGCAAACTGTACGGTGCCAATGTCTACACGTCCACCCTCTGCAACTCACCTAGTAACGGGGATTGTGCAGGCTGGTTCTGTCACAAGAGCGGAGTCGCCCTCATTCAGCAGCAGATCAAGACCCGCTCCGACTTCGTGATTGACCGCAACGCCGACATGGTTCTCGGCACTAACATCTTCGGGGTGGCAGAAATTCTGATCCCACCGAAGACCGAGCCTGCGGGTAGCACAAGGGCACCCGTAGACCTTGCGAACGTCTACCTGAAGACGATTGGATAATGCCGCATATCTACGTCACGCCGACCATTGAGCCTGTTCTTGTGATGAAGCGAGGCATCATTTCGGTGCCTGGCGACAAGGAGATGCTCTACAAGTGCAACGGCACGCGCATAAGGGACATCCCCCTAGCGTACCGCCCACTCCAGATTGCCTTGTATGAAGCTGGCAAAGCCTTCATCCGATTGCAGGCGACACGGGGCAACGACTACTACGACAGGGAAGACATACACGTTTACGGCCCCTTCCCTAGCTATGGATTCAATGACCACTTACTCAGTGTAGATGACCCTGCTTTGAAAGCAGGTGGTGACCCACACCTGGCGGCGCAAGCGGTAAACAAACGCGCTCAAACGATTGGAGCGTGGGCCGATTACCTACTGGTGGCTAAGTTTGTCGTGCAGCCCCAGAGGGTCGAGTACGAAGCTAAGGAGGAGAGTGATGGTTAACGAAACCATACCTAGTCTAAAGCCCCGTGTCACGGGGGAGGTCACTTCAGCCGACAGGAAGTTCGGCATGTGGATGTATTACCGCTTGGCAAGCGGCTGGATCAGCCCTGCCCCAGCGCATCCTTTGGAACTGGTTCAGAGGGCGGAGAGGAACCAGATAGCGTTGAAGCAGTACGGACAGTTCCTCTATGACCGCAGGGCGACTGACGCCAACGGGCAGCGCTGGGACGCTAGAGCCGAACCCTGGAGGATGATGTTCCAGCGCGGTGGGGAGCAGGAGTTCCCCATCGACCAGATACTCGCCTTCAAGTGGCATCTCCGCTCGCCTTACCAGGAAGTTACCTTCCCACAGCTACAGAACGTCTACTGGGAAGCCTACGAGTGTCCTGACTGTGAGCAGGTTGTGCTCACCAGCCTTGAGGAAGGTTATGCCCCACAAGACATGATCAGCCACCTGCGTTTGGGACATGGCTGGAGCAGGGCTGAGGTTACAGAGTGGGCGCGTGAGGTAGGTATCAAGTTCAAGCGGGAGCGCCGAACCCACACAGTCGCTCCGCTGGAGACACCCAAGGGTGCGTCTGAGCCTGAGCGTGACGAAGAGTTCAAGTGTGACGTATGCGGTTGGAGGCCGCTGAAAAGGAGTAAGCGGCCAGCCATGGCCCTAGCGGGCCACAAGAGGATGAAGCATAAGGCTGCCCCCGTTGGGGGTGTTCAAAAGGAGTAAATGAATGGCCTTTCTGAATTGGCAGAAGAAAAGCAGGACTGCTTGGGAGCCAGCGGACTACACGGCAGGTGAAGCGACCGCGCTCTTCGCGGTTGATGCTGGTGATCTAGTGGGGCCTGGCCTCGCACGGGTGACAGAGGTGTTTAACGGTTCTGGTACGGACGCCAAAGTACAAATCGGACTGACTGCTGGCGATGTTGATCTGTTCTGTGCGGACGGCGACATTGACGAAACAACCACGGGCCTCTACCTGCTTAAAGGCGGCAGTTCGTCAATCTACCTAGAGAGCTTGATGTACCTGTTCACGGCTGCCGACACCATCGACGTACTGTTCACCGCTAACACTGGCGGCACTCGAGCCACGGGGATCGTGGATTTCTGGTTCTACGTTGCGAAGGTAGACCCGCACTAGATCATGGCTATGCCGACCATTCTGGCTAACACGAACGTCTGGCGGGGTGTTGTCAGTAATCCGCCAGAAGGCGAGCCGAGGCACATTCGCATCATTGAGAGGCGAATAGAAGGCCACTTTGATGGCTTCTACGTTGAAGTGCATTGCGGCGATGCGTTCTGTGGTGGCTGGTTTGGCCCATACCCAGGTCTATTAACCCCTAGCAGCCTCTTCAGGTTCGTTGGAGGATGGGGTGAGTTATGAAAATCTACGTCGGCTCCCCAGTGTACCGCGACGTGGTGGTTGAACACCACGACGCTATGTGGAACCTTCAGGAACTCGTCAACAAGAAGCCAGACATCCAGCTAGAGAAGGCCACAGTGCGCGGGGACGCCGACGTAGGTAGGGCACGGAATATAGCAGCCTCAGCGTTTCTGAAGTCTGGCGCCGATGTGATGCTGACGATAGACGGCGACATCTGGTTCCAGCCCGAAGAGGCGCTGAGTCTGTGCCAGAAGTGCTTAAACGGCTACAACATCATCGGTGGCCTATACATGACCAGGGGCCTTCGCCGTGTGCAGCCTGCACAGCTTATCAATCTAGGGCAAGAGGTCACGCTTCAGCCAGGGGAGAAGCCCGTCGTCGTGAAATACCTCGCTACGGGTTTCATGGCCGTTCACCGCAAGGTGTTCGAGAAGTTGACCAAGCATCCAGAGGTCAAGCTGTGTATGAAAACCACGCCCAATCCTTTCTACACCTTCTATCTCCAGAAGACGATCCCCTGGCCGAACGACAAGAACCTCTATCTGTCTGAGGACTACGCCTTCTGCAATAGGGCGGCAGAGATGGGGTTCAAGGTTTATCTCGATCCGACTGTTCGCTTGGGCCACGTTGGACACTACTCATACCGCATCGAGGACATGGTAGAGGTTCACATCAAGCCCTGCCCCATACGCCTGACATCAACCGAGAAGGGTATGAAGGTCGAAGCCCTAATGGAGAAAGGCGATGAGGGCCTGCTAGACGAATACAAAGGGAGAGTCGGAACAGAGCATCTAGTTAGATAGCCATCCAAGGAGGAGATATGGCTACAGGAATAGTGAGAACTACAAGTTACGATACGGCAACCGACGGCACTCCAGTTGCAGAGTTTGCTGTTAACAAGCGCAAGGAGTTGATTGTTATTGACTTCTGGACGCAACTGATGCTGGAAGGCCGCATGTTCCACATCCAGGCTGGAGCGGAGTCCGCGCCAATCGACTGCACCCTCTCACCAGATGACGAGTTGGCTTGGATGCTCCTCGACACTTCGGTAGGAACAACCACCATCCCCACATACATCGACGTTTGGATCAGCACCTGCGCCAACACTGCCGAAACCGTAGAGGGGATAGTGGAGATCGACAGGGCTAAGAACCGCTACGTTTCTGACGGTGGGGCCTTCGTGCCTGAGAATATGCGGTCGGACAGGCCGCGTGTGTCCACGGGCGCGGCCTACGTTGGCACGGACATCATAGCGGCAGTGAAGACGGCGGTTCCAGGGTCGATGGAGATCGCCCGTGTTAGCTACTTCGAGACTACCCCAACGGCCACTAACGAGCCGTGCGACTTCATTATGAACGCTCCCAGGCTCTACAGCGTCTTGGATCGACCCCCTGTTGCGGTTGTGGGTGTTGGCTCGATCATCACTCACTTCGGCTGCGGGACGGAAGTCACCAAGGCTTATGGGCTGATGGAGTGGGCCGAGCTTCCAACCTCGGCTGTGGTATAGGGGGACGCTATGACTACAGGAATTGCAAGAGGTACAGGTTTTAGCACGGCCCCCGATGGCGTTGAGGTCGCTTCCTTTGCCGTTAGCAAGCGGAAAGAGCTGATCGTCATCGACTTCTTCACGCAGCTTGTGCTTGAGGGCCGAGTGTTTCACATGCAGATCGGCACCGAGGACGCACCCGTTGATTCCACAGGCGCAGTCGCCGACACGACTGTCTGGATGGTGGCTGATAACAGCGTTGGTACAACCATGATACCCACCTACATCGACGTGTGGGTTAGCACGTCTGGAGCGGGTTCTGCAACCCTAGAAGCCTACGTGGAGGTCGACAGGCTGTTGAACCGCTATAACACTGGCGGGACGGCCTACGTGCCAGAGAACATGAGAACTGACCGCCCCCGCGTATCCACTGTTACGAACTGCTATGTCGGCACCGACATTACGCTCGACGCGAAGTCCTCCGTCCCTTCTTCGATGGAACTCGCCCGCGCTTGCTACTTCGAAGACACCCCAACAAACAGCAATGAGCCAGTTGACTTCGCTATGAACGCTCAAAAACTCTATAGCGTTCTTGAGCGGCCAACCATTGCCATCGTGGACGTGGGTTCGCTCATTACACACCTTGGCGCGTCCACCAATGACGTGACGGGCTACGGGCTTATGGAGTGGGCGGAGATTCCCACCGAGGCTACGAAGTAGGGGGATGCTATGGCTGCTGGCGACATCGTAATTAGTGGCGACTACGTATTTGGCTCTAAAGGCGCGGGTTCGCCAAGGATTATCTTTGGCACTGTTGTGCTAGACGGCGGTAATCCTACACCCGTCGCCCTGACGGGCAAACTGGCAAACATCACCGAATCCCCCATCCACGCTGTTGTAAGCATGGAGGGGTCTGGCGCACCAGCCGTAGACCCCAGCCTCGTCACATCGGCGGTGTCGGGGGTGACGGTGAATGTATATGCCTGGAAGGTTAACGACAAGGACAACTGTACCTTAGTAGCTTCAGGAGACAGTTCAAGATTGGTCAACTGGATCGCAGTTGGCCCTAGCGCTTAGTCACAAGGAGGTAAACAGAAGTGACTGACTTGAGAGTTTACCCAGGCGTCGCAACCGTACAGAGAGCTACGGCTGACGGCGGCTGGCTACCCGCACGGGCGACCCGTGACGGGTCGATCTGTTCAATCGACTGGCGACAGTTGGCTGTGATGGAGGGCAAGGGCTACATCATGCAGATGGGTGATGAGGATGCCCCCATTAATTCCACGGTCGCTATTACTGACATCTTGGTATGGGCGACGGTAGACGTACCCTTAGGAACCACCATCATCCCCATTTCTGCTCAGGCGGCTATTGGGGTGTGGGCGGCCACCTCCGTCCTAATAGACTTTATGATCGAGGTGGACGACGCCAAAGTGCGGCGGGGCAGTGGGGGAGCCGCCTTCGTCCCCCTGAACCTGAACACTGGTTCCTCCAATACATCTGCTTGCACCTGCTACACCCTGACGGGTGCGGGTGTTGTTGCGACCGCGAAGGTAGCAGGTCATTCCCTGGAACTCTTCCGTGCGTCCGTCGAGGTCAACTGGGGGGATGCGGGGGATGACTTTCCCAATCTCTTTTGGACTCCGAAGGTGCCGCCCACGATTGTCGGCCCCGCCTCACTTGTACTCCACCTAGGGGCCACCACTGCTGACTGTCAGGCTTACGGAAACGTCCAGTGGATTGAACTGCCGAGCACGGCGATAACGTAGGAGATATAAATATGACTGACCTACGAGTAAGACCAGGAGTAGCAACCCCCAGTGCAGTCACCGCAGACGGCATAGGCTACCTCCCGTTGAGGGCAACCCGCGATGGCTCACCCTCCGTCATTGACTGGAAGCTCATGCTCTCTATGGAGGGCTGCGGCTTTACCATCAAGGCTGGTGACGAGGCCACCCCTGTTGCAATCTCGGATGGAGCGGCTGACGATGAGTTGGCCTTCATGATCGTTGATGTCCCTACGGGCCTCACGATTATACCTACTATGGTTCAGTGCGTAATAGGAGTGTGGTCTGACTGTACGCTGGTGGACTTCATAATTGAGGCCGATAAGAACGGGGTGCGGTACGACGGCGCTGGTGGAACAGCCGCCGTAGCCATGAACATGAACACGGGTTCACCCAAGAAGTCAGGCACCATCACCTACGCAGGCAACGACATTCTGCCTGCGGCTAGGACTGCGCTGATGTCGTTGGAACTCTACCGCGAGTCCGTTGAGGTCAACCTTGGCGACACAGGCGGCCCCATTCCGAAGTTCCTCTACGAGCCTGACGTTGCACCAGTGATCGTTGGCCCTGGCTCGTTGATTGTCCACCTTGGCGCTACGTCAGGCAACGGCGTTGCGACGGCCTACGGCACTGTGCAGTGGCTTGAGTTCCCCAGTCACCAGGCCAGCTAGGAGGTACGACATTCCCATCTACGACTTCGTGTGCTCATGCGGCGAAGTCACTGAGGCACGGCGGGGCGTGGATACTCCCTCCGTTCCATGCCCCGCCTGCGGGGGTGAAGCTAAACGCGCCCCGTTCTGCGCCCGCGTGAGTATAGCCTGTGAGGGCCTACCTACACGTGCGGGCATCCTCGCGCACGAGCGCAGGTACAATGTATCTGAGTTCCAAGAGGCGCAGAACGAGGTGCTGTACGACCAGCAACGCGGCAAGCTGCCCAAGCGTGACCTCCTCAAGATGGGTAAGAGGAAGGCCAAGAAGTTGATGGCGGCAGGTATCAAGAACGTGGAGGAAGCGCCCTATGCCTCTAACTAAGAAGGGAAAGAAGATCAAACGGGCCATGAAGGAGCACTACGGCAAGAAGAAGGGTACAAGAGTCTACTACGCTTCTCAGGCGAAGGGAACCATCAAGGGGACACACAGATGAGCACAACCTACGCCACGCTTTCTGAAGACTGTGCTAGGGCGTTGGCCCAAGGGCGGTGGCCTGTTTCGTCTGTCACTACCAGCACGGGTACAAACCTGACCATCAAAGATTCGGTTCTTTGTGACACACGGGCCGATGCCGCCCTAACTCGCTTCGCGGAGTCATGGATACGGATTCACTATGAGGTTTCCAACGTGTCTACCGAGTTTGTGCGTCAGGTGATGTCCTTCGCTCCCAACACTTCTAACGAAGGTATCATAACCTTTGCCCCCATCATTACGGCTGATAACTACAATGCGGGGCCAGCGTATGAAATCCACTACTCCCTGCACCCTGACAACTTGAAGGCCGACTGCATCAACAAGGCGTTGCGGGCGATGCGCTATCCAACCTACTGGCCGCTGGGGTTGCTAACGAACGCCGACATGGAGGACGCAACGATCACGACTGTCTGGCTAGAGAAGGAATCAGATAAGCCCACAGTTGCCGAAAACACAACCGCAGCGAACGTCTACCGAGGCCAGAAGAGTATGTCGGTGACGGACTCAAACGTTGGCGACGAGTACGCCTACCAAGCCTTCAACGTCATCGCTGGCGAATCCATGTACCTGTTCGCTTTCGGCAGGACTAGCGCGGCTGCTACGGAGGCGCAGGTCATAGCCTACGATGCGACCACTGGCGCTGCGATTGATACGTGGGACTTGGACGACCTGGAATGGCAGGAGATGGGGGGTAAGATCACCATCCCTGCGTCCTGCAAGTCGGCCCAGGTGCGGCTGAATATCGTCACGGCGGAGGGTGTGGCCTACTTCGATGACGTTCAGTGCTACTCCGAGAACCAAAAGGAATTCACCCTTCCAGCCTGGATCACCCACGAGTCACAAATCGGAGATGTCTATTATTTGCCCGAAGGTTCTCCTGGCCCCGATGAGGGCCGCATGGTTAACGAAACTGAACTCCGCTACGTCGGCACGCCGAAGATTCTAGGCAGTGGAGGGCGGTTCACGATTGAGGTGCGGGGCGCGAATATAGGACGCCCTCTGTATCTGGAAACCTACAGGCACTACGCCGAACTCTCAGCCGACATTGACACCACCAACGCCGACAGGGATGCCGTGGTCGAGGGGGCGCTGCACTTTGCCTACAAGATGAAGGGCAAGGACTTCAGGCGCGAGGCCAAGGAGCACGGCGACAAGTGGATGGAGATGCGTCGAGGCGAGCCAGACTTCGGGTGCAAGTGGGGCTGATATGAGGGGCGCACAGGTACTCTCCCACCAGATAGAGATATGCGACATTGATGACACAAATGCCCACCTCTTCGAGTTGGCTGGAGACCGCTACGGGGGGTTGATGTGGGATCAAGGGAGCGTCCCCGCCGAGGACGCCGAACCTGGCGCGGAGCTTACTAAAACCTGGGAGGACTTCGGCGGTGGCATGGGGGAGACATACGATATTGAGGAGCGCATCGGCTTCAAGACGGGTGCGTACTACTTCTCCAACGACTGCCAAGTCACCAACCCCTTCAGGATCAGGCCGCGTCAGGCGCTAACCTCAGTCACCCTCACGAATAACAACACCGAAGTCACCCAGTTCTTCGAGGCCAAGAGCGCTTCGGGGATCAAGTACCTCTACCCCGTCACTGACACCAAGGCCCACAAGGTTCAGATTTCGGGCACGCCAACGCTGAAGAACACCAAGGACTTTTCCGTACCCAATATCCATTTCGCTACGGGGTCATATACGTCTGATGGCGAGAGCCTCCACATTCCCCTGGATTTCCCCCCTAAAGCAGTCATCATCAAGGCCATAGGTGGGGCCTATGCCGCTGTTACCAAGACCGATGAAATGCCTCTCCATTCCTATAAGGACGCAGATGGTACATATACAACGGGCGACATCACGGATTTTCTTGTGGTTCAGAGTACAGGGATTAGCTTCGCTGGCACTCATACGGGCTTTAATCACGATGGCACGACCTACTGCTGGATGGCCTTCGGCGGAACCGATGCCTACGTTAAGACGGGCAAGTTCAGCGGGAACGCCACCGACGATAGGGACATCACCATCGATACCGATTGGGGCCAGCCTGACGCCCTATTCATCTTCACGAACAACGATGCCGACCACGTAGTATTCAAGCCAAAGGACGCGACAACCGATCTTGCGTGGGACATCGCTTCCTATGCTGCACCCGCTGCCAATCTCGTTCAGGCCACAGCGGACTGGCCGACCGATGGCTTCGAGGTTGGCGACGATAACCGTGTCAACCGCAGCGGCACAAATAACGTCTTCTACCTGGCCTTGAAAGAGTGCGCCAACGTCCTCACCGTCGATTCCTACACGGGCGATGGGAACGATGACCGTGCGGTTACTGGCGTCGGCTACGAGCCAGACTGGGTTCTCACCTGCGCTGCCAAGGCTGCCACGCGCTACGTCTTCCACCGCTCCGACTACTGTTCAGGCGACTCAACTCTGACTTTCATTGCTTCCGCGACCACCACCAACAAGATACAGGACTTCAACTCCGATGGGTTCGAGGTTGGCACTGCTACCGACGTAAACGAAAACACTGAGACGTTCTACTTCCTAAGTGTTCGCACTGACCCTTCGGGCGCTGTCGTCTGCGGCCAACCCGCCGAGTGGAACGACATTTGGGAACTTCCCAAGGGGGCCGATGTTGATCGCGCTGGCCTGACGGCTATCGTTGATGGCACAGGGGACGATACTTGGACGACCCGAAGCACGGGTTCTCCGAAGGCAAGCCACCTCTGCGTTATCGAGAACGAACTGGTGAGGGCCAGCGCCGACCGCGTGGTAGACAAGTGCGCGGCCAATGACACTGACGTTGATGGTAACTGGGCTGGCGACTACAACGTGGGCCAGCCAGGAACGAAGATCACAAAGCTGGTTAACGTGGCTGGCGAGTGCGGCGTGGGCACCACCGACGGCTTCTATCTCTGGGACACAGTTTCAACATCCCGCCAGCAGTTGGGGCTTCTTGGCGGCATCGCCGACGACGAGAACGCCAAGGGAACGACAGTGGTGGGCAACCTTGTCCTTATACCTACAGTGGACGGCGACTGGCGTTGGGTTGCTGGTGGTGCCGTTCCTTTTGGGCCTGACTCCAACGATGGCTACGTCGAGGTGAAGGGGCCGTCCAGCATCCCCAGGATGCTCAAACACTACGATCACGCCTTCCTTGGCCGCTATATCTACCATGCCTGCTACGACGGGACTAATTATCACATCATCTACACAAAACTGAACCTTAACGATCCCACGCTTGCCCGCGCTAAATGGGACTTCCTTCTTACCACTACGACAGCAGTCAAGGAACTGCACGTTGATACCGAACGCCGCCTCTGGTTCAGCTACGGGAACAACGTAGCCTTCTTCACCCTGTCTCGCGGTGGCGCACCGACGGGCGGCAACTGGGGCACGGCATCAGGCAGCGGCAACTTCTATCATCCCATCACCAACATGGGTACTGAGGCACTGAAGAGGCTGCGGCTTGTGGAGATCGTGACCGAGAACATCCCTGCAAACTTCAACTTCAGTTGCTCAGTCTACCGTGACGGTGCAACGGTCGAATCGGTCGGCGATGCTATTACCAGCAACGGTGTGGGGGAGTGCTTCTGGACAGCGGGCACTGATGACACGGCCAGAGAGATTCAGCTACGGCCCAACTGGGCTGCGGCAGCGGGCTTCAGCGCCAGCACGACCGCGCCTGGGATAAAGAAGATCACTCTCCACGCCGAAGCCCTGGAAGAAGATGCCGACCTGATCGTATGCAGTGTGCAGCTAGGCGAGAACGCCAAGGAACAGAAGGCCATCATCGACCGTCACCTCAACGCGGGGGTTCTGAAGGCCACGAACGCCCTGAGCGGGGCCAGGGAAACCGTAGTCCTCTATCGGAGGCGCTATCACACATTGGAGCAGAGGGGTAATGAGCCACCAATCAGTGCGTGCGAGTTGCGCTTCAGGCGCAGCGACACAAGCTAAGATAAACGTCTGCCAAGTTCTACGTGAAGACCTCACCGCATACGGCGGGGTCTTTCCATCTAACCCTCAGAGGGCGTTGGCAGACGAGTGGAGGCGGCGTAACCCCCAGACGCCAACGGAGGTGGATCAATACTACCGCGAGCAGGAAGCCTACATTGCTGATCTAGCCTGGTTCAATCTCCAGCCGTCCTATTGGGTTCAGAACCAGCCCCTGCTTTGCGTCAGGGGCTACGTGGCCGACTTCGGCGGCGGTATAGGCAGCCTAGCCCTAGCTCTAGCCTGGATGGGCTGCAAGGTGGCCTACGTCGACCTGGTGAGCCCCCAGAGGGAGTTCGCAGAGTGGCGGTTCAAGCGCCATGACCTACCCATCACTGTCCACGAAAGCCTGATAGAACTACACGATCTAGATGCCATCGTGTCCACAGATACCATCGAGCATTTGCACCCTGCCGTATTACCCACCATAGCGCGACAGATGTGGGACGCCCTGAAGATCAAGGGCGAGGTAAGAACGATCAGTAAGTTCGGCGCGAATGACATCTGGCCCATGCACTACGACTCAGAGGAATTATTCGAGAAGGCGATGAAAGACGTGGGCTTTACTGGCGGCCCAGTGATTTGGATGAAAAATGCCAAGCGTTGAAGAACTGCAAAACCAGATAGAAGAACTCCGCGTTCGGGTAGCGGCCCTAGCAAAAGGCGTGGGCCTACAGATCGGCGCGAACGGGTTCAGGATCGGCAGACTCCGCTTGTTCCACAGGAACATCACGTCTGGCGATGATCGACTCTACCAAGAGGAGTCAGACGGCACACAGACTGATCTGACTACGGCTGGTTCTGGCGGCACGAGGATTCAGGACGCTGACGCTGACACCAAGGTTCAAGTAGAAAAGACGGCTGACGATGACACCTGGCGCGTGGATTGCGCTGGCAACGAGGAACTGAAATGCACTGATACCCAATTCACCTGTACCCCCAACGCCGACTTCAGTGGGGGCGTGGACGTTACAGGGAACATTACCGTCACGGGAACAGTGGACGGGGTAGACATTGCGGGCCGTGACCACGCAGAGTCCCACAACGTAGCCTCACACAACGACACGACAGCCACGGGTACGGAACTCGAAACCCTCACAGACGGCTCCGACGCCGACGGCCTGCATGATCACACCCAATTTGCTTCGGCGGCAGAGGCCATTACTGCTGTAGAAGGTGAAGCTACCCTTGACCTAGCGGGCAACGTGACTATTGCAGGGGATAAGAGCCTGTCGGTTGACGTTATCAGCGAGAAAGACAATGCCGTGGGCGTCACGATTGATGGCGTCTTGCTGAAGGATAGCGCTGTCTACCCCAGCAGTGGCGATGCCAACTTCTACTTAACACTTGCGGCAGGCAACGCCTTCCTCATTGGTGATTCTGGCGACACTCTCACCCTAGTGCGATCCACTAGCAGTTGGATATTCCAAACTGCCTCCACCACGAGGCTGACCGTCAACGGCAGTGGGATCAGCGCTGTAGGGAACATTCTGGGCACCGCTAGCATCTTCCTTACCGAGCAGGCTGCGGCGGGTGCTGACGTAGCTACTAAGGGCCAGATATGGGTTAAGAACGCCGCACCATGCGAACTGTGGTTCACAGACGATGACGGCACGGACGTACAGCTTGGGCTAGGGACTGGTGGTGGTCAAGACCTCGCCACCGACACCCTCTGGGCGGCTGCTGGCGACCTTGTTAAGGGAACTGGCGATGATGCCGCCGACATTCTCAGCGCGGGCGCTTCGGGTACTTTCCTACGCATCAACGGCAGCATACCGTACTGGG
>Ga0114920_10000218_pt1 | contig 25452 bp, 19 predicted proteins | sample ChitaG_FD_88683 | JGI IMG/M metagenome (GOLD analysis project Ga0114920, IMG submission 88683) | Deep subsurface microbial communities from South Pacific Ocean to uncover new lineages of life (NeLLi) - Chile_00310 metaG | ecosystem: Environmental > Aquatic > Marine > Oceanic > Sediment ...
CCCAGACATTGTTTTCGATAAGCATAAGGGCTTTCTCTGCGTAATCCTTGGAGATCAACTCAAAAAGCACATCTTGAGAGAGATCGACTCTGTTGGGATTATGTATGGACGTGCACATACAATTCTCATAGTAGGCACGATCCTCCTCCGGAATGACGTCGATATCGGGAACGAGAGGACGGACAAACAGCCTCTGCCAGACAACTCCATAAGACGTGTAGATAGAGAGCGGGACAAAACTCCGAACAGCCAGATCGACGGATTTCCATCCCTGCTTCAGAGCTTCTGCGAACTCCGGGCCTGTGTAAAACTCTGCAATTTTTTGAATTGTGCCGTCGATATTTAGGTCTGAGTCAAATTGAAATCTTCTGAAAACTTCAAAATTGACCGAATAGGGCACTTTGTCCGGAGGCTGAAGGCCTCCGAGATGAGCGAGAGCGGAAATTCCATTCGCAGCGCAGGAGCGCAGTTTTTCATAGGTCAGCCAGGGAAAAGGGATGCCGAGGAGCGGTTCATGATTCCCGTGGGATCCGCAGTGATGATAGAAATACGCCTGGCTTTCTCGTGAATGGAGGTCCTCGAGAGGCGTCTTTTCCTTTTCCGATAAATGGTTGTGCAGCGCCGAACCCAAAACAGGAATATCAGGGTATTGTGAATGAGAATAGGGGCTCTCCCATCCCTCCGTGAGGAGAGAATTGCCCTCCACATCAATCCCGTCTTTGAGGAGAGGCCAGAGATATTTTCGCTCTCCATAGAAGGATTCCAGCCGTGTGATGACACGAAAATCCGGATTCACTTTTGAGGCGGCATCGCGGAGAAGAGCAAAAAAGTCAGCGATATTATATGAGGCCACTTGAGCGATAAACTCATCGGAATTCCATTCACGTAGGAGATAGGCTCCGCCGTTTCGACCGACATAGAGGGATTTTGTGTGTTCAAAACCCGCACCGCTGTCATTTGTCCAGATCGTTAGATACTCGAGTTCGGGAACTTCCTCCAGGATTTTTGTGACCATGTCCTCGTAATGTTTTTTCACAAGCGGATGTGCCAGTGCCAGATTGAACCGGGGTTTAAAGCTCCGGAAAGGATGGTCCACTCGGGCCCCTCTTAGAGTTGGATATTTCTCAAAAAAAACTTCAGGAACCGATCTGGGCTCAAAGCAGAGGAGCCCGGGATTCAGGCCGTATTTGACAGCCAACCGGGCGTTGTCCTTGAGCAAATCGAGATTGGCCTGGAGCTCGTCTTCCGGATAGATCCCCTCATTCAACTTGCTAGAAACAAACTGGTCCAGTGCCGGACAGTAGGTATAAAAATCAGAATAGAATTCTCCTTTTACTCCCTGTTCGGATGGATTTGGGAAAGCCAAGGCATTGACCTCGATGTGCGAGAATCCCAAGCGGGCATATTCGCGGATATACTGTTCCCGGTTGAAATTCCGGATGAGGCGGGCGTATTGAGTGAGGAAAAGATCAAACGTCGATTTTTCGCGGGAAAAACTCATGAACCGGAGCCGGTTTTTAAAGTTTGAAATGTCGTTTTCCCTATGATTTTTTATAATGTCGGAAAAAACTGCGTAGAGAAAATGGGATTGAGAGCTGGCGAGAAGAACGCGGCGGGCAGCATCGATGTCAAAATACACCCATTCTTTACCCGTCGAAATATTCTGAGGCCGTCCGGAAAGCTTTTGCAGCCGAGTTTTATCCATTACTCCAATAAAAACAGAATCCTGTTCAGGATTATTATGGTTAAATGGGACAGTCTCGATGTCTGCCCGTACGCACAGATCCTGCTTTAGTTCATCTGCAATTGTTTTTTCAACAGGACATCCCCCCTGCGGGATATAGATTTTACGGATATGTCCCATCATCTCTCGAAGTCTCATGACTCTCTCCTTGTGAGGACTTTTAAATTGACACTCAAAGTAGATGTTATTTTATGCCGAATCTGCCTCCTCCGTCTACCTCGTTCCTTGATTCAACATTGACTGAATCATTCTTTTTAAGTATTAAATTAGGCATGACCAAATATGAAGATTTAAAAGTCATCGATTTTCACATCCACATCGGATTAAAAGAACACTGGCACCCTTGGATCCACGAATACCAGAAGAGTGCCGGATCTGATCTCTATGAGCGATATGATGAGCTGACCGATCCACGGCATTTCGCAGACTATCTTCTTAGTTTTGGCATAAAAAAGGCCGTTATCCTCCCGGAAATCAGCCCTATTACCACAGGGATTGTTTCCAATGAGTATGTGCTGGAATTCTGTCAAGGAATGGACATTTATGTCCCCTTCTGCACGGTCAATCCCTCTATAGAAAACAACCTGAACAGTAAGGTCAAAGACTCTATTAAAAAAGGAGCCAAAGGAATCAAACTCTACCCTTCCTACAACCATTTCTATCTCAATGACAAAAACCTCTACCCCATCTATGAGCTGGCCCAGCAACACAGGCTTCCCGTCCTCGTGCATACAGGCTCCTCTATTTTCAAGGGTTCAAAAATCAAGTACGCCAATCCCATCCATCTGGATGATGTGGCCGCAGATTTTCCCGACTGCAAAATCCTTATGGCCCACGGAGGTCGAGGGCTCTGGTACGAGACCGCATTTTTCCTTTCCCGTCTTCACCCCAACCTCTATCTTGAAATTTCCGGCCTGCCGCCAAAAAACCTTCTAAAATATTTTCCGGAGCTGGAAAAAAACATCGATAAAATCGTCTACGGCTCTGACTGGCCTGGTGTTAAATCGGTTGGAGTAAATATAGACGCCATAAGAAATTTACCGCTGGCCGAAACATCCATCCAAAAAATCCTCTACAAGAATGCGACCGGGATCCTCGGGAACGCGGCTCTCCTCGATTAATAAACTGGAAGAGGACTAACTGGATTTGATGTCTCAGCCAAACTTTTTCTCTTTTTTCTTCTTCAGCCAGAAGAAAGACAGGGGAATTCCCGTGGCGATAAATGCGAGATCGGTGAGAGATTTCTGCCATTCGAAGACCATCCGGAAGACAACCAGAAAAATAATACCTGCTAAAAACAGGATAGGGAGCCAGGGATAAAACGGTACTTTAAATACGGAGGAACCGCCGACATTCTGACTCCTGAGCTTAAACAGCGCAAGGATGTTAAAAATCAAGAATATCAAAATGGCAAACACCATTCCGGCAACGATCGTCTCGAACGTTTTTCGCACCAGCAGAATCACTGCCGCCCAAATACAGTGAGCAAGAATCGCATGGGAAGGTGTGCGGTACTTTGGGTGAACGAAATTGAGCCATTTAAAAAACAATCCGTCTCTGGCCATAGCATAATAAGCTCTGGGAGCGGACATCATTGTACCGTTGATACTGCCCGTTGTGGATATCATGACTAGGATGGCTATAAAAGCCGCTCCGACAGGCCCCACCAGCCGAGTGGCCACATCCGATGCGACTATCGTACTCTGACGCATGGCTTCCATCCCAAGCGTCTGATGGTAAATCCAGTTGGTCAATACATAGACAATAACGATTGTGCCCAAACCGAGAATAAGGCTCAGCGGAACAGTACGCCTGGGATTCTTCATCTCTCCGGCCACATACCCGACACGATCCCAACCAATGTACGAAAATGTGATGAGCATAAGCGCCGCGATCGCATTCCCAAACGGACCAAGCCCTCCTGTTGGTTCCGCCTCGGTGTGCAGCATATTCTCATGGCCCTGGACAAGAATGAGGCCGAGTACCACAATAGTAAAAATTCCTCCAATCTTGAGCACCGTTGATACTTTCTGATACACAGAGGCTTTTTGGACTCCGATATAGTTGAGCACCCCAAAAAAAGCAATCACCGCCAAAGCTACAGCCGTATGGGTCCACGGCTCCAGCTCAACAAAATAGCCGAGATAATTTGCCGTGATGATGGCCAGGCCTGCGGCCGGGCTCGTTCGTATGATAAAAAGCTGGGACCATCCAAACATGAATCCGGCAAACGGCCCGAAACAGCGTTTGATGTACACATATTCCCCACCCGTATTGGGCAGCCGTGTTCCCAGTTCCGCATAGATCAAACCCCCGACAAAAACAAAAACTCCGACAACTATCCAGAGAAAAATGATGACACTGAAGGATCCCAGATAACCGGCAATGATCTGTGGTGTAGAGTATATACCCGCACCGATCGTGATGCCGACAAGGAGCGCTATGCCGTCAAAAATCCCCAGTGTTTTGCGGAGGGAGGGCTGTTTTTCTTCATGAACAGGAGGTCTTCCCGTATTGATTTTATTCTTTGGTTCTTTCATTGGCTTGACCTCTAAAATTCCACCAAACCGATCTTTCGAAGCGCCAGGTGTGCGGCGCCAAAAACGCCGGCGGAATCCCCAAGCTTTGCTTTTAAGATAGGGATTCTGTCCCGCGGCACACCAAACAATAAGTTGTCCAAATATTGAGGCACCTTTTCATACCATATGGGAAGATTGGACACTCCTCCGCCAAGGATGATAGCTTCAATATCAAGGAGATTGACAGCATTGGCAAAAGTTTCTCCCATGATTTTTGCGCTCTCTTCGAACAATTCAATGGCATGGGGATTTTGCTCTTGATAGAGTTTGTAAATCTCCTGAACTTGAAGTTTTTGACTGCAGAGATCAAAGAATCTTCGGCTGTGACTCGGCCCGGAAAGATAGGCTTCCACACACCCATGCCGCCCACACTCACATATCCGGCCATGGATGTCAATCGTCATGTGTCCGATCTCACCTCCTCCGCCCAGGGAACCCCGGTAAAGTCTATCGTTTAAAACCAAACCGGATCCCACACCCGTGCCCAATATGACCGCCATGACAGAGTGATATTTCCCTTTGCAGCCGGCAAAATATTCGGCCACAGCCAGGCAGTTGGCGTCATTGTCCACGACAATAGGACACGGAGACAGTCTCTTCTTCAGGGAAGGGATGAAACCGATTGTATGATACAAAGGAGTATGGGGGGAACCATAAATGCGGTCTTCGGCCTCGACAAAGGTCCCGGGAGTGCCTATCCCTACCGCAGAAATAGTTTTTTCTCCTGAAACCGTGTGGACGAGGTGAACAATTTTGTCGATAACATGTTCCATACCTTTGGAGGCCTCTGAAAACACACGCTGTCTGTCCAGACATTTTCGCTGACTGTCGAGCAGACAGGCCTCGATCTTCGTCCCGCCAAGGTCAACTCCCACCACATATTCTCTCATCCTCCACCTCTTATTGGGGTCAGACATTTAAAACTTTTAAAACTTTTCTTAAGTTTTAAAAGTTTTAAATGTCTGACCCCAATAATCCCAAGATTTGAAGACGGCTATAACATTTTCAGGTTTGGCTTCCAGACCAAACTCACACTGGGCGATCACTCCTCCGTTTTCATAAAGTTCGTCAAAAACAGTGCTGACGGCCTTTTCGATATCCTCTTGGCTGCCGCGGGGAAGAAGGTCCTGCCGGTCGATTTCCCCCCAAAAGGTTATCTTTCCCCGGAATTTCTCCCCCAACTCCTTGATATCCATACAAAAAATCTGACTATTGAGGGCATCGATACCGATTTCGATCAAATCCGGAAAAATTTCTGTGATATATCCATCTGAATGCATAAAAACATACTTGCCATAGCTCTTCGCGATATCGACATACTCCTTGTACATTGGTTTGAAAAACTTGCGGAAAATTTCAGGCGAGGTGAGCATAGCATTTTGTGAACCCCAATCATCCATAATCCCAATCGCATCCACATCCGTTTTGGACCAGACGTCCACTTCTTTGCAGTAGTGTGCGTGAATAAGTTTCAATAATTCAGAAAGTTCAGATGTCTGTTCGACCAGATCGACCAACGCCTGTTCCATGGTGCGGATAAACTGAAACCGCTCGAAAGGCCTCTGCATCGTTGCACTGAGAACGAATTGTTTGCTTTTCCGGCAAAAATCATTCACCGCTTCACGGTCGACAGAAAGAGTCTCTTCCGGGACCCTGAAATTGTCCAGATCCTGCCATTCAGCAATTTGAGGTTTTTGAACAATGCCAATCGCTCCCTTTTGAGTATTGGTGAATGTGCATCCCCACTCATCCACATAAACTCCGGGCATGTATTTCTCCCCCACTCTTTTAGGCTGCCGTGTATAGATTTCCGGGGCATTTACGATATCATCCGGAAACTCCCGGTGAAGACGTGCGATAACATCTGGATACCGGTCTTCCGCCCAGGGAAGAACCCAAGCCTGGCGGGGAATCCTTTGCGGTGAATCAAAGGCCAGGGTTCTCTGCACAAGTCCTCTGGATGTCATAAAGCCTGTCCCCTATTTTTATGTGGAGATATTCCGCCTGGAAAAAAATGATAATCCTCTAATTCCTTTCTTTCGCCTCCTCGAGCCCAGGAAAAGCCCTCTTCATGAGGAAGAGTCTCATTTTTGTAACAAATTAAAAAAGACTCCTGGAGATCCTTCATCCATATTTTTTTTCCATCTGTTTTGATCATGGACTGCGGAAAAGGTCTAATGTCTTTCACGGCATCCTGAATGCCGTTTACACAGAGAGTCTGCGAACGGGCCGCCTCCGGCCCACACACAACAGGCTTCGGATTGTGCACGGCATCGACGGCCTCAAAGAGTTTTTTAAATGGATCCCCGGCTTCGGGAGATCCATATTTTTTTTCCACACCGGCAGAATCCGTTGCCACAATCTCCTGTTCCTCCTCTCCAAAACTGACCGTGGCCCGTTCAAATTCAAGAGAAAACATGGGACCAAAAGTTTCAGGTGTGGCATGCGTCGCATAAAAAAGCAGCTCGCCACCTTCACGCATTAAAAAACGACAGGCCACAGTGTCGTAGTTTTCGATCGGATAGGCTTTGTAAAGCTCAGCCATAACTTCAACAGGTAGAGCACTCCGGTCAAGACTCCCCCCCAAAAGAAATAGCAAGTTATGAAGGTCATGAGCCATGGCGCTGTTGGCCGGGCTGTCCAGAACCCAATGATTCTCACTGTCCTTGATCCGGCCCGCCCAATCGTTCCGGCTGTAATAGGCAGTATCTCTCGGCCATAAATACAGCGATTTGGCCCGAATAGGCTTCCCGAACCTCCCGCTCATAATATCCTTTTTCAGCTCTTGAACAGCCGCAGTGTAGGACCACTGGTAACCGATCCTCATCCAATGGCTGTCCAACCCTGTGTCTTGAATCAACCGATCGGCTTCCTGGATGGTCGCCGCAAGAGGTTTTTCACACAACACGTGACTTCCCGCTCCGAGGGCTTCGAGGCTCTGGGACACATGGTGCTGGAGAGGAGAGGAAATGACAACCAGATCGGCGGTTAAACCCGAGTCCAATAATTCCTTGAACGAGGGGCATACGGGAACATCCCTTTTCTTAACTTCATCATAGAGCTCCGATCTCTCCGGATAGGGATCCACAACGCCACAAAGATTCACTTTTCCGGGTGGGAAACCCGTCAGCAAAGTCTTGAGATAGTGGAATCCCATCCCCCCTATCCCGATTTGAACAACACGGACCGGTCGATCCTCAGACCTCTTCATTCAAGCTCCGCTCCAGGAGATCTGTCTCGATTATCTCTTTTGTCTTTATATCAATGGCAAAGGTCTTTATTTCGAATTTTTTTAGAGACACCTCAAACGAAAGGTTCAAGGAAGGAATGTTCACACGTGTGGATCTCTTTTTTCCTGAAGGCTCAAAAAACCGGAGCACGAGCCGATTTTCATTTTCGGCCATCTTGAAAGCCGTCAACTGCACGACATTTTCTCTCAAGATTATCCCAGGGGCGTGCCCTTGCCCCTCTCCAGAAGGAAAACAGCACAGTACGATAGGTGTTTCATTTTTTACGAGTGCACTGCGATCGATCCCAGAAAGGAGATCGTCCGCATTTCCGCCTTTTATCCAGAAATGAAACACCCTTTCCCCTATATCGATGCGCGGCCTGAACCGGTTCTGAGGAACAATGGGATTGGATCCAACGGGATGGCCCGCATATGCGGGAGAACGCAGCAGAGATAATCTTATTTCTCCCCCTGAAAAATCAAACCCATATGTCCCTGAATTTATCACAGTCAGAGCCTTTAGGTTGTCCGAAGAAACCGCCGCCGCCCATTTTTGAGCCACAAGTTCCTCTCCAAAACGTTTGAATTCTTCGACACCATAGGCCACCTGTCCTCTACACGTTCCCTTTGTGAACATGGAGGGAACGGACAATTTGAGCATGCGGTCTTTCTCGTTCCACTGGACGCGAATTTCAACTTCCAGCTCTGTCCCCTTTTTAGGCATAACATAAGTCAGGCAGGCATAAGACGAATTGTACTGGAATACCGCTTCAACAACCGTCCGTACAGGACCGTCTTCGACAATCCTCACAGGCGGTAATTCTTTTAACGAAACACCAGAATACCAGGCACTTCGCTCCCCGGAAAGAAGAGTGAAAACACCCTCGACTTCCCTGAAACTGCGCACCAGCATTCCCCACGGATCGGGATTATCTGTGCAGACAAGCAGTTGGAAGGAACCGGATTTGAGAAAACTCTCTCCTAAAACAGCATATTTATCCAACAGGCCAGTTTCTGGATCGATGGACACTTCAAGAGATTCCGTCTTAAAATTGAATGATGAATCGGTCACGGTCTTCAATACAGATGGAGGATCGACGGTTTTCAGCCGACAGGTATACCGGTTCATTTGACTTGGCTTAAGGTCGGCTAGAAAAACGATTCTCTTTCTCTGATCGACCGAAATGTTTGAACTTTCCTGTTCCAACTGAAGAGGGATCACGTCCCCGGACTCATCCTCCATCTCCGGCATCCAGAAAATATCAGGATTCACATTCGGTTCTAGCGGCTGGAATTCACACACCACTGTCGATGTCACTGAAAAAGGATGAGGATTATAAACAAAGACAGGAAATTCTCCTTCTTCAGCCTGGGCCTGGCCGCCAAGCAGCCGGAAGAAAGCCCGCATTTTGATTTGAGACAGAATCTCCAAACCATGACCTATCTTTCTGAGCACATCCTCTTCGACTTCCGTAATAGAGGATCCGGGAAGAATGTCATGGAATTGACAAAACAAAAGATCTTCCAGTGCTTTTTGAAGTTCTTCTTGAGGATAAGTCATCAAGCCTTCGAGTGACACATGCGTCGCCATTTTCTCCGTTTTAAAATATGTGTTTTCGAGCAGGCGGTGCTTCTGTTTCACTAAAGCCATCGAGGTGTAGCATCCTACTGCCCAGGGATTGAGATCTTTTTTCCACTGTGGGCATCGATCTTGATTCGGCTTCAATTCATCGAAATACGCCTCCGGTACTGCATGAAGAATGTCTCTGTCTTTGGTTCCAGCCATCAGTTTGCGCAGGGCAAGAAGGTCCTCGCGAGAGGCCCCTCCCCCATGATTCCCGATTCCCCAGAGAAGAAGGCCCGTGACCCTCTCCCTATTTTCCGCAAGCCATTCTTCAGTCTTCTTCCCTGCCTTCCCTTTCTGCGAGTTGTAATGATGCCTGGCCCTATGAGCCAGGATCGTTGATCCATCGTAGCCAATCCAGATAAAATCATCGGCCGGAAGCTCGAGTTCATGGCCATCCGGGCGGCAAAAAATGTAGGATGTGTACCCCGACTTTTTAAGGATCTGCACCAGCCCCCGTGTATGGCCAAAAGAATCAAAATTTATCGCTGTCTCTGGATTTGATTTAAAATTTTTTGCGAAATAATTTTTTCCGAAAAGGATCTGCCGGACAAGAGACTCCCCGCTGGGCATGTTGCAGTCGGGCTGGACATACCAGCCTCCCATTATGTGCCATTGCCCCCGTGAGATCAGCTTTTGAATTTTCACGAAGAGTTCGGGATCGTACATCTCCACCCATTTATAGAGAAGGGATTCATTATGGCAGAACACAAATTCTTCAAATTCGTCGCACAGCTGGACGGCCGTGCGGAAAGTGGACAGAGCCTCGGCTGCACCCTCTTCCCACTCCCACAACCAGACCGGATCGAGGTGGGCATTGCACACAAGATAGAGTTTCTTGGTGAAGGGGGCGCAAACGCTATGATTTGACATCACGGACTCCTTAGCGCTGCACTCTTCCTGATGTATCTCCTGCAGCTAATTTTTCGACTTCTTCAAGGCTCACCTGATTAAAATCGCCGCGAATGGAATGTTTGAGACAGGATGCCGCCACTCCAAATTCAAGAGCTTCTTGATCTGTCTTCCCTTTCAAAAGACCGGCGATAAAACCTGAAGCAAAAGCATCTCCGGCCCCCACTCTATCCAATACGGCAATATGATACTTTTTGCTCTGGATAAACTTTCGGCCGTCAAAAAGACAGGCAGACCAGAAATTTTCTGAAGCCGACACACTTTCCCGGAGTGTAATCGCAACTTTCTGCAGTGCAAAGCGCTCCACGAGCTCCTGTGCCAGATCTCTATAGCCTTCCACATCCAAATGGGCTGCGTCTACATCGCTTTTCCCGGGAAGGATTCCAAAAATCCGCATAGGATCTTCTTCGTTGCCAAAAAGAACATCGACGTAAGACATAAGCTCTGTCATGACGTCTTTGGCACGTTCCTCACTCCATAATTTTTTCCTATAGTTTAAATCACAGGAGACGGATATCCCTTTTTCTTTGGCCGTTTTGAGGCCCTCTTTCAAAGTGTTTAAAACCGAATCGCCTAAAGCCGGAGTAATGCCCGTCCAGTGGAACCAGCCTGTTTGATCAAGGATGGCTTCCCAATCCAGCTCATCCGGTTTTAATCCTGTTATGGAAGAAAATGCCCGGTCGTAGATAACCCGCGAAGGCCGGGGACCGGCACCGTGTTCCAGGTAATAGACACCCAGTTTATTCCCCTTGCGGTGGATGTGCTGAGTGTTCACTCCATATGATTTTAAAACGCGGCAGGCGTTGTCTCCGATTTGATTTTCAGGAAGCACCGTCACATAGGAAGACTGCAAACCGAATTGAGCCAAGCTTACAGCCACATTGGCTTCAGCGCCGCCAAAATGGATATCAAAATTTTGGGCATTCTCCAATCGAATACCTGGAGGAGGAGACAACCGCATCAGCATCTCTCCAAATGTTACGGTTTTAACGGATTCTCTTTTTCTTCTGGGCTGCTTTTTTTTCGGAGGTTTTTTTGCGGGACGGAAATCGAGCTTCCCCCGCCAATCCCGGATTTTGGAACGCGCCGACTCAACATCATGGATCGTCTGCGTCAATGCCGAAGCGCAGAATATTCCATGTGGATCTTTGAGGACCGCTTTATCGAGAGTTTCGATCGTGATTCCTCCGGTATAGATCACAGCAAGATCCGGAAAAGGGCCCCTCCAGGATTTGGCTAAATCCATGCAGGAAAGACCTCCGGAAAAAGCGGGAAACAGTTTATAAATCCACTGATAGGGATACTTTTCTCTTAATTCCTCCAAAGAACAGCCATAGGCCTCCGCTTTAAACACGAGCTGTTTGCCTACATCGGCCAATCCCCCGGGCACACACATGATATTCTGTTTCACACAAACATTCACCACTTCTGGAATATAATCCGCAGAAACGACTCCTGCAGCACCGGCCTGAATGGCCGCTTCTGCCTGGTCCGCAGTCATAACCGTCCCTGCCAGGATCAAAGCCTCAGGATACCTGAAAAGCACAGCTTCGATCCCATCCAGGCTGAACTTAGATCGGAGGGCAATCTCGAGAAGAACCCCCTCTGACTGGAATATTTCATACGAAGCCACACACTCTTCAACAGATTTGGGAGAGAGGAGCGCTACCAACCGTTTTTGTCTCAATTCCTCAAAAATTTGTTCTGTTTTTTTCATCGTTCATTCCCTTTACAGCCGGCGTATGTTCATTCCTCCGCTGACTTCGACAACCATTCCTGTGGAATAGGAAAAAGAACCTTTTGCGAGAGAGACCACGGCCCTTGCCACATCCTCGGGCTGCCCCCATCTCTTCTGCGGGATAAGACCTTCGTCGATTTGCCGATCATACTTATCTTTGACGGCCTCTGTCATCCGTGTCTGGATAATTCCGGGTCGAACTTCATAAACATTGATGTTGAATTCAGATAGACGATCGGCGAATATCCTGGACATCTGACTGAGAGCCGCTTTGGAGATACAGTACTCGGCCCGGGAAGGTGAAGAGACATCCGCCGATATGGATGAGATAAAAACAATGCACGGCCGGCAGTCCCGGTCTTTCTGGACTTGATCTATCATGTGCCGGGCCACTCTCTGTGTCAAGAAGAATGCCCCCCGGGAGTTGACAGATAAAACCCTGTCATAGCTCTCTGGAGTTGTATCCAGGATATCCAGCCTCTTGTCCGGTGCGATGCCTGCGTTGTTGACCAGAACATCGATTCTTTCAAATTTTGAATAGGTCAGTTCAAGAATCTTCTTGTGGTCTTCCAGGGAAGAAATATCGCCCTGGATAGGGAGAAAACTTGAGCCAAATTCCTCAACTCTCTTTTGGACTTCCCAAAGACCGGAATGGCTGTTTTGAGGATCATATTCGATGTCCACACCTGCGATATCATAACCGGCTTTAGCCAGTTCAAGGGCTATCCCCCGGCCGATGCCTAAACCGGCTCCTGTAACGAGGGCTGCGGATTTTCCTTTCATCTCCCTTCTCCTTCAGAACACAACAATTTTTATCATAAATATTCAAACCATTTTTTTAGAGAAAGGTCAACTCTTTCCTGAAAAGGAAAGGTCTCTCTTTCCGTGAAAATTGATCAAGAAAAAGAAAATCAAGTGGTTCTCTTCCATTTTGTTGGGGTAAAATACACGAAATACCCTAACCTCAACCACTAGTAGGCTTTTCCATGAAGACGAAAACGATTCGCCATGTTTTGGGTTTCCCCTTTTTTTTCTTTCCCATTTTTGTTCATTTTGCTTGGGACATCGTTTAAGGCTGCAGTGATGATTTTCAATCAAAACCTTTGAGCCACGGGATTTGTCAATTTTGAACAGGAGTTTTATCGACTATTACCTTGGATGGTTTCTTTCGCTTTGCAAGAGGGTTGGCAGGGGTGAACTTTCGGGCAGGCAGTTTAATAAAGCCGTTTGATTCCAAAAGAAGAAACAGGCTTCGGCAGATCATATCTTTGAGAACACCATTAGGCTACCTCCAATCCCTCTGCCTGCATACTTCTTGAGAAATGAAACGTCTGCTTTTCTCCGGATGTGAGGCAATAATTTTCCTGATCGTTGTGATATCTTTCCTGGTGATCGATCGCTTCCGATATGTTATGATTGTTTCCATCTCTGACACTATAAATCATCAGGGATTGGAACGTAAATTTTTCTTAAAAAAATTTACGGTGAGTTGTTAAATCTTAAAGTAAAAGCGATTATTGCCCGTGAACGGTTACGATTTTTAAATGACAAGACATTACCTCTACGGTTAGATGATTCGATTCATTGACATTGTCAAGGAGTTCGGGTAAAAAAAAGATAATTACTTTTGCAAAGTCCATATGGGGAACTTTGATAACTAAAAGGATAAAAAAAGAATCGACTTGGATTCTTATTATTATGTGCATAAGTTTCATTATATTTAACAAATCTCCGATAGAAGGATATAAAACAAGTGATCCTCTAGGAGCACTTCTAGTATCGCAATTAATTTTAGAACGTGGAACAGTAATTTTGGATGATTATCCTAAAGATATACTTGATAGTTTTGAATGGCAAATTTTTCAAAGAAATGGGCACACCTACTATAGCTATCCTTTAGGCACATCAATCTTTATGATCCCATTTGTGGTTTTGGCTAATTTGACTCATATGGATATGAAAATAAGGCACCATGAGATCATTCTCCAGGGACGGTTAGCAGCTCTCTCGGCAACTTTGGCCTTGCTGCTAATCTATCTTCTAGCACGCTGCTATTTTATGCCTGTAATTAGTATATTTTTAACAATAATCCTTACATTTGGCAGTGCAATTTCAAGCACTCTTGCCCTCGCATTGTGGAATATGAACCTCGCCGTACTTTTTCTTTTGTGGAGCTTAATTCTTCTGGTCAAAGATAAAATGGGCAAGAAAGAATTGAATCCCTATTTACTGGGATTCCTTCTTTTTTCAGCATTTTTTTGCCGTCCGACCACAGCAATATTTATTTTCTCGGTTATGATTTATCTTTTTGTAAAAAATAGAAGTGCCTTTCTAAAATCTGCTTCAATAGTTTTTCCTTGCCTTGCAGCTCTTCTCTTGTTTTCTTTAAAAGTCTATCACAATGTTTATCCCGGAAATTATGACTTCACATTTTCCGGCTATGGCCATACTGGTTTTAATTGGATGGCCTTCTATGGTCACTTGTTCAGTCCCAGCAGAGGGCTTTTTGTGTTTAGCCCTTTTCTAGTTTTGTCCTTTGTTGGAATTATCGTTTTCTTTAAAAAGATATATAAAAACTTGCTCTTCTGGATTATGCTCATGGGATTCATTCTTCACCTGTACTTACTTTCCACATGGGGAATGTGGTGGGGTGGAGGTGGATTCGGGTATCGCTTGCTTACAGATAGTTATCCTTACCTGGTTCTCATAACCATAATCGTTTTTCAATGTTTTTTAACCGTGAAGACTCGCTATAGACGGTGGGGTTTAATTTCAGTTTTTGCTATGCTAGGAGTCTTTTCAGTGTATGTTCATTCCTATCAAGGACTCTATAACATTTATACAGAAAGATGGAACAGCAGACTTAAGCCTAAAGGTAATGAAGAGTATTTGTTCAGCTGGGCTCATCCTCAATTCCTTGCTAAATCTGGAGATTTTGAACCGCAAATACTTGCTAAACCTGAAGATTTTGAGCTGAAAAAGATCAATAAAATTTATAACCTAGGCGATGAAATTCTGCCAGAAAGTGAAAATGCACTTTTTGATGGTTGGTATTCTATTGAGAGATCTCGCTATGGAAATTTTCGTTGGTCTTCTGGGAAGCAGGCAAGAATTTGGCTCAATATGAGGATCAACGATTTGCCAAATACACCTTTAACTCTTGAATTAACCGTTGGGACTTATCACACTCAAACTATTGAGGTTCTAATCAATGGCCAGAGAGTTGGAACTATTAAAACTGTCAAAAGTTCCATTCCAATTGAATATACTTTTGCTTTCAAAATAAAATTATCAAAAGAAACTGATTTGGACCAGTTTCTTAAACTTTCTATTGAATTTTCAATTCCAGGAGCAAAGAGTCCTGCTCAAGTGGAAAAAACGAGATCAAAGGATTGGAGAAATTTAGGCATAAGTTTCTTCAAGTTAGAGCTGAGAAAAAAATAATTGCCTTTTCTAATTAGTCTAATCAGATCAGAAAATTTTTTCAGCAAGTTGATGACTATCTAAAATATATAAATGAAATTGTTAGACCCAACTCTCTTTGGTCTATAGAATCAGGAAAGACCTCTGCTGGAATAAACGTCTTATCCGTTTCGATAGTCAAATAGAATTCATCTCCTTCACCAAGCATCTCTTCTTTTATTTCGTAAGATTTCTCAAAACTAATTTCCTCGAGAAAGAATTCATCCAAAAGTAGATTGTTGACCCTGAATATCACTTGTTGTTTTTCAAAAACATTAGATTGAAATGACCCTTTGATAATAAGGATTGCATCTCTATGTGGATTATCGATAATACATCGTGCTTTTTTTGCCGTCCATCGCCATTGTTTCAGATCTGTGTCATAATCTATCTCTAAATTATACCACCCATTTTCATAGATTATCTCAGGGATCTCGTCTGGTTGAGGAAAAACTTTTAATTTTTCTCGCAGGACTTCCTTTTTTGACTCTCCAGTCCAATCATAAGGTGAAAAGAAACCAATAGATAATGTTAAATAATCATGACCTTTAAAATAAGGATTGAATTTGTCTATAAAAGAAGGAATGTAAATCTCTCTTTTATAGGAGTACTTCTCATTGGATTCCCACTGTGATGTAGATATATCTGGAACATGATCGTCTTGAATGAGAAGGTTATTTCCATGCCAGACATGTACAAAAACATTCATATCTTGATCTATTCTTTTAAACTCATTATCAGTTTTCCAAACGTACTCTATATCCGTGAGTAAATTATCTGACAATCCCCCCTCTGAAAATGTAATATTGAGATCAATTCCTGCCATTTGAGTTTTGGTTTTACATGAGAAGGATATAACTAATAACATGAAGAGAAATCCTTTGATTATTGTTTTTTCCGTCATTTTGTCCTTCTTCTAATTGGGAATCATAGAGTATTATAAAGGAAGTGAGAAACATAGAACAAGAATTATCCACAATATTTAATGTTGGATTCTACTATAAGCATGAGATTTAATAGAAATCAAGATTTAAGAAGTCTCTTTCTTCACTATGAGTCTGATGTTCAAGATATTGCTAAATATCATGCTATCAAGTTGATATCATTGAAGAGAAATGAAGGTGTCGGCAGGTAACATGAATAATCCAGGTCAAGTTTCAAAGAAGTTGTCTGCGAGATAATCCTTCCAGATATTCTCGAACCAGCTCTCTTCTCTTGGAATAGGCCGGATATCTACCCAATCCTTGGAAAGTTCCCCGTTTTCATCCAGCCGCACCTCCAAAATCTTCTTTTCCACAAACGATTCCTCTTCATTCAAACTGAAGCGCCACTCTTCGCCCAGCTTTTCACAAGGTTTTTGGCCGTTTTGATCCAGCACAAGAAAAGAACCGCGGCTTTTCCCACCCTTTTTAAAATATTCGGAGATGGCTTCCAGATAAACCGCATGGGTCAAACAGAGGTCTAGATTTTTGAATGCCTCGGGAAGCTTTTGCAGGGAAGACACTTTCATCTCTTTTTGCAGCCGTACATAAAGAGACCAGGCTTTATTCCTGGCTTTCTCGATCTGCTTTGGATCACGGATGTGCGCCCCGAAAGAAGACATCCTGTCCTGAATGTCTTTGCGTGTTGAATGAAGGAATGTGTCATCTTCCGACAGCGAACAGGTTATTTTTTTGATGAATTCCAAGATGTTTTTAATCTGGTCAGAAACCGCAGCGGTAAACTCATCCTCATCCGGAGGAGATGCGGCATATTGTTTTGTGATAAAAAGAGCGGCTCTCAGGCTTCCCACCTGTCCCGCATTGAGAGCCGATCCACCCGGTCTATAGACCCCATGAGAGCCGTTCACTTCACCAACGGGAAACAGGTGTTTGATGTTGGACTCCCACCAGATATTCCCCCGCAGGCCGCCGTTGTTGTGCTGGGCACAGACAGCTATCTCAAGGGATTCTTTTTCAAGATCAATATCGTGCTCTTTATAAAGGTCAACTGCCGGCAAATTCATGGCCTTCAATCGTTCGATAGGGGTTCCGAACAAAGCCTTTGATTTCTCCAGATATGTATAGGCCTCATCCTCAAGGTCATCTAAGGAAAAATCGGCAAGGCGACGTCCTCCGGTCGGATTGGCCGTGTAATCGAGAAAAACTCTCCGCCCTTTGACCACGGTTTCTTGATAGACAAGAACGTCGATCAATGAGGACCCATAGTCTCTCACTTTTCTGGGGTCGAACGGCCACTGGTAACCTTTGAGAAAAATCGCGGTCGCCAGTGTCCCCATGTCCGGAAAATATTCGTTTAAAAACTCCTGTTCATCACTGCCATCCAAATCCGTGGACACATAACGTGGAATGACCTGCTGGTAGGTCCCAGAAAGATTCCACCTGAATTTGATGGAGGCCAAGCCAAACTGGGATTCGGTCAAATTCTGGCCGACAGCCCCAATGGATAATGCCAGACCAAAAGAGCCCAATTGGCTTTCGGGATAGACAGACGTCCTGTAGATTCCGCCAGGTCCTCCTGTTCCCAGGACAACATTCACCGCATTAAACACCACCAAACCCAATCTCCCGGAAGCTATTCCTGCCTTATCCAACGCCACCGCCCCTATCACATGCTTCTTTTCCCCTATTTTCGAGGTGAGCAGTGCGATGATTTCGTGATTTTCAAAAATCTGAATGCCCTTTTTCTTCACTTCACCGGCCATGGCCTCAAACATGAGATGGGACGTGAGAGGTCCTGCAGATGTCCCCCGTCCCAGAGGATCATGGTCTGTTTTGTACCCCACATATCCACCGAACCGGTCGTGGGGAAAAGGAACGCCAAGGCCGACGAGATTAAAAAAAGCCATGGCTGAATTTTGGGCTTCACACAAGGCGATGTCGCCGTGCATGGAACCTCCCGAAAAAAGATCTTCGGCCATCCTCCTAGGAGAATCGGCTTCTTGTCCAAATAGAGACTGTTTATAATAGGTCTGTTTATCCGAACCGGCATTATTGGACGTGCCCGCCCCCCAACTTTCTGTGGCGATCACAATGTCCTCCTGTCCGGATTCAAACAGCCGAAGGGCCGCGTTAAGAGAGGCCGCCCCGCTGCCAACAATCAACGTGTTGACTGAATGGCAGGGAATAGTCAAACCAACAATCTCTAGAACTGAGGATTTCATCTCCGCCCCCTTTTTCCGAAAAAATCTCTGTATTCTTTAGCATAGATAGTTTTGTCTCGAATCACACACCCGGTCGGATAGCCTGCCCTGATCAGCTCACTGCAGCACGAACACGTGACACATACTTTTTTTGGATTCAACGAACCATTTTCCATCAAATCCTTTGGGGCATCAGGATAGGCAAACGAACTCCTCCCCAACCCGACAAACGAGACCTCTCCTTTATTTACGACGGCTGCCCCAATGTGAGGAAAATACTGGCGCAGCCAGGAATACCCAGTACCCACACAAGGGATGCTGGGAAAGGTTTTTTGAATTTGCCCGGTAAGCTGCAAGAGCCGTCCTACACCCCTGAGTGGATGTTCATTCGGAACAGCGGACAAAAAAAGAGGACGGTCAAACGGACGCCCGAGATGCGGTTTTTTGTGAGGATTTCCCAGGGTTAAATTCAGAAGAGAACATCCGCTCTCGATTAATCTCTCAATGAGTTTAGTAGGTTCCTTCAGATCGACATCCGGAGATCCATCAGAAGACACACCAAAACCGTAGGGATAGCCCAGTCCATCGTAAATATTGAGGCGCACAGACAATACAAGTTCTGGAATTTCAGAATGAATCTTATGGACAGTCTCAAGGAGAAAACGCGTTCTGTTGGTAAAGCTTCCCCCGTATTTGCTGTTTGTTCTCGTATAAGAGGCCAGAAGATCGTTGACCAGATAGCCATGACAGGCTTTGATATCCACGGCATCAAAACCGGCAGCATAGGCCAATTTGGCCGACTCCACAAATTGTTCCTGGAGAATATCCAATTCCTCATCCGCAAGAATTCTGATTGGCTTTTCATCCCGATCCAACTCCGGAATAAGCCTGGCAACCTGAGGTTTTGGGGTGCCATCCGGTTTAGAAAAACGGCCCGAGTGCGTCAGCTGAAGCACACAAAACAGATCATGTTTAAGTCCAAAAGTTTGATGTGCAGAACTCTTTATTTTTTTGAGGAGCTGCTTGAACCGTTCCAGGTTCCGTTCGGTCAGCATCATCTGATGTGGATTGGATTTTCCTTCAGGCACAACACTTGCGGCTTCAAACCAGATCAAACCACTCCCTCCCGCTGCATACCGTAAATAACGCCGGAACACTCTATCGCTTGGAGAACCATCGGTATGGGAGTCAAATCCCTCCATAGGATGGACGGCAAAACTGTTGGGAAGAGTCCGGGATGTCACAGATCTTTTTTCAAAAAGTACGGACACATCTTCAGTAAATGGGATATCGATTCCAAGTTGTCCGGCTTTGTCCAAAAGTTCAGTGCCGGAGCGAAAGGAAAATCTTTGATGCAGCGACAATTAAAATCCTCCACAGCACTTCTTGTACTTCAGGCCGCTCCCGCAGGGACAGGGATCATTTCGTCCTATCTTTCGCTGTCTTTTGGCTCTTTCATTGAGATGCTCCTGCTGCCGGGCCTGATCACTCTTCCATTCCGAGGCAATTTTCTGCAGACGGGAATCTGCATGCTGAAAAAACATCTTGTAGGCTGAGCAAAAATGACTGAGATTTCGGTCCTGCGGATCTCGGATGCGGTCTTTTGTGCATCCTCCGCGGCAGTGATGGAGCCACCGGCAGTCCGAGCAGTCTTTCGGCAGGGACTTTTTTTTCTCACCAAAGACATTCTGCTGCTTGGAATTCAACATATCGATCAAACTGCCGCTTAACACACTGCCCAGCCTCCATAATTCTTCGACAAAAAAATCGCAGGAAAAGACATCCCCGTTGTGTTCGACAACGACGTAATTCCCGCACTTTTCTAAAAGCGTGCATTCCGGAGGAGGCATCCCGACATATCCGTAAAAGACAGAGTCGAAGAATCGGATCGATGTCGTTGGCTTGCCGTCCTTAAAATCAGCAAGCCAGAGATCGAAGAGCCGACACAAAAAAGTACCATAGGCCTGGGCAGAAACCGAAAATGGAGCCAATCGTGAAGAGTTTTTTGGATCGGTCTCCACACAGGGAATAAACTGCATGTACTCCAGGCCTAAATCCTTAAAATAAGCATATATCTCTTCGGGAAACCGGACGGAATAATCATGGACCACGGAAAGGGCATTCACCGCCACTCCCGCATCGAGCAAAAGCTTGGCGCTGCTGACCACACGCGACCAGGATCCTTTCCCATTCTGCAAAAAGCGGTATTTGTCATGGACATGTTCGGGCCCGTCCAGTGATAAGCCGATCAAGAATTTGTACGTGTTGAGAAATTCGGCCCATTTTTCATTGATGAGGTACCCGTTCGTCTGCAGGCCGTTCCCAACAACTTGTCCGCGTCCATATTTCTTCTGAAGCGCGACGGCCTTCTGGAAAAAAGGAAGCCCCATCAATGTCGGTTCTCCACCCTGCCAGCTGAAGGACAGCTCTCGTTGAGATTGAGCTAAAAACTGCCGGGTCACCTCTTCCAATATTTCTTCCGTCATACGGTGCACTTTTGTTTCCGGAAAAAGCTCTGACTTCTTCAGGTAAAAACAGTACGTGCAGTTCATGTTGCAGTCCGGGCCGGCCGGTTTGATCAATATGGAATCTAGTTGCTTCCGCATATCTCTAATTTACTTTTATGATTGTGGTTTATAGTTAGGGTTGGATTTGGGCATCTTGGCTCCTGTGTCTTTGAGCCAGGCCTCAAGTTTTTGGTTCAGCTCAGTGACTTTTCCTGGATGCTTATCGGAAAGATCGGACTCTTCTGAAAGATCCTCTCTTAAATCAAACAGCTCATACATTTGTCCTTCATACCGTTTGATGAGCTTCCAATCCTGGCTGCGGATGATGCTGTAAGGCATGATTTCGCCGCGGTAATGGGGAAAATGCCAGAAAAGATCTTCTCTATCCAGTGTGCCTTTTTGGATTAGCAGTGGCAGCAGACTCAATCCGTCAATCGACCGGTCATCCGGAAGCGGTATGGAAGCGGCCTCGCACACAGTCGGCAGATAATCGACACTGGTGACAGGAGTTTTATCTTCCGATCCGGGTTCAATTTTTCCTGGCCACCGGACAATCAAGGGCACACGGATTCCTCCCTCATAGGGATACCCTTTTCCGGAACGGAGGGGCGCATTGTGGGTCGCCCGCAGGTATCCTCCATTGTCAGACGTAAACAGGATGAGAGTATCCTCTGCAATGCCCAGTTCATCGAGTTTATCCAGGATTTTTCCGACCGAATCATCCACACTCTCAACCATAGCGGCATACGTGGCATTGTCCTGATTAGTCGGTGGTTTTAAGGCATATTTTCGTACCACCTCATTCTTTCCCTCAAGAGGTGTATGAACGGCATAGTGAGCCATGTAGAGAAAAAACGGTTGGTTTTTGTTTTCCTCAATGAACTGTACGGCTTCATCGGCCTCACGGTCTGTGAGAAACTCCCCAACTTTCCGTGGTGAAAGAGTGGGAATATAACCATGCCCTTTTCTGAAGTAAGGATCAAAATAACTGGGAGGCTGCCCGTAGTCACACCCTCCGATATTGTAATCAAATCCCTGTTTATCCGGATACCATTCCTCAAAACCCAAATGCCACTTGCCGATATGGCAGGACACGTACCCCGCTGGCTTGAGCACTTCAGCTATCGTGATCTCATCCAGTTCCAGCCAGCGTGCATTCTGGGGGCAGAGAAGCTTCGTGTTTTCACTGCCCTCATATCCGCCGGGATTTTTTCCATCCAGAGGTACCTTTCCACCCTGAAAGCGTCCGCGGATCCAGTCCGTAATCCCCAGCCGGACCGGATATCTCCCAGTCATGATGGATGCACGCGTGGGCGAACAGACTGCGCAGGAGGCATAACTGTCGGTAAATCTCATCCCCTCCCGGGCCAGTCGATCGATATTCTGTGTTTCATAGTACTGGCTGCCATAGCAGGCGACATCCGTCCATCCCATATCATCAACAAGGATTAGAATGATGTTTGGCTTCTTTAAGCTTGTGCCCTGCCGGCAGCCGGAGGACACAGCGGCAATACCCGGAATAGACAAAGTGAGAGCCGTGGTTCCTAAAGCCTTTAAAAACTCCCGCCGTTTAATTTCCGTCATCAAAGACCTCACAAATTAAGAAACTCACAGAGAAATCATATAATTTCATATAACATTTGACAAATCTCTTGAAGAATTATAAATTTTTTCCTACAACAACTAAAATGAACATAGAAGTTTTTGGCGATACGGATATCGGGAAGAAAAGGTCTAATAATGAAGACAGTTATGTGTGCTATTCCTTAAACAACACTCAAAAGCTGCGCTATCTCATTGCTGTGGCCGATGGTATGGGAGGGCATACCGGAGGCGAAATCGCCAGCGCACTCGCGATCGAGAGCGTAAAAGATTATATTCATTCTCAGCTCGAAAATCTGACTTCCCCGGACCTTGACCTTTTAATTGTCCTTGAAGATTCAGTGCAGCAGGCCAATCTCAAGATATTTCGCCGCGCGTCTGCAGAGAAAGAGCTGACAGGGATGGGCTCGACACTGGTTGCCGCCCTTCTTACAGACACACACGCCTACATATCCAATGTCGGAGACAGCCGGGCTTATTTGATCAGAGAGAAACACATCCAACAGATCACAACCGACCACAACTGGAAAAGTGAGCAGCTGCAGAAAGGACAGCTCACAGAAGAAGATATTCAAGATTCTCCATATAAAGAGCTGATAACCCGATCACTGGGCCTCAATGAAAAAACAAAAATAGACTCTTTTGAGGTCACAGCTCAACCCAAAGATTATATCTTATTGAGCAGCGATGGCATGCATTCTCTTCTTTCTCAAAAAGAGATTCTTAAAGCCTTCAAAAAATCCAAAAGCCCGGAAAAGATCTGCCGGAAACTCATAGATATGTCAAATAAGAAGGATGCCCATGATAATATCACTGTTATTGTGGCCTATTTTACCTGAATAATTCATAAAATATAATAATTCCGATTAGTTTCTCTTTCTTAAGACACTTATCGAGGGAAACAGCAAATAGCCGTTGGACAGCATTCGTGCGATGGCCATAGACACGGCGGCCCCGACCGCGCCTATCATCCCAAATACCTGGGTGGTGACGACAAGGAGGACGATGACCGTCATCAGTTCAATAGTCGTCGCGACGGTGATCTGTTTGGTTTTTCGGCTGTTGACCATGAGAGATCTGAGAAAGGTGAGCAGGACCATCAGAGCCGGTGTTAATGTCAAAATTTTAGTGGGCAGCAGGGCAAACTTCGAAAGCTCCAATGACAGTCCGGAGAGATTATTAAACCATAAAAAGGCCAGAGGTGTAAAACTCACAATGGAGAATAATATCAGTACAGCTAACCCAAGCAGAATGGCAAAATTTCTGAGCGGCTCATAATTTTTCTGTTTTTCCCCCAGAAGAGCAATCCCTACTTCTTGAAATGAGAGTCCGAGACTCCTAAAAATAAAAACCAGCGAGTGAATCACAGGAAGGACGGCAAGAGATTCGAGAGGCATCCGGCTATGCCCCATAAATAAGGTCACCATCGGGAACACTCCCAGATTAAGTATGGATGTCAGAGCGAGAGGATAATAAAAAGTAATAATGCTTTTGTAGCTCAACCGCTCCAATCCTTGTGGCTTTGGCTCCAAAGCGCACAGCATTCTGATCGAGGAGTGGACCATGATGCGGCTTGCCAGAGCCTCAACGGTCACCCCCACAGAGAGAGCCAAGGCCCCGACCACCGCCCCGTGCGGTTGAAAAAAAATATAGCAAGCCAAACCTGTTGCTGCCATTGTTGCCAGTCGAAGAATGGTTCCGTAGGCCACTCTGCGAGTGAGATTACTTCGGATGAGAATCCCCTGATAAAAACGGCGGAATCCTATGGCGCCCGGCCAGGGAAGCATGATGGCCGCAGCCAGGTATGTGAGACGGGCCACATCTTCAGGCAGACCCATAAGATTTCTGGTGATCAATCTGAATACAGGAGGGATGAGGATAATCAGCATGAGCAAAGTGATAATGCCGTTGAGAGAATAAGAAAAATTTCTCAACTTTAAATAAGAATCCCTGTCCTTGACCAGGGCTGTGGCCGCACTCATGAGCATGATGATCGGCGCTTCCACCAGAAGGGCGATTGAAAAGGCCACGCCATAGGCCGCCAGGTTGATTTTAGGTGCGTTCAGACGGGCAATAATGGCTGCCAGGAAGGGCCCTTCTGAAGCCATCATGAGCCAGGTCGCAGCCAGGGGCATCCAAAAGATAATAATCTTTTTTGTCGTTAGCGGTTGACTCTCTTCAGTATTCATATTCTAAAATTGATAGTGGTCATTTAAACAGAATTTTGACGGACTGACAACTTTTTTAATAGGAAAGCATTTCCATTTCCGTGATTTCTCCATCATCTTCCCAGAACTCTAGAACAAATCACGGAAATGGAAATGCTTTCAATAGGGAAAGAGAAACTCAGGACAGTCGATCTAGAAGGTCCTCCAGTTCTAGTTTGAAGGATTCCCAGTTTTTATATGATTTTCCCAGCTCTTTTTTAACCGACACATAGTCCTTTTGGAGTGCGACAGAAGAAGAGCTGTCTTTATAGGTCTCAGGCTTGGCCAGGATTTGCTCCATTTTATTTTTTTTCGCTTCCAATGTATTGATTTTGAGTTCGAGGGAATCGACTTCTATCTGAAGCCGGTTGCGTCTTTTGCTCACGGCCTGCCTGGCTTTCGCCTCGACCCTCTTTTGGTCTTTGGTTTTACGTCCGGATATCTGTTGAGGTGTTGTGTTTTTGGCCTGAGTCTGACTTTCCGACTCAAAATTTCTCTTTTCAAGGTAGTAGGAGTAGTTTCCCGTATATTCTTCGAGATATCTGCCTTTGACCTCGACCACACGATGGACCAGTTTATCCAAAAAATACCGGTCATGGGAAATCATCAAGAGTGTGCCTTTGTACTTATCTAAAGCCGATTCCAGAGCTTCGACGGATGGCATGTCCAGATGGTTCGTGGGCTCATCCATGATGAGAAAATTGAC
>Ga0114920_10000219_pt1 | contig 25429 bp, 16 predicted proteins | sample ChitaG_FD_88683 | JGI IMG/M metagenome (GOLD analysis project Ga0114920, IMG submission 88683) | Deep subsurface microbial communities from South Pacific Ocean to uncover new lineages of life (NeLLi) - Chile_00310 metaG | ecosystem: Environmental > Aquatic > Marine > Oceanic > Sediment ...
ACTTATTCTCTGGGCTGAAAAATTAACTGCTCCATTTAAAGATAAAATCATTGTTAATTCTGAGTTTGACTATCAAGCTGCAATAAAGCTAAAGGTCTGTCCTCCAGGTAAAATCATAAAGATCCATAACGGGATTAATTCAGAAAGGTTAGAATTTTTATCTGAGCAACAAGCAAGAGAGTTTTTAGCTAAAAAAATCCCTGAATACAATATGCAAAATGCTAAATACATAGTTGGTGCTGTAGCCAACTTTTACAGGACAAAGGGCATAAGTTACTTAATTGAAAGCATTAAGCTGTTAGAGGTCAAATACAATGCTCTGGGCGTAAAATGCATCATCATTGGAGACGGCAAACAAAGGCCTGAACTAGAAAACCTTGTTAAAAAACTTGGCCTTGAGAATAAGGTGTTTCTTGCAGGCAGAATTCCTGATGCATATAAATATTTGAAAGCTTTTGATGTTTTTGTTTTTCCTTCTTTAAAGGAAGGTTTTCCCTGGATAATATTAGAAGCAATGGCAGCTGAAGTTCCAATGATAGCCACAAAAGTAGGCGCATTACCTGAAATTATTGAAAACAATAAGCACGGGGTTTTGATTGAACCAAAAAACAGCCAGGTCTTGGCTGAAAAAATCCTTTGGTTTTTAAACAATCAAAAACAAGCAGGACAAATGTCATTCAATGCAAAAGAAAAACTCAAACAAGAATTCACCGTAGAAAAAATGTTCAGAGAAACTGAGAAACTATTAACCACCTAACTATCCTTCGTGTAACTGATTTAATTTAGCTCTGGTTGTTGAACCAACAAAGCCAGTGCCTTTTGTTAATTCCCAAAAAGCCAAAACATCCTCAGCATATTTTTCTTGAAAACGAATTACAGCGCTTTCAGTTAAAGACCCGAAAAAACCTGTTACTAATCCTTCTGGATAAATTGATTTGTCCCGGGCTAACCATGTCTGTAAAAGCACAACCTCTTCTCCTCTAATTCCATATTTTAAATCTTGGGTTAATCTTTCAGCTGCTGTAATGTCTGAACTTTCACCAGTCAGAATATTTCTAAGATTGTTTTTCAAAACTAATAATTCTTTTTCTAAAAAATCAATCTTTTCCAGTAAAACTTGGATGCTTTCTGTTTCACTGGTTTCTTCCTCATTACCATCTTTCTGCACTTGGGTGGAAACCGACCAGAAAAATGGATATGATTTTTCTGCCCCGTCAAAATCAGAAATCTTATTTTGCAGAGAAGGAATAATGGTTAATGATAAAATTTCTTCACCAAAATCTCTAATAATCAACTGATTTCCTAAAGTTAAAAAATCAACTTCTTTTTGCCCGTTGAGATATTTAATCACATAAGGAATTTTAAAGACAACGTCAGAAAAACTAATAAATTCTAACTTTAAATCTCCTTTTCCTCCTATGAATTTATACCAATTGCCAGCCCAGTCTTTTGTTTCCTGCGTTGAAGCAAAAGTGCTTGCTCCCTTTAAGGGTAAAAAATTAATAGAAGGAGTAATTTTAAGAGTTTTAAGGTTTTCGTTTTTATAGCAATATTTTTCTGAGATATGACAATCATTTACAATATTAGCAATTGTCCAATCAGTAAAAATCTGAGAAAAATCTTCAGAAAATCCATTTTTCAACAAAGCTTTGTTTATGGAAGAAATACCAGTTTCTTTTGAAAAAAGAGAGTCTGTTAAAATCTTTATGCCGTAATGCTCAACTAAATATTGAGAAAATAGATTTATTACGCCGTAATCAGCTTTTCCTCCTTTCCATTCAGTTAAAGAATCGTTTGGGAACTGTACGAAAATATTTAATCTTTGTTTAAGGTTGCTGTTATAGTAATCTTTGTCATAACCAACAAGAGTTGGCGCATATTCAGCTCTTAATTCATTCAACCAAACTTCTTCAACCACATTGTTTCTTTGTTCTTTTTGATTAAAGGTAATTAAGTGAGTAAATTCGTGAGCTAGAAAACTTTTAATAAGAGGAGATGTTAAGTATCTTGAATTAAGATAGACCATTTCTCTTTCATTTGAAAAAATACTTAGCTGTCTTGAATATTCATCTCCATCATTAAAATAACCGCCGGCACCATCTGGCATTGGATGGAATAAAACCGTAATATGATAATCTCTATCAATGCCAGGATTCCATTCGCCCCCAAAAGCACTAGTTAAAATTGGATAAATTCTTTCACCAAACTCTTCTCCTAAACCCTGAAGAGCAAGCCTCACTTCTTGCTGGTAATCAACGCTTAAAGAATTCCACCAGCTGTCATCAAGATAAAAATACAATGAAGGAGTAATTCTGATTAAAGTAGCTGTTAATTCAGTCCTTTTTTGAAGATCATAAGAAGAATTAACAAAAAAACTTGTTCTCTGTCCCCCATCATCAGCAGAAACCACTAAAGGAACAACCAGGGAAAAAAGAATTGTTAAGAAAATAATTTGCGTGTTTGTTTTTTTAAATAATTTAATCATTGAAAATTGAGAATTATTTTAAGGTTAGTATATCATAATCAAAAAGCGCTCTCAAGAAGAGTACAATTTAGGACAGGCTAAATTAAGAAATTCTAAATCCGAAATTCCAAATTATTTAGAGCTCACGATTCGAGTTTAGGATTTTATTAAGACAAACTGCTCTTGTCGTAATCTACTTTCCTAAAAGCTCATTCAATTTAGCTCTGGTTGTTGAACCAACAAAACCAGTGCCTTTGGTTAATCCCCAAGAAGTTAAAATCTCGCTAGCATATTTGTTCTGGAATTTAATCACTGCTGATTTGGTTAAATTGCCAAAATAAGTGGTTTCATTTCCAGAAGAACCTATACCGCTAACAGATAATTGTGTATCTGTGTCTGAGTTCAAAACAATCTGAAGATATTTAATTTCATCTCCAGTTATTCCAAGCTTAAGAGCATTGTTAAAAGTAAAATCAGATGGGATTTCTGAGAATGATGGAGTGATTACTAACTGCTCTTTTATCTGATTAATACTATTTAAAATCTCAGTAATTTTTGCTTGAAGCTCGTCAATAGTCATTTCAGAAATAGGTTTTTCTATTACTACTATTGGAACTTCCTCAACTACTTCTGGAACTTCCTCAACTACTTCTGGAACTTCTTCTATTATTCCTACTGTAATTTCAATCCCAGCTCCAGGACTTTCTGTGTTCCCAATATGATCTTCAGCCCGAGTCCTTATACTATAAACCCCTTCAGCTGGACTTTCCCAAATGTATTTCCAAGTAAAGCCATTATCATAAACCAGTAAAGGGGTCGCTGCTTTCCAGGTAATTCCTCCATCTAAACTTACCTTTACTTCTTTTACGTTTGAACCACCGCTGTCAGTTGAATAACCTGAAATAGTATAATCTATTCCAATTGGAATACTCTGTCCTGGCTCAGGAATACTAATAAATGATTGAGGGGCAATAGAATCTACTACAGAAACCCCACCAGAAATTCTTAATGAAGCAGCGCTAAAAGAGCTGTCACTTGGACCATCGTTCATAGAAACTAATACAATCGCATCTACAGCTGCAGGAACTTGAGCCAAAATAGTTCTATTAATGGTAGCTGTTGGAGAAATATCTGCAGTAACATACATCCTGTCTTTTGAAGTGGAGGTATATACTCCTGGGTCAGTGGAAGTTGTGATTGCAGTATTAAAAGCAGTGCCCGAACCTACGTGAGTATCTTCGTTAACTTGAAACCCGGCATTAGTCCCATCTTCCACCCAAACCTTGAAAATCAAAATATCACCGCTTGCTGCGTCCCCTAAATTATTGATTAGTATAGAATAAAACTTATCTCCTTGATAATAACCGCTCAGGTCTGAATCTAATCCTATCCAATCAGTAGTACTACTCCAAACGCCTCCAGAAGCTGCGTCATAAGTCGTTAAATACGTCCAGTCAGAATCTCTAACTCCATCCCCTGTTTGAGTCGTAGTAGCAACAGGTGTAATTCCAGCAATCACCAGGTCAGCTGGACTGCTCTCTATTCCATATTTATCATCGCCATCATTATCTATAAAAATAGTGTCAGCGGCAACATCCCAAGCGCCACCACCTGAAGCATCAATATATCCAAGCGCAGACCAATCAGTCTCACTGGTTGTAGCAGAAATAGCTGTTCCAGCAGAAGGAGCAGTGCCAGTAATTGTCGTAGCATCAGCATTAGGGTCAGGCAGATTAAAATCAAGAAGAAGAACGTTTCTTTGATCAGGGACAACACTTCCTGTGCCAGTTGGAGAATTATTAGAAAAACCATCATCAGAAGTAGTAAAAGCTTCTACTTTTAATGATGAAGCAATCAACCATCCAAAAACAGCAATCATTAAAAATATAGCTAAAAACTTTTTTGCTTTTTTCATGTTATTAAAGTTAATTAAAAATTAATATTAGTTTTGATTTGCCTTTATTTTACTATAAATAAAAAAAAGGGGGGTGTGTGGATAACTTTTTGGCTATCCTATTCTCCTAAAAGCTCATTCAATTTAGCTCTGGTTGTTGAACCAACAAAACCAGTGCCTTTTGTTAATCCCCAAGAAGTTAAAATGTCGCTGGCGTATTTATTCTGGAATTTAATTACTGCTGATTTGGTTAAAGGACCAAAGTAAGTGGTTTCATTTCCAAAAGAACCTATACCGCTAACAGATAATTGTGTATCTGTGTCTGAGTTTAAAACAATCTGAAGATATTTAATTTCATCTCCAACTGTTCCAAGCTTAAGAGCATTGTTAAAAGTAAAGTCAGACGGAATTCCTGAGATTGTTTTAATGGGAACGCTTGTTTCGGTCAACTGAGATTGAAGTTCAGTTATTTGAAGAAATAAAGCATTAATTTGCTCTTGGATCAACTGGATTGCGGTTTTGGGCTCCTCCTCTGTTTCTTGTTCTTGTTCCTCTGGCTCTCCATTTTCTTCAGATACTTCTTCTTCGGCTTCTTCAGTTGTTTCTTGAGCAACAATAATAGTAATTTCTTCTGACTCCCCTTGATTTCCAATCCAATCAGCTGATTTTACTTTAAGGACATAAGTTCCTTCAGCAATATTTTGCCAGTCATATTCCCAGTTAAGATAATCATCGCTTGTTTGCGTTATATCGTGCCATGTAATTTGCTCTGCTTTCTCAATTCCTAATTTCACCCACTGAACTGTAGAATTCCCCTGGTCGCGGGCCATTCCTTTGATAGTAAAACCTGTGGTAGTTACAACAGAATTATCTAAAGGATCAGTAATAACGCTTTTGGGGAAAAGATTATCAAGAGTAAAGGTGCGAAATACCTGTGTATATTGATTTATTACATTATTTCCTTCAGGCCCATTATTCTCTGATTGTAAAAATATTCCCAAATCTCCCAAATCATAATCTTTATTTTGATTAGAATCTAAGAGGGCTGGAATTTTCATTTTTAAAAATCTGCTGTTAGTCGGACCTGTGGAAACTTCCACGCTCACAAAAATCCTTAATCCTTCTGAAGGAATAAGGATTTCTAAATTATTTAAATACCAGGAATAATTTTCATTCCAAAAATTAAGCTCTCCTATTTTTTCATCAATTCCCATACCCTGAAATCCTTGCTTTCCCTTATCCTGCCATAAAATGAATTTTGTAATTTCATTTATATTACGAGCAGTGCCTTCACTTTGCAATGTAAAAGTTTGCAGCACGTCGCTATTTCCCTGATTTCCGCTTGGCAAGGTTACATCTAAAACCAGCTTGTCAAATTCTCTTGTAAAAATAAAATCTTCTGGCGGTTCATGATTTATGATTTCAGAAGGCGAGAAAGCAAAAATCAAGCTCAAAGGAAAAAGCAAACCAACGATTAAAAAAGAAATAAAACGTTTCATAATTAATTCATTATAGCATTTTTTTTAAATAACAAAACCGCCTCCAAGGACGAGGCGGCTTTGTTTTTCTATCGGAAAATCAGGAAAATTAGTAAGTCAATGTTCCACCATCCAATGGCAAGTCTGTTGTTCTTGCATTAATCATACCCAGGTATTTATCATCCCAGACAAAGTCACCAACAGCTGCAATACTTACCTGAAGACTCTCAGTCGTACCAGCACCAGTAGTATCACCTTTAACTATAAATGTCTTGGTAGTGCCAGCAGAAACAGCTTCTTCAATGTTATTGGTAGCTGTGGTTGTATCTGTGTAAGCATAAGCTCTATCAGCTATTGTATCAGCAGTGGCTTGTACAGTGTTGTAGTTGTAATCAAAGACAACCAAAAGTGCTGAATCAAAGTGCAATACAGTCTCAGTAGTTGTAGCAACAGTTAGAGCAGCAGTTTGTGTTGCATTTCCAGAAGAATCATATCCTTTCAATATAACTGTATCACCTGAAGCAAATCCGTCTGTGCTGTCCAAAGTAACTGTGGTGTCATCAACGGCGGTATCAGCATTCAAGTACTGCATTCCACCAAAGAACAACTTACCACTACCTTGTTGTAATGGCTGATATCTCACACAATCAGTGATATCTGCATCAACAGCTGAGTCAAAGGTTAGTGTAGAAACGCCAGTGGCTGATTCATCACTAATTGACTTTACTGTTGCTGTTCTGAAAGTGCTTGCTCCACAAGCATCAAGAATATGAACAGTGGCTCCGGTTGGAATACCATCCCATCCACCCTTGCTTGTAGTAGCTGTTGTAACAGTGCCTCCGCCTACGAGAGTTACGGTCTTGTAAGCCTCAGTAGCCAAAGCATTTACCAAATCAGTTGATTTGTAAAGACTTGCATTTCCAGTACCTGTAATGTCAACAGTACCAGAAATAGTCAAGGCAACTGTGTTTACCACTATATCAGCAGTAGAATCAGCAGTTACATCAAACCTCAATACTTCTTTTGCCGCGCCTGCAACAGAGGCGCCGGCTGGAGAAGAAGCATTCTTGGCTATGGTAGCAATACTCTTGTAAAGATACTGAGATAGCTGGTTGCCAGGAGTTGTTGGATCAACACCGCCAGTTGTAAGAGTTACTGTGGTTGAAGAATTACTGCTTGAACCCAAGGCTCTTAACATTGTTGTGTCTGCAAGATCAGAAATGTAGAGTTTTGGAGCATCTCCAGGAATAGCACCAGTGCCTATACCAAATACATCAGCTTTCACTGTAATAACTTTGTATCCAGCGCTAGGAACAGTAAATAATCCTATCTCATTGACAAAATTAGCTGTGCTTCCAACAACTGGAGCTGAAGCTAATTGAGTAGTTCCATCGTAAAGATAAACTGTGTTAAAGTCATAACTTCCAGCAGTAGTAGTAGCGCCAGCGCCAGCATTAGCGTCTGTCAAGGTAAGCTTTAAGTTTGTTATCTTCATACTTTCATATGTAGCTTCAAACTTATACTTACTGAACTCTACTCCTGTCTTTCCGTAGATACCAACTGAATGATTGGTAGCAATTGGAGTATTAGCATCAACAGCAACAGTTATAAGTCCACTAGATCTAACAAGGGTATAATTACCTGGTTGTGCGTCTCCAGTAGAATTTACGGTGGTATTTGAGTAAACACCAGTACCAATAATATCAGTGTTAGAAGAATGACCAACATACCATGTTAGGTTTTCAGTATCACTGCTTGTTGCTGTGGCATCAGCATACACATCCAAAGAAATTGTTTGGTCTTTGGATATAGTCAAGTTATTAATACCATCAAAGGTAACAATATCTTTGCTATTGTTTCCTCCTGCGTCAGTAATGTTCTTTGTAGTTCCAATCTTAGTAGTTCCAACCTTAAGTATCACGTTATTAAACACATCTTCAGCTGAACTTCCTCCGTCAAGCAAGGCATTGTCATCAAATGTAATAATAATTCTGGTAATCTTAGTATCTTCGTAAGTGTTGGTTAACTGTAATCTTGCTATCCATTGTTCAGTAGCATTGGTAACCACATATTGAGCTGGAGGAGTTGAAGCTGCGGCAACTGCCAAAGTTGGTATTTGGAACGTAAAGTTACTGCTTATAGCATATCCTGTCTCATCAATATTCTGAGAAGAATTTACTCCAGTAGTTGTCAGCTCAACTGCAGCATCTGTAATATCAGTCGTCTTCGCACCAACAGAAGCTCCTAAGTATAGAAGATTACTGCCAGTTGGAATATCAGCCACAACTTTTAATGTTTTGGTTTCGTTCTTAGCAACCGTGAAATTAGTGCTGAAAGTAGCAGAACCTGCTTGAGGAGATGAAAGTTCATCCAATAAAGTGGTTCCATCAAAAAGCTGTACGTTGGAAAGATAGTCAGTAGAAGTAGTTTCAACGTTATTCGTGCCAATAGCTACAACAGTAGAGTCGTTAAAGAACCTTACTTTAACTGAAGCTATTCTCATGTCTTCGTACTCAGCAGCTAATCTAAATCTGAATATTTCAAAGTCGTCTTGGCCAACAGTAATGCTTTGAGATGCTGGAGTGTCTGGAGAGTTGGAAATGGTCAAGTTACCCTCAGCAACAACAGTATGAACAGTAGCTTCGCTTGTCTCATTTATTGCTGAAAATGTGATGTGGTCACTGTCTGACTGGATTTTAGCGTCAGAATCCACTCCTTTCATTTCAACGTGAGTTACAGCACCAATAAAGAAACCTAGTTCATCATTAGCATCAGCAGCTGTTGTAAAGTCAGCTTTAACCATAATTACTGTATTGCCTGATTTAGGAACTGTGAAAAGTCCGTCAGCGTCAGTAAAGGTAACTATTCCACTTGAAACACCTCCAACATAACCTAATGAAGCGCCAACAACACCGTCTGTCACAGCATAAAGCTGAACATTCTGGAATTCATTGTCGCTAATTATTTGTCCACTTATAGCCGCAGTTATCTTGGTAAGTTTAAGTTTAGTGATTTTAATTCCTTCTCTTGCGCCAGCGCTGAATTTTAAGGAAGTAATCTTGTCTTGAGTGCCTCCAACAACATACTTGGTTTCAGATGGGTCTGTAGCTCCATCAAGAGCAACAGTCAAAGTACCTTGCTTAACTGTCCATTCAGAACTTTGCTGAACAGTGTAAGCAGCTGAACTAACAGTAACCTGAACTGCTCCGCCAGTATTTTGACCAATAGCAGTTACGTCAGCATGCTCTGTAATTTCAAACCTTACGGTTCTTTCTGAAATTACCTCTGAAGCAATATCTACATAGATATCAATGTCTTTTGAAATCCCTGCTCTCAGGTCAAATAAAGGTGAACCTGTAAATACAGCTTGACCATCTGTTAAGCTCGCAACTGTTGTTCCTAAGGTTGTTCCAAGATATTTCAAAGTAATATTTGATATATCACTATCAACTGAAGTACCAATCTCAGTTAATACTATTTCTTGGACATCAAAACCTTCTACTGCGCTAGCAGTAAACTTAAAGGAACCAACCTTCTGGTCAGTAGAGCCTGAAATTACAGTTCCTTCTATACTATTGTCGTTCTCCTGAATATCCAGAACACCAACAGAAGAACCTGCAACTGATAAGGCATTGCTGTAAATAGGCAATCCAGCAACAGTTACTCCTTCTGAGGTAGTAATGTCAGCATTAAGGGCAATACCAAGTTTAATTGAATCACCTGTGCTTGCATTAGTAGCAATACTTCCCTTAATGGTTAAAACTTTTACTTCACCAGCTGAAAATGCCCAGGAAAGACCTGAAAAGGTTGATTTGTGAGTAATGGTGTTCAAAGCTTGAGTAGAACCAAGTTGAGTAGCACCTTCATAAATCTTAACTTCGTCTATATCATCATCATTAGAAACTCCGCTTCTGTGAATAATGATCTTGGTAATAGTAACAGTTTCACCAGCAGCAAAATTTAGCTTAGCAAATATCTTGTTATTAGAGCCTAATGCCACTGCCATTGCGACAGGAGTATCAGAGGCTAAAGAAACTGCTAACCCACTGCTTGGAGGAGTTACATCGCTTACTCCATCTGTCACGTCTGTCACGCCTGTGCTCAAAATAGAGTTAAGTTTTGTTCTGGTTGTTGAACCAACAAAACCAGTTCCTGAAGTCAATCCCCAGGAAGCCAAAACCTCACTAGCGTATTTCTCCTGAAACTTGATAACTCCAGCTTTAGTCAAAGGACCAAAGTATGTGGTTTCACTTCCAGAAGAGCCTACTCCAGAACTAGCAAGCAAAGTTGCGCTGTCTGAATTCAAAACAATCTGTAGGCATTTAACGTCATCACCTGTCATTCCTACTTTAAGGGCTCTGTCAAAACTGGTAATAGTACAACCAGCAATGGTTGTTCCAGTATCTCCTTGCAGAATAGACAATTGAGTCTGCAGTGTAGCCAACTGAGCCATTAAAGCTGTGATTTGCGTTTGCAATTCGTCAGCTGTTAAAGCAGCAGCAGGCATAGCCATGCCAAATAGGAAAGTAAAGGTTGTGACAATCGATACAATCTTTTTTAATTTAGTCATTTTTTAATTTTCTTAAATCTAATTGAATTAATAATTTTTTAAACCTTTTTATTTCTTGTCGCGTCGACCATTTCCCCAAAACATAATTATGCATTGAGTAAAACTCACGACCTTACGTATTAGCCACGAGTTCATTAACACTCAAGCATTATTTATTGCGGGAATACGACTTTCAAATGTTAATTAATAAAAGCACAAGAATTCTCTATTCTATAAATCCAAATGTGATGGTTTTAATACTAACACATTGTTAAAGAAAGTTCCTGTGGAAAACTATTTTCTTTATCTTTGACTTAAATACAAGATACCTATCAAAGCTTCAGAATACTCTCCATTTTCAAAATATTCCTTTATTCCTTCTAAAATCTCTTGATCTTCTTCAGTTAAAGTGTTTTCTTCCAAAGCCAGAATCTCTCGTTCAACTAACTGAGCTAAAGCAATATCATACTCTTCTGTATCAACCTTAGTTGCTAAAACCTGCTCCATCTTTGCTTTATTCTCCTCAAACTCCTTAAACTGAGCAACAATCTCTTCGCTAACCTTGGTTACGCTTGCCAGATTCTTTGCAACCTCAACAGTTTTTAGCTTAAATTCATTCATAGCAGGAGCCAGCTTTTGGGCCTGATTCTCTTCAGCAATAGTCACCAAATCCATTAATCTTTCATTAGCTAAAAATAAGCTTATTGCTGGTCTTTCTTGTTCAGAAGCAAACATTGTCTTACCTTTCTCAGTAATCTTCTTTAATTGAAACAGTAATTCGCCAGGCAGGGCATTCTGGGAAAATTGAAACAAGCCAAATACCATAAATAAGCAAAACAGACCAGCATAAACTGGTTTCAAGACTGAAAATAAACCAAATCTTGGGCTTTCTCCTAAAATTTCCTTTTTAGCTGATACGATGAATTCTTTTCTGGGTTGAATTTGATTTAATTTCTTTAGATTCTGGATAAGTTGATTTTCATTCATAAAATAAGAGTAAAACAGAACAATCCTATCTAATATTATGACGATTTATAATGCAAAAGTATTACACTTTCTCAATTTTCTGTTTTAAAGCCTTTAAGGCCCTGTAGAGCAAAACCCTGGTTGCTTGCTCTGATCTGTTTAAAAGCTCTGACACTTCAGGCATGGGCAAATCATCTAAATAGTGCCAAAGAATAACATTCTGATAGTCTTCTTTTAAGTGGACTAATGCTTGTCTGACATTATTCATATCTGAGTTCAATAGGACATGTTTCTCTAAGTCCTGTCTAGGATCAATAACAGAAAGGTTTTCAACCGATATTGTTCTGTCCCTGCCTTTTTCCCGATAGTGGTCAATAATTAAATTATTCGCAGTTTTATATAAAAATGCTCGGACATTCTTAATTTCATCCTGGTTTTCCTTAAAAACCACCCAAGTTTTGGAAAAAGCCTCAGAAGTCAAATCTTCAGCTATTTCCTGAGAATTTACTTTTAAAAACACAAACCTATATATTTTATTTATATATTTATCGTATATCTGACTAAATGTTTTTCGAGCATCTGGCATGTAATTTGAACTCAAGCATAGGACAAGTGTCCTATTATTATCTTAATAAAGACGTGTCCTAATCTGTCCTACCCCCTTTAAGCTGATAAAAAGTAGTGTTCTTGTCCCCCTTTCTTTCTACTAGCCCATCTTTTAATAGTTGTCTGAAATCACGCCTCAAAGTCCTTTTACTAATGTCTGGAAAAACGTCTTTAACTTCCCAAACCTGAACACCTTCTTTTTGCTTCAGAATTTCTAATATTATTTTTTGGCGGTCAGTTACTTTTACTTTGCTTTCTTCTAAATCAGAGATGTCAGGCAAAGAAGGAATTTTGGGCAAAGAAGGAATTTTGGGCAAAGAAGGAATTTTGGGCAAAGAAGGACTGCTAATTCCATCAGTAAGCTGAATAAGAGATGGTTCTGTTTCTGTGATTTCTTTTTTCTCTTGCTCCTGTTTTGTTCGTTGTTTCGACTTTTCCAGCTCTTGCCTGATGTTCTTATACTCTTTTTGAAGCTTTAAAATGTCAGTTGGCTTAATCCAGTTTTGTGCTTTGGCAACCTCAAAAAAACCATCTAAAACCTCAAACAAATTGTAAGAACTTTCAACAAGTCCTGGGCTTATTAAAGGATTAGAAACAGGGTTAAAGTAAGTAACAAAATTAGCCAAAATCTCATCAGCCAATTCTCTCGTCTTAAATCTTAAAGGTTCTTTTTTTGGAAAAAGAAGCGTCAGTCTGTACAACTCATTGGTTGTTTTAATTACATGATTTTTGTCCATATGATTTGTATCAACAACTATAACAAAAACAAAACCCTAGGTCAAAACACCTGGAACACTGCTCAGAATTTCTGAATTATTATTCTGATTTTGAATTATAAAATAAAAACAAAAGAAAGGCGAGCATTAAAATTGGCATGCCCGCCACTAAGAAGTGAATTTGTCAAAAAGAAAAAAGGGAAGGTCATTGACCGCCCCTTATAAATGGCTGGCTCTTTCCTCTTTTAATAGAGAGAGTATATTAACTGAAGACATGCTTTCCCTCAGAAGTCTCTTCTTTTCTATAAGAGAAAAAAACCAAAATAATAATGAACTAAGAGGAACAAGGATAGATGATTTTTAGCAGAAACAATGCTCTGCTCTGATTCTAGAAAAAATTATTGAAGGGGGGATTGATCTAGTTCACCCATCCTTATTCCGGTAATCCTAATTCTAATGATTTTAAAAGCTTTGTCAAATGCTTATACTTATTTGCATTATAAAAGAAAAATAAAAGAAAGGTGAGCATTAAAATTGGCATGAAGTGAGCCTATTAAAAAGAAAAAAGGGAAGGTCATTGACCGTCCCTTATGGCTTGGTTTTTTTCTTAATGCATAGAGTCGCTCCTAGACTATAGGGTAGACTAATAAATACATGTCGACTCTATTTTGCAAGAAAAAAACCTATTCCCGTAATCCTGATTCTAATGATTTTAAAAACTTTGTCAAATGTGAAAAAGTTCTGGAAAACTCAATAATAACTTGTTCAAAACCCTGTGGAACTTTTGTGCACTAATCATGGATTCATTGTGCATTAATGCGTGTACGGAATAATCCTATAGTTTTTTGTTAAAAACTTTTATGGCTTACTGCATTCAGAAGAAATTAGGTAACACTCGGAAGAAACTAAGTAATCGTAATAATTATCACAAAAAAACAACATCGTTTTCTATTTTTAATTCATCAAGTGTCTTCTCCTCCTCCAACTGAACGCTATTCGAACCTGTCTGATAGGAAGTTTAGCTTAAAAAAGTTGTATTTTTCTTTTTATTTTTTCCTTATCCTTCTTTATATTTATTCCTCCTCAGCCACCCGATAAAATTTACCTTTGATTATTTTTATTATTTTATCCAACGTCGATTTGTCTACCCATTTTCCGTCATATTCATCAATAAATTTAATCCAATCATCATTTCTGGGGGCAAAAAATCGTATTTCATCTATGGCAAATTCATCCTCGTAAGTATGAACTTCCATTCTGCCACCAGCCCAGTTCTGATATTTTGGATTAAATATAGCCTCTTCAATAAACCATAAAAGATATTCGCCCATGTGTTTATCTTCATCGGGAACTCGTTGTTTAGTTTTATTTTCCATCATTCTTCAGTTAATAAATTTAGTTAATAAATTTGGGGAATGTCCGCTTTAGTTCTTTTTCTATAACCTGTCTGGCAATAGAAATTAGTTTCTCTCTTCTCTTTTTAGCCCGACGCACAATACTATTATCAACATCTCCATGCCTTACTTTTGTCGCAACTTTAGTAAGTGAATCCATCAACTTCTTTGACGTTCTGAGAGCGAAGTTGCGAATTTTTTTTGCCACTCCTGTATAGTTTTCATATCATTTCATTCTATCAAAAAACCGCCTGCCTAGCGATTTCTTAATATGCAATTACATGCAATTTTATCCAATTTGGCTCCCCCTACAGGACGCGTTTAGAACAGTTAATTGGAAGAAGATAAAAGAAGAAATTGAGCCTTTTGTAGCGATGATGAAACAAAAGCAAAGATTATCAGTAGCAAACGCCTAACATTATAGATATATCCACTACCCTATCCTTAATTTTTGACAAAACTCAATCAAGGCGTTAATCTGACTTTATCAAAGTTTTCCACTATTTGACAATGCTTTTCTGTAGTACAATAAAAATGGTAATAGTAAAAACAATAAAAAAATACGAAATGCCTAAAAATTTGACGAAATTATCAAAATACGAACAATTATTACTGATAATTTTGAGCAAATTGGATAATAAATTAGAAGGAAAGAAAAAATTTTGGAAATTATTGTATTTTCTTGATTTTGATATGTTTGAGTATGACGACAGGCCACTTGCGGGCGATACTTATGCAAAATGTAATATGGGACCAAAACCAGTAAATCTTGATGATAAATTAACCGCTCTAAAAACAAAAGGTTTTATAGACATAAAATCAAAAAATATATATGGGCTTGGATATGAAGATACAAAAATCTATAGGTTAAAAAAACCATTAAGTGAAGAAGAAATTAAATATTTAGAATCGGTATTTGATAAAAAAGAAAAATTTATTATAGAAAGAGATATAGGGTTATATGGAAATAAAAATGGTGGAGAGTTAGAACTTTTAAGTCAACAAGAAGCTCCTTATAATGCTGTTGAACTTTATCAAATAATGGACTATGAACTTTCTTATTACAGAGATACTCAATTTTAGTTGGCTTTATGGAAATACAGATAACTACACATAGTCGTTTTGATAAAGAATGGGAAAAATTTTGCAACAAACACACAGAAGGGAAGAAAGCGCTTGAACAATTAAAAAGATTACTTAAAAAGCAGTTTGACGATAGCTCACCTGATGTAATTGGCCCAAAATCAATTTGGCGTGTTCCTCATACAGGAGATATAAATATATGGAAGGTTATTTGTGCTATTAAAGGGTTAAAGAAAAAACAAAGCCCAAGAATCTATCTTGCAAAACACCATAAAAATATTATTACCTTCCTTTGTTTTAATAGCCATATACAAAATTATAAAAATGGGGAACTCAGAGCAATCGCAATTAAAAGAGCTAAAGAGATAATAAATTTCTATAAATCAGAGTAGCTTTATAGAACATACTGTACCACTTACTATTTCTTAAAAACAAAAAACTCCTGAAATGGGAGTTTTCTGTTGGAATGGTAAACTACTTAAGATTTCGTCGTTTATTTAAACCCTCCTTGGGCTTTCTTTCCTCTCCCCTAGTCGGTCTCGAACTTGGGCTTTAAGGGGAAATTAGGGGCTTTTTGAGGCTACCCCATAATGCTTCTCGGTCGGAGTGTTTTTAAGCTAGAATGAGACAAATGAGACACTACTTAAGGGTATTTTCCTGTGTCTCGTTTTATTATCTTTTACTATGTTTTTTAATTAAATTAGTTGCTATTTCTAATCGTTTTTTAAAACCTTTCCCGCCTCTGTTGCCGACAGGACCATTGCCGATAAAAAATGGGGCAACTATACATTTTTTACCTTTAATTAAGATTGGCTTACCACCTTCAACAACGGAAGGGTAATCTTTATTTTGATCTAAAAGATGTAATGGTTGTTTTCCTAGAAGAATAATCAAATCTGGATTGCAAAATTCTATTTCGGCTTCTATTAACTCCTTACTCTTTTGCTTGTCAAAACTCCTATTTTTCCAAGAGCCTTCTTTGTAGACCTTTGATGCGTCAGTCAGGTACAAGAATGGGAAATCAAGTTCCCACTCAACAAATTGATCTCTCACTTTTCTCCACCGATTAAAACTGAAATATCGCTCCACGCCCATCTTTTCTATAAATTCTTCATATTTTTCACGAGTCGTGTCTGGAAAAAACTGAGCCGCCAAAACTATGCTCCCTGCGTCTTTATAGCCAGAGTCTTGACTAACTATTAGGGTACGGCGGAAACCTCGCTCTTGGCTAAATAATTTTTCCCCCCACCACGGTAAATCCGCACCTCTTTGAGTAGGTTTATAATCTTGATAAGAAAGGAATGTTTCCAAATCTTTGCTATAGTGATTTTTAGGAAAGACGCTTTGAAAAGCCTTTAATGGCGAACGTTCATTGTAGCAACTTTTGGGATAGATTTTATATTTAGCAAAAAGTTTAGCTAATTCTCTAATTTTTTTCATTTTTTAATTTTATTTTTATAAAACAGACAAGACAGCACAAAGAGGAATAATTACGCGTTTATATATTTTATAGGACCTCGACTTCCCATTTTCCAATATTTAACAACTGACTTATTAATATATCTTGCCTTAATGTCTTTTGGTGCAACTTCCCCTTCAAACATGTGTCTTTTCTCTTCTGGAGCTGGAGAAGGCAACCAACGGTCAATTATAAAAACTTCTCTAACTATTCCCCTGTATACTGAACAGACAATTTTAACCTTTGATGCACGTCTCGCACTAATTTTCCAATGCTTTCTAGTTACTTCATATATTTCTTCCGGCTTCATGTTCTTTTGATAACGCCTATTTATGTTGATAAGAATTACTGGCTCTTCGGTAATTACCTCTTCAGCTTCGTATTTTATTTTTATGTCACTCAAATTCATAATTCCTCTATCTTCAGAATGATATCCTTTCACAATATTGGTAAGATTTTCTTTTTCTAATAGATCAATTGCTGCGCTTTCAACTTCAAGTGCTTCTTTTTCACTTAATCCATGCCTTAAAATGGTAGTTTTGATTTTGAGGTTTTCATTTTGAATTTCTCTAATCCGTTTGATAGTATCTTTTTCTTTATTTTTTTTATCTAAAGCACCTAAAAGATGATGATTAATTCTATTTCCCTTACCTTTACCAATATAAAAAGCTTTATCATTCCTTGGGTCAATAAGTAGATAGACATAATATTCTAGTTTTTCTATTGTTGATTGAGAAAGTTTGTATTTTTTCATTGATTCAATTTAACTTCTTTATTCGAGTAATTAAAAATATTTTATTCCTTTATTTTCCATATAATCCATTCTACCAAAAAACCGTCTTCTCAGCGATTTTTTGATTAGTCTATTTTTGATAGGCCCCTCGGTCTCTCGAAAGGTCTCACTAGCCTGCTCCGGATACTGAATGAAATCCGAGCTTTTTCCAAAAAAATCCTGATGCGGAATTCTAAAAACTACGCTCGGGCGGGCAAAAATTCCTTCCCCCAGACCCCCTTCCTTTTTGCCCTTTTGCTTCCACTCTCGCAGAGCGAGCGAAACGGCGGGGATTTTTTTATTCTTTTAAATATTTTAATTTTCATCATTATCATTCAAAACAAAAGTTTTGTGATGATCTTTGTCTACAGTTTCAATGACACCAAAAAAATATTCCACTCTCTGTTTACTACCTTGCAATACAGAGATATCATATTTTTCTATTCCTAAAAATTCGTGTGACCCATGAGTTATAAAACGATACATTGCTTTTTTTTCTTGGATTATTTCTTGTTCTATTTCTTCTTTTTTTTCTGGATCACTCTTGCTTAATTTTATTTTTTGATATTTTAGATATAAACTTCCCAACTTACTTCTTAAGTCCCCATGCCCATATTTAAAATGTAGAAAGGTTTCTAAAACTCGGCGCAAAAGATTAGCCGCCAAAATATTATCGCCCAAATTTTGACTATCTTTAATCTTGCTTAACTTAGAAATTGCATATTGATAATCGGAGCGATAATTCATTAAAGAATCTGAAAGCTCACCAATTTTAGCACCATCTTTTTCAAGTTTTACTTGATAAAAATTCACAAACTCATCTTTAATTTGTCCATCAGCTTTTTTGTATTCTTGTAGTAAATGTCCAAAAAAATCTAAACTGTGGGTTAGTATAAAATATTGCCTGTCTGTATGGCTTTCAATTTCTCCAAACAAAATTGCATAAACCTGAAAAAGTGAATCTGAGTCTAGGCTTGAGACCGGGTCATCAATTACAACGACTGCCTGTTCGTCTAATTTTTTATCCTCATCATTAATAGACAGTAAAAAATACGCCAATGCTAAAAAATTTCTTTCACCCTTGCTAAGGCTATCTAAACTACACTCAACTCCATCTCTTTTTAAAATGTATCCAATCTCTCTTTCCGAATCATCCAAATTTATTTTTTTATATGGAAAGGTTGACTCCAGTAATTTGTTAATTCGCTTCGCAGGAATTTTTATATTCTTTGCTTCTTTTTTAAGCTCTTTCAAATCATCTTTCAATTTTTTTATCTCATTTTGTTTTTGTTTGAATGTTTTCTCGCACTCTTGATATTCTGTTTTCTTCTCTTGATATTTTGTATATTTTCTAGTCACATAATCAATTTCTATTGTCCAAGCGGTAGATTTTATGTCAAAAATTTCTTCTTCGGTAAATAAATTTTCAAATATTACTTCATCAACGGACTTTAATCTGTCTTTTCTCTTTTTCGTAACTTTCTCCTTTAAAATTTTAAAAAAGTTTTCTAATTTATCTTTTTCATTTGTGTAAAAGGTTTTACAAGAAAGAATTTCAAATAAGGCACTTTTTATTTTTTCATCTAAAACATCTAAAGCGTTATTGAGTTTTACAACATCGTCAGAGAAGTGTTTTAATAATTCGTTCCTATTTTCAATAGTAGAATTGCAAAACAAGCATGTGGTAATCTGATTTTCTTCTTCTTTTAATTTATGTACTTCCACACCATCTCTAATCCATTTTTCCTCTTTACTTCCGCCTTGATATTCTTCTATCCTTTCAGATTGTTCATGGGTTGGTATAAATTGTAAACTCCAATTTATTTTTTCTAACTTCTCACCAACCCAAGCATTCCATTTTTTAAAAATTTGATATTCTCTTTCTTTTTCGGCTGAATTTGATAATTCAGCCTGCAATTTTTGTAACTCACTTCCTGATTGGCTAAAATCTTCAATACTCTTTTTTTGTTTAATTTCTTTAGCTAACCAATTAATTCTTTTTTCAAAAGAAGATTTATTATACGAATTAAAAAGACCATTAATTTCTACCGATGGATCTTTTTTAATATGACCAATTCCTTGGATCCGCCTGATATCATCAGCTGTGTTTTTAGCAATATCATCATGTTCGTTTTTACACTCTTTTATTTTAGAAAACTCGGTTTTTGCGTTATCCAGTTCTTCTTGCTTTTTGGAAAAATCAACTTCTGTTTTACCAAGTGCAACAACATATTCTAAATGAGTTTTGCCAACAATCTCTTGTATATAATCTTCATTAAAGACTCTAATTTTGTTTTCAAAACCTAAAAGTTCATTTTGTTTTTTTCTTTCAGTACCAAATGCGACAGAAAAGGTCGCTCCGCTTATCTTGTCTTGAGATTCAATTTTACCTTTTTCATAAGCGCGTAATAAACGAGAAATAATTGTTTTACCTGTTCCATTCCAGCCCAGCAAAATATTTACTCCATCATGAAAACTTGGGACATTATTATCCCACTGAAAATCCTTAAATATGCCACAATTGACATTTTGAATTTTTGTAATTTTCATAATTTTGCAAACTAAATCTCCGCAATAATTTTCTCAATTTTCTTTTCCATAATTTCAATAAGGTTTTTATTGACGGTGATGATTTCTTCTTCTTTTTCTACCTCAATAATTTTATTTTCCAGATTTTCTTCTATTGCAATCCTTGCACAACATCTGGCAATTTTCTTCTATTGTTTTTCCACCTTCGTGCCAAGGTTTTATATGATCAGCTTCCATTTCTTCGATTTCAAAACGCTCCTTACATTTTACGCAAATTCCTTTTTGTCTTTCATAAGCCTCTCTCTTCTGCTTTTCTGTAAATGTTCTAATATTCAAGAATTTTTCATTTCGAGTTAAAATATATGGATAAATTCCGGACTTTTTTGTTACATCTTCGTCTTGCATTAACTTGGCAATTTCGGTTTCTAATTTTTTGGCGTTTAGTTTCTTATCTTTGAATTGATTGTGCAACTCACCCCAATTTACGCTTGCCATTTCTTTGCGGTAATTGGTGAAAATTTTTCGTACCCATGCGATGACATCTTGAAAGTACTCCCACAATTCGTTAGCGTTTTTGTCGTGCTGGTGTTTTGCCATATAATCCGCCACTTCGCCGTTATTTATCCATGAGAGCGCAGTTTCTAAGTATTCTTGTCTGATTGGCGAACCTTTTAGAAGCGATCCGCCATCGTTTGCCAAAAGGTACGCAGCACAATTTGTCTTGCTGAATTTTAGTTTTGCGTCGGAGAGCCACGGTCCAGTATAAACGGCGTTGCGAATTTCTTGTTCATTTACTTTTTCTCCATAAGTGTTGATAACTGTAAACCAGTCTATTCTTTCTTTGTCTGTGCCCTCGCAGAGATAAATAAACAATTCGTAATCTAAAATTTTATTTTGTTCCTCTTTGGTCAAGTTATGGAAAAATCTGTCATTCAAAGAAAAATCGCCATTTACATATTGCCCAATACTAATAGTACGTTGTTGGCCGTCCAGCACTTCATAGCCGCCATCTTCTCTAACCATCCAATACATTACATTTAACGGAAAGCTTTTTTTGATTGTTTCTATCACAGCATTACGTTGCTTTTCCTTATAGACAAACTCACGCTGATATTTTGGACGAATATCAAGCTTACCGCCATAGGCAACCACGCCCTCCTCAGCACTGTCTTTGTAGCCAGTGATCACATCACGAATTAGAATTTTATGTAGTTCAATCTTCATATTATTTTTTTCGTTTGATTAACAAGCGCCGGAACAAAAGCTTACCATTAATAGTAAAATCCTTATCACCATTTTTGCCTGTGTATCTATCTAGCCCAATAATTTCAAACTGTTCAGGATTATAATTATCAAGAAAAGTAACAGGTACACCCATTACCCCATCATAATCCATTGGAATTTCAGCCTTATAATTAACATTTATTGCATCGTAATTATCATACCTGGGATATTCCTCTGGAATATATTTTTTATACAGAGTCATCTGTTCATGACGCCTAGCAACATCAAGATTAGTAAACCAATTAACGCTCCCCATACTAAAGTACTTAACGTCATTAACAATCTTTTTTCTAGATTCCGTTGCTATGTCATAGTCATCAGGGACTTGAAACCACTTCGTGCCCCCATTATTATATCCAAGCCAAATTTTGTTCTCTTCTATTAGGGGAAATATTTCTTTATAAATAATTGCTCCTTGTTGGCCTAAGATTAAAAATTTTTTGCCATGTTTTACAAGCTGGGCAACATATTCACGAAACAGAGAAAAAGGCGGATTAGTTACGACTATATCAGCTTGATTGAGAAGCTCGATACACTCGTCGCTGCGAAAATCGCCGTCGCCTTTAAGCGGGGTGGTAGCATTGGCATCGTGCTTTATTAACCACTCTACATCCGCCAAACTGACCGCGCCATCGGCATTAGCGTCTGAAACTTCGTTAATTTCAATTTTAAAAGGCTCCTTGCCCTTTGGCTTTAGCCCTTCTATCTCAAATAATGGCAATTGCCCGCCGACGATCGGCGATTTGACGTAACTCGTAGTGATGAGCTTTTTTAGTCCCAACGCGTTAAAACTGGCAGCAAAATACTTAAAGAAGTTGCTCTCGAACGGATCGTCACAGTTACAGTACACAACTTTGCCGCGGAATTGATCCTTGTAGCGCTTCAACTCCTTTTCAATATCAACAAGTTGCGTGTAAAATTCATCCTTCTTTGCTTGATTTGCTTTGTGTAGGTTTTTATTTAAAGATTTTGTTCCCATATTTTACTTCATTAAATCATCAAGCGAAACGCCGTATTATCTACTTCCAAAATAACTTTATTTTACCGAAAGTTCAAGTCAAATTAAAAACCCGAGAAAGTCGGGTTAATAATGCGGCTCGATCTCTCGAACCGAGCACTAGCCTGCTCCGGCGGTAGGATTCGAACTAGCGAATGAAGAGTATAAAAAAAAGAGACAAGATAATCTGTCTCTATAAAACATTCAACTCTCTTTCTTTATGCTAAGGATTCAATAATCCTTATGAGTACTACCTTTCTATCCTACAAGGTGGCATTTTTTTTGCACGAAAGAGAGCTAAAAGAACTAAGTGGAAAATGGGAACAAATATTATTATGGCAAAGCTAAACCCTAATTTGGTCGTCTAGTTCCCACTTCCAAAATAAATATATCATATTTAAAAAACCCTATCAAGAACTTAACAGAGGTTTTTAATTTAAACCCTAAATAATGTAGCGTTGAAGGGCATAAAGAAGCATCAATCCAATAACAAATAAGCAGATTATAAGGTCAAACAAAAGAAAAATACCGCCCTTTTGATTATTGATTTTCATAGTTTTTTAAAAACCAGCAAAAGCCTTTATTTTATCAATAGGAATAGAACTAATTCTCCCCCAATAATCAATGTTATTTAATCCCAATATTTCACCATCAATATTAAATAGAGGGCTGCCAATATAATATACAACTTCAAAAATGTTTGTGATGATTAAATTATCATCAAAAGAAGTAACAACCCCCTCATTCACGCCTCTTTTAAATTCATTTATTCTGTGAATTATTCCTACTAAAAATACTCTTTCTCCTAATTTTAATTTTCCAAAATCAGCAAAACCAACTGTTGGCAAATTATTTCCATCTAGCTTTACCAAAGCTAAATTATTAGTCAAATCTCTTTTTAAAATCTGATAGGCAACTGGTTTTCCTTCAATGTAAAAACTGAAGCTTGCCCCCTGGGGAACTAAATCAACCAAAGTAACAATTACACCGTCAGAAGTTAAAATTAAACCTGAGCCCTGCAGAACCTCCCCTGTTTGCAGCGTTGTTTTAACGCTAATAACTGTTTTTTCAACTTTCTCAATAGCATTTTTTAAAGCAGTGTTTTCCTGGATGATAATTTCTTTTCTCTCAGTTACATAAACAGGCCTTTCAATAAAGTAAGGCCAAATAAACTGATTGGCAAAAAGTCCTCCTAAAATTCCAATAATAAAAATCCCTAAAATCTGTAAAACTTTTCTTCTCATATTTACACAGAAACCTTTTGTCTCTTCTTCTGCTTAGCTTTAATTAAATCTTCTGCGCTTAGAAATATTATTTTTCCATCCTGAAAATCAATAACAATTCTTTCGTTTTTCTCAAACTCACCAGAAATAATTTTTGAAGACAAAGGGTCTAAGATTTTCTTTTGAATCACTCTTTTTAATGGCCTTGCGCCTAAATTAGGGTCAAAACCTTTTTCAGCAATAAAATCTTTAACAGGCTCCTTCACCTGAATATCCATATCTTTCTTTTTTAATCTTTTAGCAACTTTTTCAAGCTCTAAATCAACTATCTTCTTAATCTCTGGTTTTGTAAGATAATTGAAAATAATAATTTCATCAATTCTGTTTAAAAATTCTGGCCTGAAACTGTCTTTTAAAGATGATAATACTTTTTCCCTTAAAGATTCTTTTTGCTTTTTTTTCTCATCTCCTCCAATAAAACCCAGAGAAGCTCCTCTGGCAATAATATCTGAACCAACATTTGAGGTCATGATGAGGATTGCGTTTTTAAAAGAAGCCAGTCTTCCTTTGGCATCAGTAAGCCTTCCATCTTCTAATATCTGAAGCAGAATGTTAAACACCTCAGGATGAGCTTTTTCAATTTCATCAAGCAAAATCACGCTGTAAGGCCTTCTTCTTATCTTCTCAGTTAACTGACCGCCTTCATCATGGCCAATATAACCAGGAGGAGAACCAATCATTCTGGAAACAGTATGCTTTTCCATATACTCTGACATGTCAAGACGAACAAGTGCATTTTCATCATTAAATAAAAAACTAGCCAGAGCTTTAGCGGTTTCTGTTTTTCCCACTCCTGTAGGCCCTAAAAACATAAATGAGCCCAAGGGCCTGTTTTCTTCAGAAATCCCAGCCCTTGCTCTTCTAATAGCATTGGAAATCGCAATAATAGCCTGATTTTGACCAATCACTCGCTTGCTAATAATGTTCTCCATTTTCTTCAGCTTTTTAGCTTCTGCTTCAAGCAGTCTTGTTAAAGGAATGCCAGTCCATTTTGAAACTATTTTTGCAATATCTTCTTCAACTGCCTCTCCTTTTAAAAGAGGGTTTTTCTTCTGAATTCTTACTAACTTCTTTTCAGCAGTTTTAAGCTTTTTCAAAAACTCAGGGATTTTCCCGTATTTCAATTCAGCCACCTTTTGCAAATCAGCTTCAGAAATTCCTTTTTCAGCTTGAAAACGGGCGTTTTCAATCTCTGACTTAAGATTTTTGATTTCTGAAATTAAATCTTTCTCTGTCTTCCATTTAACTTGGATTGCTTTTTCTTTTTCTCTTAAATCAGAAAGCTGCCTTGCAATTGCTTTTAACCTAATTTGGACTCCTTTTTCTTTTTTAATTGCCTCTTTTTCAATCCCTAGCTTATTTATTTCTTTTGTTAAATTCTCAAGCTCTATTGGCTGTGATTCAATTTCCAATCTTAAAGCGCTCATTGCTTCATCCATCAAATCCACTGCTTTGTCTGGCAGAAACCTGTCAGTTATATAACGAGCAGCCAATTGGACACAAGTAACCAAAGCAGAATCTTTTATCTTCACTCCGTGATGAAGTTCATATTTTTCCTTGATCCCTCTTAAAATCAGAACAGTATCTTCAATTGAAGGCTCTGCAACATAAATGGGCTGAAACCTTCTTTCAAGCGCCTGGTCTTTTTCAATGTATTTTTGATATTCTCTTAAAGTTGTGGCTCCAATTGCTTTTAACTCTCCACGCGCTAAAGCTGGTTTTAACAAGTTTGAAGCATCAATTGCCCCCTCAGCAGCTCCAGCTCCAACCAATGTATGCAATTCATCAATTAATAATAAATATCTTCCTTCTGCCCTATTGACTTCTTTTAAAAATGCTTTAATCCTGTCTTCAAACTCACCGCGATACCTTGTCCCAGCAATCAAAGCGCCCAAGTCCAGAGCTATTACTTCTTTGTCTTTTAAGCTTTCAGGAACCTGGCCAGAAACAATCCT
>Ga0114920_10000220_pt1 | contig 25372 bp, 29 predicted proteins | sample ChitaG_FD_88683 | JGI IMG/M metagenome (GOLD analysis project Ga0114920, IMG submission 88683) | Deep subsurface microbial communities from South Pacific Ocean to uncover new lineages of life (NeLLi) - Chile_00310 metaG | ecosystem: Environmental > Aquatic > Marine > Oceanic > Sediment ...
GTTCATCCTGTCTTGGTAATGAACTCACCTCCTATGGTTGGACGATCCACGGGAGGACGAGACCCTAATCATTCAGATAAACGTAACCTATTGTGGATGAATTTAGGGACAAACCAGCGCGCGGTGGAATGGGTGTGTATCTCGTGCGAAAAGATTAGATGCTTCGATCGGGGGAGTATTGTGAATGCCTTTGCGTCTGAAGATCGATCTGCACGTTCATACATCATTTTCTAATGGTCGCGGGGCTCCCGGGGATATTCTGGGGCGTGCTGAGGCCAGGGGATTGGATGGTTTGGCTATTACCGATCACGACACTCTTGAGGGATATTTCAGGGCCAAGGAGTTAGAATGTGATCTGCTGCTCATACCGGGGTATGAGGTTGAGACTGATGCCGGTCACATCCTTGTATTGGGCTTGGAAGAGCTTCCGCCAAGCGTTGAGAGCATAGGCTACTATGGGCTCATCGGATGGGTCAGAAGCCACGGGGGGCTGACCGTAATAGCCCACCCGGCGATTAGCAGATTTCACATTTCCAAATGGATGTGTTCTTTGCCGGATGCGGTCGAGGTGTTGAACGCATCGTATCCGCTGGAGTACTTCGTCAGGAGGGGATTGGAGGCATCCGAGAGGATTGGCGTGCCTGGTGTGGGGGGTAGTGATGCGCATTCGCCTATTTCTGTGGGAGATGCCTACACCGTTGTAGACGTTCAGAGTGCTGCTCAAGATGATGTATTGGGGGCTATCAGAGCTGGTCTGGCTCGGTTTGAAGGTGGATTATCGCCTATTAAATCTAGATTTCGAATTGGTCTGGGTTATCTAAGAAATTCGCTATTTTGACTTGAATGCACACAGACAAACTACGCGCGCACGTTGGGGTTTATCGCCAGCTGGCTTGAGTGTGCTCGAACGCTCGTGGAAGGGTACCATTATGATTTTCTGGGTTTGGTTATGATTTTGGATCTATCTGTTGCGCGCGCTTCTACTCCTAGTTTCTGCAAAGTATGATCAGAATGTTCTTTATTATTGGGCATTTGATTTTCGTTAGCATTAATTTTAAATGTATATTATGGATTAGAAACAAGTTATTCGAGCGCTTGCACTGAAAGGTGAACGCACGCGCACAGCTCGCGCACGAGTTATCTCGTTACATTTTCGTCCATTTGTCAGTTCATCGTTCGTCTGTGAATCGTCCAATCGCTGAGAGCTCGATGAAAGTTCTGGGCTATTTTTCTATTGTATTGTATTAGTGAGGTAGGAAGGCACGCTCAAGTGTGGAGTGCTCATCGCTACACTCAAGGACGACCTATGCCCTAGGACAGTCTTATGAGCGGGTATCCCATAACGGATGTTGTTAGACTCTCCTTACGCGCGCGCGAGTTTACCATTCTATACTTTCAGGTGTAAGAAGCATGGCCTTCAATTTGGGTATCCTGTTGGTCAACGAAGGTGTTGTTATGCCCCGAGTGTTCGCATTAACTCTTACTCTCCAGCTCCATGTCCATGCTGCTCATTTGTTGGTCCAACAACAATTCGAACGGGGCTTTGTCTTCTCTTTGGTTCATTAGGCCAGTCTCGAGCTTCATCTCCTGGCTTAACATGATCAGAGCCTTGGTTTCTAGATGATTCCATCCAAGCGTAAGTGCAGTAATAGCAAGGCCCCAGAGGAGACTGAGTAGTATAAGGAGACTCGGAGTAGATGCGAGAGTGTGGTGTAGCCATCTCCCGTCTGGCCATCCCATGACGATGGCGTACCAGTGGTCGAGGTCAAGTAGGAGCCCAACAGCACCAAGACTAAGGCTAGTGAGAATGATACGACAAAATGTTCTAATGTTAACATGCATCGGATAGGTTGTTGTTTGAATTCTTATTGTTGATTTGTGTGTGTCTGAAATTACAACATCAGAGTTTAGGGCTTAATCTTCCTTTAATCTCCCTCAACAAGAGATGAATATTGTAAATCATCTTGTTGCATCTGGTCCAGGAATTCAAGCGTGGATGCAGTTTCTTCATGTGAACGCGCGCGCGTTAGTGGGATATTTTATAGAATGCCATCTGTAGATAAATGAATAGATTTGGGTGAATGGCTTAGGTTTGTAAGGCGTGGGTATCACTCGTTTCTGTATGCCTTACTGTCTATTCTAGGTCTTTTACAGTTACTTGACGTTCTGAAGGTTGAATATGTTATTTTTGTACATCGGGGGTCTTCCTATCAAGTTTTCAAGCTCCCCTTTCGCGTGGTATTGCCTTTGATAGTTTTAGTAGGTGTGTGGATTTTATTGATGGCTTTTCAAAAGAATGTCAAAGTCTTGGTTTTCCCGTTTCTTTCTTTAGTTGTCTATCCCTTTTTGGGTTTTGATGGGTTTATTTCTGTTTTTTCTCTTCTGGCTGTGGTGTGTGTTTTATGGTTTTATCGAGATTTTGAATCATTTCTAACCTGGGTATTCCTACTCTTTGGTGGTTTTGAGGCTTTGTCTCTGTTTCATTGGTTGATTTTCTTGCCGTTAGGGTTGATTACGCCGTTCAAGGCTTTCGCTGATTTTGAGATGGAGTTATCACACGTTGTCATGAATCTGGGCCCTTATCTCGCATTAATCCTGGTTTTCATAAGTTTGTTGAAGCCGTTGAATTATCTGCGCGAGCGAAGTAAGGAGTTCAAACATCGAGACTATGATGTTAGTGATAATACTGCCTTATTTCTCCTGATAATTCTTTTATTCAGTGTTTTAGCTGGATTATATCCCTATTTTCAAAATATAAATGAATCTGGAGTGGATGTTGGTGTCGATACTAGATTTTATCTTCCTGACGTAAAAGCAGTAGAGGATGACATTTTTCAAATATTCAAGACCTTGGGTGGGTCGAGGCCGTTCTTCTTTCTCGTCGTATTCACTATTCAGAAAATATTTAATCTGGACGCATTAACAGTGATAAGATATTTACCAGTTTTTTTTAACCCGTTGCTGACTTTATCTGTATATTTTTTCTCAAAAGAATTATTCAACAACAAAACGATTGCAGTTTGGACTGCATTTTTCACAGCATTCGGATACACTATCACAGTAGGCATCTATTCAAATTTTTTAACCAATCTTTTGGGGTTATGTTTTGCCTTTCTTTCAATCGGGTTTTTTTTTAGGTCGATTAGAAGAAGCGGTAAAAGTGATTTTATATTATCTGCTTTATTTGCAGTCCTTTTGATTTTCACTCATCCTTGGACATTTGATCAATATATTATACCCTTAGTATTAACTTTGTTTATATCTTCTTTACTGTTTAGGAATGAAATTTCTGTACTTTCCAAGAAGGGAATGGTTGGTATCTATATTATACTCTTTATTTTCATTATCTTCATAGGACTAGCTGAGTTGATGAAGATTAATTTTCTCCAAAGTTATGGCATAATAAAAGCGTTATATGATATCTTTAAAAGTGTGACATCATACACAACTTTTTGGCAACATTTAATTTGGGGTATTAAGTTTACATTTGGTAGTCTCCTATTGAATATAGTCTCTTTATGTTTGATGATTGTGGGCATTCTAAATCTCAGATTCAATAAAATTCAAGAACAATATCTTACCCTTTTTATGGCTGCAACCTCAGCCATCTTTCTAATAATGGCTACCGTTATAAAAAGCAGATTATTTTATAATATTCCAGTTGGAGTATTATCTGCGTTAGGTCTAAAACATATTCTTAATAGGATAAAAAATATTACACTTCGAAAAAGTTTAACTTATTTTATTATACTAAATTTGTCTGTTTATCTTTTTAGGGGCTTGGCAAATCTTGTGTAATCCTTTTTACTCACATCCTTGAAAATTCTTTGTTGCGCGCGCGACGGGCATCACGAGCTCCTAATGAGATCGTCTCGACTTTAAGCCGGAAATATGTGAACTTTCTGTACACTGCAACAAGGCCCAGTATCAAAGTGAGGACCGTTATGGAAATCACAATGGGGTCGAGCCTGATCCCCCAGGGAGTATAATTCAACAGGAAACCAACTAGAGGCGTGACAGCTATGCTGACTACCACCGAAACGGCAAACCTTTCCAAGGATTCGAAATCCTCTTCCTTGGGGTACAATGCTTCGACGAGCGCAGCACCCGGAAGATATAATGCCGATATGAAGACCAAGGCCATCCGAATATGTGGAAACGGAGCCCAATCTGGAAAGACGTAGATAGAACCCAACGTCAGTACCAAACCTGCGACGACTATCCAGTACCAGACACTATAATGAGAGAACAGATAGCTGACAACCCCTCTGGGGGGGGCAGGATTACTCAGCTTAATATCATTCCTATCCCATAAAAGGTTCAGACTGCGAGCGACCTTTTCAAAACGTACACTGTCTCTATCGGATATCCTCTTCACTAAATCCGAGACCTCAAGCCCAGGATTATCTCTAGAAAAGCGTAGGACGCTTTCAGCCAAACTATCCAAAGGCTCTAAGCTGGGCTCGTCACGTTCATCCAAAATTGAACCCACTCCCCAGAATAAACAAAATCATCCACAGATTCATCATACTTGTACAATTCGAATACAAGTCTTCTATTCGAACCAGCAGTATCAGCGCTAAGAGAGAGCTGCCTCGTCACACTATCATCATTCAAGATGACATGATCATAACTAGCGATTACAGGCGCATCCATTGGCTCCGTCTCTGAAGCAAAAGATAGTTCACTACCAAATTTCACAAGAGTACGATAATACATGACACGACTTTCGTGATTACCAAGATAGAGAAACAGAGTAAAGGGTTCACCGACCTCAACCTCCTCAGGGTAATCACCCAACTTCATATTTGGTCCGAGAACAACGAGCTCAGTGAAAGGCTCGACAACCCTCTCCGGAAGAATCGGGGGGACAGCTGTAAGCACCCCTAGAGACAGGATGACAAGCATGATCACATACGATATTTGCTTGTCAATAGTCATGAAATAATCCAATCTCCTTTGGACCTAAGCCAAAGTTTCCAATACAAAACTGGAAAGAGGGCCCATACGAGCAGCACAAGAAGACCAGTGGATAACAAAATAGCAGTTGACACGTAAACTTGGTTCATCTCTGCAGGTTCACCTACACTATCAACGGCATTGGCTTTCCCCGCTACTTCTAAAACTCTTCTTAACAACTCAGAGTATTCCTCCTCAGACGCCGACTCTAGCTCCACCGCAATCATGTTCAACTCGCCTACAAGTTCAGAAATATCGCCACCAGACCTCTCAGCCTCAGCCACAGCCTCAAAGGACACCCGAAGCTCAGTCCTAACGTCCTCCTCATCTACAGCATACGCCACGGAGAAACTCCCAAGACTTGTCATTATCACGAGTAATAGAGTGAAAAATTCGGGAACACGAACTTGCGCCCTACTTTTCATCGACGCACACATACGGAAGATAGTTCTTTCCACCTAGATATAAAAACAGAGAAATTCCAATGCTTGAATTAAAATAACCAGTAAATTCAATCCTTTTCATCGATGCTTGAGAAAAATCGTGAATTGGATTAAAATGTGGGATATTATTTGCTTATCGCCAATCCTTATATATGTCATCCCGAAGTGTTAGTTTGGAGTTCACATTAGGAGAGAAGATGTTGAATAAAAAACGATTTTCGTTAATCCTACTATTCGTTCTACTAAGCTCCTCACTCATGGTGTCCATGCCCATAGCCACAGCTAAATACAAACGCCGCGCTGCCAAATCCAAAATAACATTTCTCGGAGCGGAACCCAATGCAGGTGTCACAACATACTATTACGAGGTTGAATCAGGGGCTGGAATAAACCGTATACAATGGTGGGCTCTTATCAGCAGAGCTTTCCGTGTATATGACGTCGTTGACTCGAATGAACCATTTATTCATAGTGGGCGCATTCTACGTTTCACGGGGTCCTATGGGAACAAAGAGACAAGGATAGTCTCGTTCGAACTTAAATACGACTATTATTCATCGCTATCAACTGGCATGATACCGTACTTAGTGAAAGAAAAGTATGTAAAATGGGGATTCGTCGAAGGACCGATCGCTCCCTTAAGTTAAGTCTCATTTAAAACTGTCAGTCAGGCTCTTCGTCTAGTGTTACCTAGGTATATTACAAGAATTGACAGAGCAAAGCCCACTATGATAGATTCGAGAGGATATCCTGGAATTTCCCATCCATTATCGTCGCTTCTCTCTACAGCAATTTCGAAGCTCACTATGCCCTCTTCATCATAGAACCATTCATCCTCAACAAGGTAGAACGCGACAGCATCAAAAGTATATGTGCCAACCGCACTTGGCGCTTCAATGATAAACCTGTAAGTCTTTGTCCTGTCGCCTAAGGCCTCCTCATAAATTTCCTCAATCAGATCCTCAGACTCTGGATCCCATATACCCGGAGTAAAAACCGTCAGATCGCTAAAACTATAAGATACAGCCACCTTTACCACAAACTCTTCCTTCGGATCAACCGAGCCAGAGGGGCTTGTGATTTTCACGATTTCAGCACGATAGCCCCAATCTTCACTCTCCCTATCGATCACATTAAATTCATGGATTATCTGGAGCCCATCATCAATGTAAAGTTCTACATGATATTTCCCTGTGATTCTTGAGGGCGCCTCACCAGTTACCGGCATGAAACTATTTCCATCATACCATGGGAGCGTTTTAACCAACTCTTCATCTGGAGTCAACCAGGAATCAACAGAAAAGGTTGTTCCATCTGGGAAAAACCAGAAAACAGAGATGTTAGCGTCTTTGACATAGGATATGTTGAACCAAAAATATGCTCCTGGGCTAGTGATCTCAAAGAAATTTGTTATATCAACTGGGGTGTGGGTCTCAACATCGTATTCCTCACATGTCAGAGCCTCATATAACGTGTTGTCTTCTCCAAGAACTACTTGAAATAGCCCGTAATGACTCGCTGATAAAGTCAGTAACAATCCGACGTAAAGAAATGTCACAATACTCCTGGACTTTACTTTCCCAACTGCGCACTTTGTCCTCTGAACTAAATTGCGCGCGCGCCTCCTCGGCGTTTCCCTGAGACTCATCCTATAGATGATTTATGGATCATGAATATTAAACCAATATCTGCGCGCAAGGAATTACAAATCCTGCTTTTTACTATATGGGTGGTTAATACGCCCTTTATCAGGTGAGCACATGGGTCGAAAGAGCCTAGCCAAAAAGATCTACGAACGAGTGGAGGAGGATCACGAGGAGGAGGGAGGGACATGGCTCGTTCTATACGACTTCAAGGGAGTGAAGGCCAACAGCAAGTTCTGGAGCAATATGAAACGCGTCGAGGATCTGGTGGATGGGGGCTCTCTCATTCAGTATAGCGTCTTCACGACGGCCAGTAAGAGGGGTGCGATAACGGTGTTGAGGTTGGCTGAGCATTATGGAGGGGAAACCATTCTGTACAGAGCAGAGAGGATGGACCTCAAGTAAGTGCATGTCAGTATTTCGGCTGTAATTAGCCCTATATCATTTGAGCGCATAGGTTTCAAGCGCCAATTATTTCGGCTGTAATTACGCCCTATATAACTGCTCTCGCACGTATCTCAACACTTCGTCCTAAAATGAATCCTTTAAGTTTCCATTCATCTAAGATTATTTCTTCTATCTGAAAGCCATTTTCTTCAAGCAATGAAATTAGTTTTTTCCTTGTTAGAAAATATGATATTACTCTATATCATGTATGTCAAGAAAATTAATGTCTATATTATGTTTTGCACAGAATAATGTAACGTAATACATTATTAAAGTATACAAGCAGTTTTTAGCAAGCAATTCCTTTATTAAAAATATGCTTTCAGAAGATAAAACTCTATTGACTTCAGATATTGCACATCTTACATTATGCACACATTGGGATGGATTATCTGGTACAAGATGGTGTAAAACAGTATTGGCCACGACTAATTGAAATGAATTTAGTTTAAATGGAAGTAATTTAACATCACATATGATTAAAGGTGTAAATGGATAATTTTCCCTGAAAGCCCTAATCATAGCTGGTGTTATATCAATTCCATAAAAATCTATGTTTTCAATAGAATAGGATGGTCTTGCACCACACCCTACCTCTAAAACTCTTCCCTCAAAATCTATTGGAAAAGGCATTAAGTCCCTTTCTTGAGTATATTCTTCAACTCTTTCTTTGAAATGTTCTATAACTATTTTTTCCATTATAATTTCATTACTCTCATTCGCGCGCAAGATTTATTATTTCGGCTGTAATTACGCCCTTTATTAGCTGATCGCATTGGACTCATCAGAATCCATGTACAAGTGCAGCAAGGAAGACCCAAACAACGCAAGAAACGAGCAGACAGAAAACGCGCGCGCGAGCTGGTATGTCAATGAGTAGGTTAGCCAGGCCGCCGAAAAGCCCCACAAGAAGTGCCACCAAGAATCCATCCACTAAACAAGACTCCTCAACAATACATGAGTCCAAGGAAGTTGTATAAGTTTGCTTTTTCCAAAGTATACTATATTGTGTAACTCGTATGCTCTCAAAAATATATTCAAAAGTATATGTATCTCTTTTAGCTTAAAACCAGCTCGCTCTATACCTTTCCTAGATGATATGTTTTCAATAGTTGTTGCTATGTACAAGCTATTATCCTTTGTATTCAGCAATTCTTTTCTAATTTCACTCAGAACCCAAGGATATATTCTTTGACCCCTATATGTTATATGTGTTTCACCATCTTCAATATAATAATCTAATTTTGGTATTTTTATGAACGAATTTCCAATTATAGGTGCTAAATATTTTCCTCTTTGAACACGAACTCTAAAAATTAATTTGTTTTTATCGTATACTAAATAAACAAATCCATTTCTATCAATACATCTTCTAAAGTGAGATATTATAGATTCATTTATCAGTGAAGAACTGGTATCTAAGAAATCAAGTTCTTCAAACGTTTTAATAATTATTAGTTTATACTTCTTAGATAATTTTTTGAATGTCATTAAATTATCTTGTAGTAAAGGTTTAATAGAATGGGAGCTATAATCTAAATAAAATAAAAGATATGACTTTTTTATTATTCTCTTTAAAAAATTCATTAATATTATATGGGATCCCATGCCACTCGCACGGGAACGCTTGAAACCAATAACAAGCATTTTTGCCTTTTTCATTTTCTTCATAGTCCTAGCCATCTAAGATAATGAGGCAAGTGCTTATTTGCAAACTGATATGTATGATAAGCTACTTTAAACGTGACAGACAAAGGAAATACTATGGAATAACTTTCTTCATAATAACATCCAAACTTCTTTTTTATCTGGTAATGAATCTCATCAGGGTTAGGATTTGTGCTACCATAACATATAGTAGTATATCCCATCTGGGAGGCTCTTACAATTGCATCCCAAAATATATAGTATGTTGGAGTGTATTTTCGTGGTATATCTCTATTTAGTGCTAGATATTTTAAGTAGATTGTTTTTCTGGATGGATATAAAAAATGCAACTGTCCTCCAAATACTTTCTCGTTTTTATATAATAAAGTAGTTATCATATTGGTTGATGAATATGTATTCCATATTTCCTCAAAATGAGAAAACGAATATGGAACCGCGTTTATATACTCAAGGTTTGTTTTATAATACTTATAAAATATTTTAAGGTCTTTTAATGATTTAACTTCCTTTATTTTAAATCCATCTTTTATGAACCTTCTAATATATTTTCTTTGTTTTCCTTTTTGTGAAAAAATATTGTTCCAAATTTTTTCAGGGTGGTTTTCTTTCAAGTCAAGTATCATAGTTCCAATAATATACCAAGGAAATGGAAACAAGTTGGGTTCGTTAAAATTATCTTTTATTTCTTTACTTAAAGTATTAATTAGTATAAAAGATAATCTATTTTTCTTTGAAATATCATGGCATTTATTTGTTATCGTCTTTGCTACTAAATGATTAAAGTTTTGTTTGTCTACCAGTATGTGGTGATAATCTGAATTGGGTAAGGGCATTAGTCCCTTGAATCCTTTAAGGGAACTCTCATAGAACGGACAAGTGGCGATTACCCTATCTTTATAATATACTAAAAAATAATGTGATTTATAACCGAAAGAGCGTTCAAGAATACTTTTCCATTTTAAAGTGTGAAAAAAGCTACCGTCATATGTTTTTTCGTTAAATTCTTTCCAGTCTTTCTCATTATCTAAGCACAACTCTTCGACCAAATAATCAGTCGTTTTCTAACCCCTCAATGCACGCGCGTTTTTATGAATATCGTCTTAATGTTTCACCGTTAGTCATATATTCTACATTAGGTCTATCTGAGATATATTGAAGTACCTGTTCTAATTTAGACCAATCTTTATTTTTGTTAATCTCCCATGAGTGTCCCCAGAGATGATATATTCCTCCCTTACTGAGGAAAGAGTCAAACAAAAGATTTGCACGAACATCCCAGTCTAATATCGCCTTTATTGGAATTTTCGATTTAAGTAAGATTTTCATAGTTACTAGGGGAGAGCCATTTGAAGCATGTAACGTTATTGACCATTCAAATGGATGTTTTGGAAGTTCAAAGCCTCCATAATTACATGTTCTAGCACCTAGAAAACCATAGTTTTTAACAATTTCCTTAACTCTTCTATTATATCGTCCATGTGGATAGCAAAACATATTTATTTCATGTCCTAATAACTTTTCTAAGTAAAATTTTGAGCCTCCTATTTCTTTTTCGGCTTCATTTATTGGAATTGAGTTCAAGTCTACATGAGTAAGTGTATGAGCTCCAATTTCATTATAAAAAGAAAGTACCTTCATTTCTTCCTCTTTTAGTTTAGTTAAGTAAAAGGGGCTAATGTAAAATGTTCCTTTAACATTATATTTCTTTAATAAACTTGCAAGCTTGAGATCTAATTTATGTCCATCGTCCCAGCTTGTTGTTACAATAAATGATTTCATTGAAAAGTGCGCACATTAATCCATATATGAAGTATTCTATAGGCTTTTATCTGTTGATCCTTATATAGTAGAAACTCCAGTTTCTGGTTTTCTCCTTTATTTGTTGCTTTGAATGTGAAGATGTTTTCCCATTTTTCGTTCTCGATCAAGAAGACATTTTCTTCATGTATCAATGATCCATTAAAATTGACTTCTAAATGGTAGGTGACTTTTTCATGTTCTTGGTTAACGATGACTATTATCACTTTTCCATCTTCTCCGACCTTTAGATCTGTAGGATAGTCGGATGCCGTTCCATTCGTGCCGAGAATGTAGAACTCGGTGAATCTTTCACCAGTCTTAGGCATCACCACAACGTAGACCAATGTAGCGGATGAACCTATTATGGAAGCTATAAGAACGAGAGAGAGACCTTTATCCAGAAAGCTTTGGCCTAGATTAAACTTTAACAGACTCTCAAATGGAACTCTGAATCTTTCTTCGGCTGGCAATTTCAACCGTCTAACCCATGCAACAAGAGAAAGCGAAATCGTAAAGCTTGACAAAACAATCAATACGGGTGCTAACCTAATTCCGAAAGTTGTAAAGTTTAATATTAGACCTAGTAATGGAACAATAGCGAGACTAAAAATGAAGCTAAAGGCTACTCTTTCTATACCCTCTAAATCATCTCTTTTTGGAAATAACATTGCACTTAATGAGTATCCAGGAAGAAAAATAACTAAGATAAGACCGATAAAAATCCTAAATATCAAGGGTTTAAATAGCCACTGGCAGAGCCACAATCATAGATACGAGAAATGTTTTGGCGATAAAGTGCAAGATAGATATCATATTCCAGCGTGATGTAGCCTCCACTGATGCGAAAAGGGTGTTTCAGTGTTTCTTCCCTAACCATGATCAATGTGTTTTGCAAATCGCTGAAATCCTCATCATCAAGTAAATAATCTATAGATACAACTTTAGTATCAAATATAAGCTGAAATGGAAATTTACAATACCAATCAACACCTACTTTTCCACTCCAGATTTCTGAAATAGTATCCATTGCCTGCAATTCAGACTCAGTAAAAGCAAAACGAATTCCTCGATTTGGAGAAAAGATGCGATTATCCATATTCGCGAGCGGACTCGTAAGGAAGATGAATGATAAAGCGAAAACTGAGAATGACATTAAAAAGCCCTTTATACTCCGATTTTTGAGTATTACGTTAATCAAAAGTAGTGATAGGGACAAGGGGATAGCCATAAGCATTGAGCTGAAGTAAATCCAGCGACCCACAAGGACATCCTTCTCAAATACGAGAGAGAAAAAAGCAATACAAAGAATCACTATACCACCGATTGTGGTTGCAAACCTATTGCTATTACGAAATTGCTTAGAAATCATATATAAACATCCGATAAAAGAAAGGCTAAAGAATAAAAACATCCCTATATATCTAAATAGTTTTTCCCAGAAAGGAATACTAGGCAAATACTTGTAACTTTCATAATAGAAAGGATTATAAAAACTCAATTTTATAAAATTTGATATAGTTATTATGTGACCAGAAATATACGACCAGTATGCTAACATCAATATTGAGAAGAGAATGCATATCGTCCAATTCAAAGAGTGACCATTTTTCTGGTTAAATAACCTAGTATAAACCTCAAATGACAACCATAATACAAATAGAAATATAGCTAAAAATATAGAAGCTACTGTATGGGTTAAAATTAAGGCTCCCATTAGAAACATGACAACTGAAGTTCCAATAAATGGTTTATCTCTTCTCAATTTTAAAAGTATGAAGATTATGGGTAGAATCAGAATTGCTCCCATGGTATTGGGAGAAGTCCAGAAGCCATATCTTATATGGCTATTTGATACTTCCAAAAGCAAAGCAGCTAGGAGCCCAACTTTAGTATTGATGAGAAACCCGCCCAAGAGAAAGACAAACAGAGCATCACAGATAACCTGTAGTGAGCTTATGGATAACATTGTAGCCATCTTATAACCTAAGTCAGTTACTAAGGAAGTTATTCCAATCATCAGGTGCATTAGGGGCAATTTGGAATACGAGAAACCATCTGGGATATGCCCATTATCAAGTATCTTAAGTGTGAACCATTGATGATACCAGGGATCTATGCCCACAATACTTGGAAATATCAGTATCTGCGAGTACTGTAAACTCAGCCCAATTATGATAATTTTACAAAGAGCAAAGTAAATTCGTGATTTTTCATGGGATAAAAACAATATATCATTTGCCACAATGGCCGCCATAAGTGCTGTAGAGATAAAATACCCTAGAGGTCTGATGTAAGGATCCGGTCTTAGGTATATTGAAATTATACTGTAGGAGAGGAGGAGAAAGAATAGGATATTTAACGTTATGTAAAACCGAAGGCTACATCGGAGTTCCTCTAAAGAGGGAATCGATGATGGATGAAATAATCTTCTCATGATCAAATATCCTATAAAAACTATGAAAAACAATATACCGACTATTATGTATAAATTAGAACCTACTATTAGTCTCATAAAAATAATTAAAGTCAAGCTGAAGATGACTCCGACTAAGGCTAGAGTCTTGTCCAGTTCATCAAGCAAGTAGGATCTTATCAAGTTAATGTTATTCCTGATTGCATATGTTTGCGCGCGCATAAAATGTTCTTTCAAATTAAGTACATTAACTTATGACTATTTCCTTGTAAAGAAATAAGCCTACTTTATTCTTTTCGGGCTAGAGCTATTAATTCAAAGGGATCATAAAAAGCTCGTAGCAATATTTTACTTAGAACTGGAGTAAGTCTTAAAATGTTTGGGATAAAATTTGTCCAATCTTCTGATAAAGAAATAATTTTGAATCCCGCACTTTCAATAAAACTATTTAATGAATTCTTATTCCAACTAAAAAGATGTGTTTCTCTCCCATCAACTGTGATATATCTAGTATTGGGTACAGCTAACAAAACATACTTTTTCGTCACCTTTCTTATCTCAATTAACGCTTCATAAGCGTGAGGAAGATGCTCTAAAACATGAATGCAAGTTATTAAATCAAAACTGTCAGTTGGATAATACTTTGAAAGTTTTTGCACATCGGCGAAATTTACTTCACGAATTACTTTCTTAGCTCTTTCAATGCAGACCTTATCAAAATCACATCCTTCAACATTATATCCTTCCTTTTTTAGAATCCATAATAACTCTCCCAAACCACAGCCTATATCAAGAACGGTTTTGACATCTTTAGGAATATATCTCAAATATTTACTATTCTTTTCTGGTTTCCAATTATCATAACCTATATGCCCAACACGTTTAGACTTAAGATATCTATCTAAATACTTCATTATTTCATCCCACTTAGCTTATCCTAGGTATATTTCTTCTCATTAAATATAATTTTTATAAATATTTTACTCACACAGGTAAAGTCTAAAAAGTGCATGTATCTGATGCTTTACTAGCAATATTCAAGACTAAGTGGCTCAACCCAAGACCACTTCCTTGTAAACGTCTTCAAGTCTGTCTAAAACTTTCGCGCGCGCTAGCTAGGTTGGATCCTATATATCCAGATCCGCCGATAATTCCAATTTTAAAATTATGCATACTTTTACCTTCCTTTTTTCTCGTTTAAAATAGTTTCATAAAGAAATTCAATGGAATCTACGACTTTTTCGAGTGAGAATTTTTCCTCTACAAATTTGAAAGCTTTATGCCCCATACCCTCAGCCTCTTCTGTGTTCGTAAGCATATACGAAATCATCTTTCCCAACTCTAGTTTGTCACCAGCACGAAACAACAATCCCGTTTTTCCATGTAAAACAATATCCGGAATCGACATTACATCAGAGGCTATTACTGGTTTAGAGCAAGCATAGGCCTCCAGAACTACATTAGGGAAAGTCTCATAACGCGAAGGTAAAACAAAGATATCGGCATCCACATAGGCTTCAAACTTATCTTTTTCATACAATGGTCCAGTAAACAAAACATCATCAGCGATATTAAGTGAACTTATCAATCCCCTTAATTCATCTAAATATCCATCATCTGGCCCAACCACTACTAATAATATATCCTTAAACTTCTCAATTAATTTGGCGTAAGCTTTGACCAGAAAGTCTATTCCCTTTATTTCATGAATCCTGCCTAAGTATAATACTATTTTTAAATCCTTAGGTATGTTAAAATTTTCCTTGAAGGAGAATTTAGGCGGCAGATCGACATAGTCCGATAAATCTATTCCGTTAGGTATAATAGCGATCTTCTCATTAGGCACACCCATCTCACTATACTGCTCAGCCTCCATTAGGCTGAGAGCAAGAACCTTTGAAGCATCCCTCAACAACCTATATCCAAATAATACATCATAAATCCACTTCAACCTCTGTTTTGCGATAATCCTAGGAAGCGAGCCACAAGCCTGCAGAACATAAGGAACGCCATATTTATTCGCATAATGATGAACAACAATATTTTGAAAACTTCGGTATTCATGAAGATGAACAATATCAAATTCTTTAATATCTTCTTTCACTTTTGAAACAAGTTCTGGTGTTATGAATATCTTTGACTTCTTCACGGGTATCATGGACAAGTTCCTCATATAATGCACCTTAATTCCATCAACGATACTAACTGGTTTGACGGTCAACCTTGAATCTAAGTCCTTAGCATCGCTTGTCCAAACCACAACCTGGTGACCCCGCTTAACCAACTCCCTCGAAACCTGAAAAGCCACCTTTACTGGACCACCGAAGGCATAAGCAGGAGAAAAATAAGGCACAACTTGAAGTATCTTCAAATGCTTTAACCTTAGTATTCCAAAATAACGTTTCTTAAAGTATCTTCAAATTCTGTAGTAATTCTATCCCAACTATATGGTTTAACGAATTTTCTCGCCTTTACCCCATATACTTCTACAAGTCCCTCCTCAATAATTTTTACAGCGCCTTCCAGAACTTTTGAGGGGTCGTCAACATAGACCACACCGTTTCCTTCACCAAACTCTTTCATAACACCAGGAAGACTAGTTGAGATAATGGGTTTACCGCAAGCCATGTATTCATACATCTTGATTGGCACAATATCTCGCATTATATCGTTATTATATGCAGGAAGAAAACAAATATCCGAAGCGGATACCAAAGTTGGAATTTTCTCGTAAGGCTGTTGGCCAGTCAGAATTATGCTTTCTTCACACTCATATTTTTCTCTAATTCCCTCAAGCTCATCATAAAGATCCCCTTCCCCCACAATCATGAGCTTGACATATGGGTACTTGTCTCTTAACTTAGCCAGTCCCATGGCCACCTCTCTGAGACCTGAGAACTCGTATAACCAGCCCATGAAAAAGAGAACAATATCATCCAGTTCAAGCCCATACTCCTTTCTTATATTGCCCCCATCAACGGTAGGGCTAAAACGATGAAGGTCTATACCCGCCCCCAATACAACAGTCTCGTTCGGAACAGCGCCGAGTCTAATAGCATAATCCTTCAGGGCTTCGTTGATCGTGATGACCTTATCAGCGCCTTTAAGAGTCTTTTTCTCAAACTCTTTCGCTATATACTGGAAGGGCTTGAATGAAACAAGCCTGTGTAAAGCGTCAATCAAATAATAGATGAAAGGGATGCCGTTTTTCATAGCCAACTTCATAGCTAAATAAGTATTCAAGATTCCGAAGCCTACAACCACATCTGGCTCGAACTCGTCAATCTGCCTTTCGATTTCATCTCTATGAGAGTACAATATTGACAATTTATCAAGGATAGGCGTTTTCACGATTCCAGGACGAACAACAGTAATATTAGCCCCTTCATAGAACCTTGAGACGTTGTCGAAGACTTGCTTCCTTGAAAATAATTCTCTCTTTCCTATGGTTTTCCATGATATCTCATAGTCGATGACGCGTATTTCATGCCCCTTGAGGGCCATTCTCTCCATGAGATGATGCTGCTGATGAGGCCCTCTAAGGAGCCAATCCGACTCTTGAACGACTAAAATCTTCAAAGTATAGCCCTAGAACTCGGCACTTGCTTTGATGTCTTCCCAATATTCTAAGAACCATTGATGAGTGTATACTAGTCCCTTTCTGAAGTCGATCTTGGGTTCGTAATGGAGCACTCTTCTCGCTTTGTCAATGCTGGATAGGAGCCTGTTCTTTTTATCCCAACTTCTCCTTGCCTTGAAAATAACTCCATTATTATCCGTCAACTCATTAATCCATCTAGCCAGATCTTTGATCATAATCTCCCTTCCTGCACCGAGATTAAATGCTTCTCCAATGGCTTCTTCATAATACGCCATAGCAAGTAGACCTTCCACTATATCGCTAACGTAAGTGAAGTCCCTTGTCTCTTCACCATTACCCGTAATAGGTAGAGGTATGCCGTTCATCGCCCAAAAGAAGAAGTTGGGAATAACATTGCGATACTTCCCAGGGACCTCTCCTGGACCGAAGGAGTTGAAAAACCTCGCATTGACGATCGGCAAACCATAGAGGTTATGGAAATAGTTCGTGTAGAGCTCCCCCAGCATCTTCGTGACCTGGTAAGGGGTATCCAAGCTCATCGAGACATCAGGCTCCTCGAAGGGCATCTTCGACTCATGCCCGTATATCCCGCAACCGGACGACGAGTAGATGAACCTCTCAACGTCTATGAGCTGGGAGTATTGGAGCACCTTAAGTATCCCTAGGCCGTTCACCATGAGATCCGTCTCAGGGTTATCGACGGAGTTCTGATTCGCAAAGTGAGCCGCTAGGTGATAGACGATCTCCGGCTTATATCTGAAGGCCCATCTAAGCTTCTCGTCATCTAAGATGTCTCCCTTGATGAACTTGATCTTATCCCCTCTAGGGACATTCCATTCATATGAAGAAGAGAGATTGTCGAGTATGATTATCTTTCTTATATCTAGCTCATTCAACTTCTTGACCAGGTTCCAACCTATCGCCCCTGCTCCACCAGTTACGAGAACGGTCTTCCCCTCAAAGGATTCGTAAATCTCGTTCAAGGTATCACTCCTCCAAGTGGTAATAATCCTTCATCCATTCAACCGTTCTCCTAATCCCCTCCTCGGGAGGAATCTTAGGATCATGCTTGAGATCCCCGATGGCCTTTGAAAAGTTCATCTTCTTCACCTTGGTCGTGAAGGGCTCAGACTCCTTGTAGGTCACTATGGAATCATCCATCCCTATGGCCTCTAGGATCAGGTCCGAGTACTCCTTTATCGTCTTCTCCCACTCCGGCCTCCCCCCGACGTTATACACCTCCCCAGGAACGAAATTGTCGACGATGTTAGCCCAAGTCCTACAGGAGTCCTCGACGTAGTCGATGATCCTCTTGTGCCCCGTGTATACGGTGTAGGATCTGTCAAATAGGGCGTGATAGATGAATTTGGGGATGAATCCCCTGTAAGGCGTGTAGTGCTCGTGTGGCCCGTAGCAGTTCACGGGCCTGGTTCTCACGATCTCGGTCCCGAACATCTTCGACGAGTTCATGCACATGAGCTCCCCGGCCCATTTGCTGATAGCGTAGTCATTCATCTGGTAGGTGTCACGTATCGGGTTTTCCACCATCACATCCTCCGACATGACACTAGGATAGTCGCCGTAGACCTCGGCGCTCGAGAAGGAGATCATCCTGAACCCCAGCTTCTCCTGGAGCCTGAGAACATGCTTCGTGCCTATGACGTTCGTCTGCCAGAGGTTCTCATAGAAATCCTCGCCGTTCCATCGACCGTACTCGGCGGCAAGATGGTAGACGTAATCAAATTGGCTTTCATCGAAGACCCTCTCAAGCTGCCTGAAGCTCCTCACATCAGTACGGACGTAATCATCCCTGTCGGTGTTGAAGAGATCCAAGGAAGTCACCTCATGGCCTCTCTTCCTCAACTCATTCACCAGGTTCGTCCCTATGAACCCAGCACCCCCAGTCACTAAAATTTTCTGAGAATCCAATTAATCCCCCTCGATCTGGCAGACGATATCAACTATCCTCTCACCGCTATCACCTTCACCAAAAGGATTATCCCATGTTCTATCCTTCAGGGCCATCTTCTTCGAGGCAGCCAGAATATCGCGGGCCCTTGTCCCGGCCAATACATTAGAACCCACATACAAGGTCTCAGGCCTCTCCGTGTTCTCGCGCAGAGTCACACACGGGGTCCCAAGGATGCACGCCTCCTCCTGAACGCCCCCCGAGTCTGTCAAAATCAACCCTGCTCCCCTCTCGAGCTGTAGGAAAGTCAGGAAATCGACGGGATCGATTAACATTACTTTGGGTTTCAACCCGAACTCTCCCATCATCTTCTTCGCCCTAGGATGAACGGGATAAACCAAGGGAACCTCAAACTCCCGGCTAACCAGCTCTAATCCCCTAAGAATCGAGGAAAAAACCTCCCCGTCATCGACGTTCTCCTGGCGATGGACAGTGCAGAGAAAGTAGCACCCTCGTTCCAGCCTATAATCGTCTAAAATACCACCTCTCTTCTCTTCAGAGATCTTTAGGTTTTGATATACAGCGTCCACGATCGTGTTCCCAGTCACGAAGACCTTTTCCTCCGGTAAACCCTCGCCAAGCAGTATCTTCCTCGAATTCTCCGTCGGGGCGAAGAGATAGTCCGAGCAGTGATCGGTCAGAACCCTGTTGACCTCCTCGGGCATCCCACGGTCATAGCTACGAAGGCCCGCCTCAACATGCCCCACCCGTATTCCCAGCTTGCAGGCGGCCAGAGCACCAGCAAGAACCGTGTTCGTGTCCCCCTCAACCAGCACAACATCAGGCAGCTCCTCTGCCAGGATCTTCTCGATACCCATCAGCATCCTCCCAGTCTGCTCCCCGTGACTTCCCGACCCCACATCAAGGTTATACCTCGCCTCAGGGAGTTCCAACTGATCTAAGAAGACCCTATCCATATCGTAGGAGTAGTGTTGCCCTGTATGGAGGATAAAGTAATCTAAGCCTAGTCTATTACACTCACGAATCACAGGTGACATTTTAATGATCTCGGGACGAGTCCCCAAAACAATCGAGATCTTCAAGTAACCTTAGCCTCTATTTCATTACACCGGCACGAACGTTTCTTAGGCGCGCGCTACGATCTTAGGATTCTCAGGAATCAAGAACGGTGCCATACAAGATAATTAACTTTGAAACTATAGGACTTCTAGAACCTTGAATGAGACGATCAATGCGAACGATATTAGCAGGGGCAGTATGCCTATGTTGAGGGCCCTCCCAAAGGCCTTGAGGGTCTGTCTCGTATCGGCATCTACCATCTCCTTCGATGCCAGCAGGAATATAAGAAGAACGGTAGACATAGCCCCCAATGCAGCTCCGGTGGATAGTGTAGCCACCGTTATGGTGGTGGTCACGGTGGATATCATTACATCACTAATTTCTGCTTTTATCTATTATTGAATGTATTCTTACTTATATAAGCATTATTGATGGGGCTACCAAGAAGAGCACTATGTTGGTTATTCCATGTGAGAGCGAGACACCCACTATGTTCCCCGTCTTAAGGGTCGCAAATCCGTAGAATAATCCTATTGAGAAGACGAAAGCCAGGTCGATCATGGAGAGCCAGCCTATGTGGAGCGCGGCGAAGACCGCAGCCACACCTATTAGTCCCAGCCTCTCTCCAAAGACTTCTACAGCGCTTGGCTGCATTAGACCCCTGAACACAAGCTCCTCAACGAATCCTGTTGTTAGGCCGAGACCAATGGCCAGGAGCGTAAGATTCCAAAAGGGTAGGCCTTGAGCTATCGATTCAGGTTTCAAGATAAGGTAATCAATAAACCCGAGTGGTATGCCCGTTAACGCTATCACCGTCTGTACTAGAGGCTTACTGAACTTGATCCCAGCATCCTTGAACCCGATGCCCTGGACCCTCATCATGGCCAGCACTGCCACCAGGACGGGTATGTTGACCACTATATACCAAGTGTATCGTGGAAAGTGTGTCAGGGGTACCGAAAGACTGATTATCCTGATCAAGGGAGCGAGAGACAAGATTAGAAAAAATTTTGAAGACGGATTCTCCCCGAACTTTAAACTTGAAAGAATTAGGAGAGATATCATTATGATGGAGTGAAGAACAAGTCCAAAAATGGGATCTACAAACGAGGTTATAACTTCAGCAAGAATTATGAATGTGAGGTATGTGATGAAGACTTGGAGGTCCAGCATTTTATGTAATAGTAGTACGGTTATTGTTCGCGCGCGCCCTAGTGACTCCGCGAGTGAGAGTATAAAGGATAAGTGAAGTTATTATCAGCATTGTCCCCAATAGTAAAGCCCCGGTGGTTATCATCGCCATCGGTAAGCTGAAATATCTGGTTTCATTAAACCACCAAAGGAAATACATTCCAAAACTTATACCGAATATGCTAATGAGTAATCCAGGGAGGCCCAGCAATGATAACGGTCTCTCTTCAACCACTAACCGTAAGATTGTAGAAAGAATCTCGGATCCATGCCTAAAGGGATGCTTAGTCGATGTCCTAACTAAACCGGAATACCTGATTTTTACTGGCACTTCCCCCACCCTCAAACCATTGTCAAAAGCAAGTTTCAACTGCTCCGATTCACAACCAAAACCATCGGATTCGCAGTCCAACATAATTTCCAATGCTTCCCGAGAAAAAGCACGAAAACCACTCTGAGTATCATCTACGTTTGAAGTTCTTCCTTTGGAACCTAGATAATTGATAACACCAAGCCCAAGTTTTCTATAGAATGGAAGATCAGACTCTGATCCCTCAAGGTATCTAGAACCCACCACGAAATCCTTCTCCTTTTTCAATATGGGCTCAATCAACTTAGGAATATCATTAGGATCATGTTGACCATCAGCATCAATCATGATAGTAACATCCGGATTCAATTGAGATGCATATTTAAAAGCCGTTTTTACAGCCGCACCTTTCCCAAGGTTCACATCATGTCTTAAAACGATCGCACCCAACGCCTCTGCAATTTCCCAAGTCAGGTCAGCCGACCCATCATCACAAACAATAATGGTGTCAACATACTTTCTCGTCTGAACAATAATCCCCGCGATAGTAACACCCTCATTCAAAGCTGGAATACAGGCAACTATAACTGGCGATTGTACACCCGCAACTCTCTCTGTCCTCTGTACTAACTTAACCTCCAGCGCGCGCGGTCGCATAGATTCAGCAAGAGAATAGACGCAGATGGTTCCAACGAGTCTAGAACCGAGATCTTCTTTGAAACTCTACTCATAGCTCTCCAACTTTGAAAGTGGTTTTCCGCATCTCATGCACCTGACCTCTACCCTGAGAATGCCATTCGTCCTTGTGCCCCAGATATTGACATTGGAGAACCCACACTTGTAACAGGATTCTGGAATCTCAATCTCAAAGTTTTTAACGTCACTCCCCAAATCCGCGCGCTCTGCTAAACTAGTCTTCAAGATTCTTCCTCCATCGAAGGCTCAGCCACAAATTCCTCCAGTGGCACAGGCGGAGGCGTGGTGGCCAGCGTGTACCCTATCCAGGCCATTATCAACAATATCGCCGCTACCGCCAAGAAGGCCGAAACCTGTACGACCAGGAGGGCCCACGGAGATATGAACACGAGGTAGAAATAGCAGACGATGCCCAACAAACTGCCAACTAGCACAACGTATCCCAATACCTTGTCGTCCAACCTAGACACCCCACCCAGAAGGCACATTCAATTCAAGGACCGTCAGGTACCTGACAAACCCGACGTGGTCGGCCCATTCCCCAGCGGCTCTGTGACCCCACCCCACCGCTATCCTGGACAGGATCCTCGACTTCCCGACTCCATAGGTCTCCATCCTCCTGACGAATGGGCTCTTCAACGCGTCCTTGAGCTTTGCGAGGATCTTCACTATAATCGTCCCCACATCTACGTTACGTATCTCATCGAAGGCCGTCATCGCCAGGTACAGGTAACCCCGGTCCTCCCTATCCAATGCGTTGAATAGGACTCGGCGTCTCAGCGCCCTGTTCCACCATTTTCTCAGATGCTTGCGAGTAAACATCAAACAGTCTCCATATTTTTTCTCAGGAACGCACGCGCGTCACATACTTTCTCTTCCATCGACCGGAGCATCCTTCTCGGTCTCCCTGAGTTCTCTCAGACGCCTGCGCTCCACTTTGAGCTTCTCCAGAGTGGCCTCTCTAACGAAGGAGCTTACACTGGGCCAGTATCGTAGCTGCTCGATGAGATGTTCCACCTCATCTGTGATTCCGGTAGGGATGGATACTGTCCTGTATTTTTTTCTCTCCGACATGGAGATGAACCCCAATCCATATCATTAACCAGTGTTGCCACTATATATAATTAAGGGTAACACGAAATGCAGGCAGATATGTCAAACGGTATTTAACCTATATCTTTTCTAAAACATTTACTTGACGAAAATATGCAACAAGTGGGTAGGGTGTTTAACAATTAGAGTAGGATTGGGGTCCACCTCCAATCACACCCTTACCCGTTTAAATTTAAATTATAAGGGTATTTAACGTTTTTTATAGAGAAATAGCACACAGCTTTCAGTCTGAAGATACAATAGAGGTTCTTTACCTGTATTAATGATAATTCCCCGTTAAGATTGTATTTTCGTGACTACTTGCCCCGTTAGTCAATTACCCCCCAATAAATTGGGGGGCTTGTCCCTGAAGGTGAGCAGGATGCTCAAAAAAGTCCTCCGAGACGATAGGCCTGTTGACATTGGCCCTTGCAGCGATGTTGATCGCTGCCACGTGGTCGGCGTGGCCAGCGTAGCCACAGCCGATACACCTGAACGCGCGCGCGCGCGCGTATGGCTTCCTCGTAGAGAAGGAAAATGGCTTTGAACTTGGACCTGCTGTGGGGTTTGGCTTCTATTGGAAACCGGCGGAGTATGGTTTGAAGGCTTTAAAGACCGTGGCTTTGATGGCGTATGCCTTGTCCGGAATGTGGATACATTGAACAATACATCAGGAACATTCAGCAAGATCGAGAGAAAATCTTACTGGCTGATACGGTGGAGCGAAATTAGCGGTGGTTGAAGGTGTTGGCGAGGATACGGAGCACGGCGTCGAGTTGGGGCTGAAGCTCACAGAGACGCGCGCGCGAGAATGGTCATTAGAGGTTAAATTTTAACCCCCCCGAACTTCGTTCTGGGGGAGTGGGAGGGCATTATAGATGCTGTGGCGGAGGTTAATGTCGAGTTGAGAAGAGATGATATTGCTGATTGGGGGGTCTGAGACGATGATTCTTCTGATTCTGAAGATAAAATCTTGGACATGTGATATTAACGATTTTTATAATGTTCGCGCGAGTTGGTGCGCAGCGCGCGCGAAAACATATATAGCACCAATTTCATCGGGAGTTTCTTCTATACTGAGCAATTGAAACCCCTTTTTTTTGAAAATTCTAAAAACATTTTCAACTGGGCGGTAATATTGATATTTTCCATCAGTAATCTTGTTATTATCAAAAATCCTCTTTAAAGAAGATATAGCTTTTCTTACTTTGACTCCCGATATAGCTATTAGCAATTTTTTAACTTTTTGCTTAAAACTAAAGGGATTATTAATCCATGTATTTATGAAAATGTAATCTGTCGAATAATGACATAGATTTTTTAATGTATTTAAATAAGTTTTTTCATCCATAATGTGATATATAATATCGAAACAAAACACAACTTCCTTTGCTAGACCTTCTATTCTTGTTGCTGCGTTTGCACAAATAAACTCCCAATCGGGACGTAATATTCTATTTCTCTCAATGATAGTTTTTGAAATATCGATACCTATGTAATCCTTACAATCTCTTTCTTCCCAAAACGATAAATCACCGCAGCCCACATCCAACACGCTTCGCAAATATGGAATGTATTTATCTATTACTCTCCATCTATAGGCTCTATTACCGATTGAACTTTTTCCACTGGTACCCCCACTAGAATATCGTTGTTCCCAATATTGTTCTTCGAGGCTCGACAATTTATTTTAGTTTATTGAAATACTATAATGCAATTATGGATTTGAAACACTAATTCATACGTCTGCACACAAGAAACATTTTTGTAAATGTATGATTCGCGCTAGCGCATTAGGATAAAATGGTAGATAAGTTCCAGAACCATAGAATCCATGCGCGCGCCATGGTGTCCCCGACATAGAGAATATGCTCGAAGGGCTGCAAGGCTCTTGAGCCTGATCCTGGTCCCCACCTATTAGAATATAGATAGCATGAACAACAAACGTTAAAATATCCTAATGTTGTAAGACTGCGCGCCTGGATGAAAATAGGCTACGCGCGCGCTGGTTTGTCCCTAAATTCATCCACAATAGGTTACGTTTATCTGAATGATTAGGGTCTCGTCCTCCCGTGGATCGTCCAACCATAGGAGGTGAGTTCATTACCAAGACAGGATGA
>Ga0114920_10000221_pt1 | contig 25364 bp, 23 predicted proteins | sample ChitaG_FD_88683 | JGI IMG/M metagenome (GOLD analysis project Ga0114920, IMG submission 88683) | Deep subsurface microbial communities from South Pacific Ocean to uncover new lineages of life (NeLLi) - Chile_00310 metaG | ecosystem: Environmental > Aquatic > Marine > Oceanic > Sediment ...
CAGCTATACTGGCTGTGCTATATTTAGCTGTAAATGGCAGCCAAAATTGAGTTTATCCCCGGGGGCACCGTTACCTCACCCAGAGGCTTTCAGGCGGGGGCTACCTACGCCGGCATAAAAAAGAAGGCCGATAACAGCCTAGACCTGGGCATCCTCGTTTCTAAAATACCCTGTGTGGCCGCGGCCCTTTTCACCACCAACAGCTTTGTGGCACCGCCGGTAGTCCTAAGCCGGAAGCGGCTGAAAAACGGCAAGACCAGGGCATTAATAGTCAACAGCGGCTGTGCCAACGCCGGCACTGGAGAGACGGGGCAGGCCGATGCCGCCAGGATGGCCGAATTAGCCGCCGACAGGCTGGGGATATCACCACAGGAGGTTCTGATAGCCAGCACCGGGGTAATCGGGCGGCGGTTGCCCATGGAGCTGATAAAAGCGGCCCTAGCCGAGATTACCCCCTCTGCCGATGGCGGCCATGCCCTGGCCCGGGCGATGATGACCACCGACACTGTCCCCAAGGAGGTAGCCGTCAGGGTGACCGGAGGTGAATTCACCATCGCCGGGGTGGCCAAGGGCGCCGGCATGGTTCATCCCCAGCTGGCCACCATGCTCTGTTTCTTAACTACCGATGCCAAGGTGGACACAGCCTTTCTGGCCCGGGCACTTAAGAAGGCAGTGGCCATCTCCCTTAATATGGTCTCCATAGACGGCGATACCAGCCCCAATGACATGGTGCTTATAATGGCCAACGGGCTGGCCGCTAATAAAGCCATCGGGCACAACACTGAGCTGGCCGAGGCCTTTCAGCAGGCCCTTGACCGGGTCTGCACCCATCTGGCCAAAGCCATCGCCCGAGACGGCGAGGGAGCTACCAAGCTTATTGAGGTTAGCGTCAAGGGTGCCGTTACCACCACTCAGGCCAGGTTGGCCGCCCGAACGGTGGTAGGCTCACCCTTGGTCAAGGCGGCCGTCCATGGTAGTGACCCCAACTGGGGGCGAGTCCTGGCCGCCGCCGGAAGCAGCGGTGCCCAGTTAGTAGAGTCTAAGGTTGACCTCTACTTTGGTGATACCTGCCTGGTAGCCGGTGGCCGAGCCTTGCCTTTTGATATGGAAAGGGTAGCCACCGCACTAAGCGGCTGTGAAGTCTCGATAACCCTAAACCTCAATCTGGGCCGGGCCAGGGCCACCGCCTGGGGCTGCGACCTAACTCAGGAATATGTAACTATTAACAGTGAGTACACAACCTGATAGAATACTATAACCCTAGAGCATGAGGTAGAAATTGGGTAGTAAACTAAACAAGGTCATTGTGGTTAAGCTGGGTGGCTCCATATTTGATAATAAAGACACCACAATTTCGGATATAGTCCGCTTGCAAAAGCAGGGGCGGCAGCTGGTTGTCGTCCACGGCGGCGCCAATATTGTTACCCAGTGGCTTACCAAACTGGGTATCCCGACCAGATTTGTCCACGGTGAGCGCATCACCGATAAGGCAACCCTTGAGGTGGTCACGGCGGTACTGGCCGGGCTGGTCAACAAGGAGATTGTAGCCGCCATCATGGCCGCCGGGGGACAGGCGGTCGGCATCAGTGGTGCCGACGGCGGTCTCATCCAGGGTAGAATCAGGAATAAAGAAATGGGTTATATGGGTAACGTCGTCAGGGTAAACCCGGCGCCACTGGTGGCCCTGCTTAAGGCAGGCCTCATCCCGGTAGTGGCCCCGGTGAGCCTGCATGCCTATAATAGGCCGGAGACGGCACCGCGCCTGCTCAATATCAACGGCGACCCGGCCGCCGGTGAAATCGCCGCCGCCATCGGTGCTGAGAGGCTTATCTTCCTGACTGATGTGGCCGGTATTGGTGATAGGTCGGGCAAACTGCTGACCAGCCTATCACCGGATGAGGCCGAGGCCCTACTAGCCTCAGGGGTGGCCTCAGGGGGCATGGTGCCCAAGATTAGGGCCTGCCTCAGGGCCTTGTCCGGCGGGGCCACTGCCTGTATCATAGACGGCAACCAGCCTCACATCCTGCTCAAAGAGATAGAGGCCGGCGGCTGCGGCACGATAATAAAGAAGGCTCATTAGGAAACGAAATTGAACCACTGGCAGGAGCTGGAGCACAAATACTTTATGCACACCGTAGAGCGGGTACCGCTGACCCTGGTTAGGGGGCAGGGGGCCCGGGTATGGGATGAAGCCGGCCGGCAGTACCTGGACTTTGTTGCCGGCTGGGCAGTCAACAGCCTGGGGCACTGCCACCCGGCAGTAGTTAACGCCGTCAAGGAGCAGGTTGAGACCCTCATCCAGACCTCAAATCACTACTACACCATCCCCCAGATTCATCTGGCCCAGCTTTTGGTCCAGAATAGCTGCCTGGATAAGGTCTTTTTCAGTAACAGCGGTACCGAGGCCACCGAGGGTGCCGTCAAGCTGGCCCGCCGCTACGGCAAGAGGCACCTGGAGGGGGCCTACGAGGTCATCACCACCACCGGTTCCTTTCACGGACGCACTCTGGCCATGGTATCGGCCAGCGGCCAGGCCAAGCACCAAGAGCCATATACCCCCCTACCCTCCGGCTTTGTCAATGTCGCCTACAATAGTATTGAGGCCATAAGAGCGGCCACCACTGATAAGACCTGCGCCGTGATGCTGGAGCCACTTCAGGGGGAGGGCGGCATCAATGTACCCGACGATGGTTACCTAAAAAGGGTGCGGGCATGGTGCAACCGGTCGGGTATTCTGCTCATTCTGGACGAAATCCAGACTGGCCTGGGCCGCACCGGGACACTCTTTGCCTACCAGCAGCACGGCATTGAACCCGATATCATGACCCTGGCCAAGGGACTGGCCAGCGGCCTGGCCATTGGGGCCATAATGGCCAAGGACAGGGTCTCCGTTTTTACCCCCGGGGAGCACGGCTCAACCTTCGGGGGCAACCCGATAGCCTGCGCCGCCGGTTACGCCACCCTAAAATTTATTATTGAGCACGACATTGCCGATAACGCCCGGAGAATAGGGCAGTATTTTATTAAGGGGCTAAGAAACCTAGCGCAGAAATACCGGTTCATCACCGATGTTCGGGGGCGGGGGCTGCTTCTGGCCCTGGAGTTTGACCGCGATATCGCCGGGTCACTAAAAATGGCCTGCCTTGAGGCCGGACTCCTGGTCAACGATGTCAAGCCTAATGCCCTGCGTTTTATGCCGCCGCTTACGATCACCAGAGGTGATGCTGCCGAGGCGCTGGGCGTTTTGGATAAGGTACTGGTTACCGTTCCAAGACCGATGTAAATAAGGTGAGCTACCACATGGCTAGTGACACTGGCAAGGTCAAGATAGGCATGACACTAACCGTAACCCTGTCGCTGGCCATTGTCCTGCTGGCACCTTCATCGGTGATGCCGGCAACAATCAGCCTGATTAGCAATGGGGAAATCCCTCTAACAGTCCAGGATTTTTCGGCGGTGCCCCAGTCTATGATTGAGGAAGCCAAAGATTTGGCTCGCCAAATCTTTGGGAACCACCCGGAGAAGTGTGATAAATTTGTAAATCAGCTACTGGCTACCTACCTAGCGGCCAAGGATAAGGACTTTATTATCATCTTCAATACCGGGGGCTGGGGGTGGGCCACCCTGGAGGATTCTTCAGGCTGGCAGAGCATTGTTTACGGCATCAAGGCCGAGCTGGACAGCCTGGGCTACAACTCACTACTACTAAACTACCAGCGGGCGGCCTACGGGATACAGGGATACCTCTGTGAGATTCTGGCCGCGCTGAGCTTCTATCCATCAAAACCCGAGGAATTGGCCCTTAGGGTGGATTTCCTGACCCGGCACCTACCAGACATCAAGGTTATCCTGACCGGTGAAAGCAACGGCACCATTATCTGTGATAAGGTGATGAGACTGCTGAAGGATAACGGGCAGGTTTACAGCATTATTACCGGCCCCCCTTTTTGGAACGATGCCACCTCGTCAGGCAGGTCGCTGGTACTAAGAAGCAACGGGGCAGTCCCAGATTCATTCAGTCAAGGGGACTTCTTTGCCATAATCCGCGCCAACCTGGAGGCCCTCTTTGGTTTGTCCTCTGGATATCCAGGTCGCATACTACTCCATTTAGAAGCCCCGGGGCATGATTATAGCTGGCAGTATCACGGGGTCAACTCCAGGATTACGGAATTCCTAGGTAGCCATTTCGGTCTCAAGCAGTGATTGGCCTATAGCCAGGTATGGTACAGACTGGACTAAATAGCCAAGTTGTTAGATAATTAGTCCCAAGGAAGGTTAAACAATGGCGGATAAAGTAATACTGGCCTATAGCGGCGGCCTGGATACATCAGTAGCCATCAAGTGGCTCAAGGAGAAATACAACCTGGATGTTATCGCCCTGACCATTGATGTCGGCAACGAGCCTGATTTCTCGGCCACCAGTGACAAGGCCCTAAAAGTAGGTGCCCTAAAGGCGCTGGTCAAGGACGCTAAGGAGCTGTTTGTCGGCCATTTTATCTGGCCGGCCCTTCAGGCAGATGCCATCTACGAGGGGCAGTATCCCCTGGCCACGGCCCTTTCCCGCCCGCTGATAGCTAAACTGCTGGTGGACACCGCCCAGGAGGAAGGGGCTGAAGTTGTGGCCCACGGCTGCACCGGCAAGGGCAACGACCAGGTAAGGTTCGAGGTCAGCGTTAGTGCCCTGGCACCCCAGCTTAGGGTCATCGCCCCGGCCCGGGAATGGGACATGACCCGGGAAGAAACCATTAAATATGCTCAAGCGAATGACATCCCGCTGCCCATAACTGCGGCCAGCCCCTATTCCATTGATGAAAACCTGTGGGGCCGCAGTATTGAGTGCGGCGTCTTAGAAGACCCCTGGCTGGAACCACCCGAGGAGGTGTTTGCCTGGACAAAACCAGCTACAGAAGCCCCGGATGAACCGGGCTATGTTGAGATTACCTTTGTGCAGGGTATCCCGGTGGCTATTAACGGCCAAAAAATGGACGGCTTGAGCCTGATTCAGCATCTAAACAGGCTGGCCGGCGGCCACGGCGTCGGCCGCATTGACCATGTCGAGAACCGGCTGGTGGGCATAAAATCAAGGGAGGTCTATGAGGCACCGGCGGCGGTGGTGCTGCTGGCCGCCCATCAGGCCCTGGAGGCAATGACCCTGTCAAAGGGGCAACTGCGTTTTAAGCAGAAGGTGGCCGCCGAGTATGCCGACCTCATCTACAACGGTCTTTGGTTTAGCGCCCTGCGCCGGGACCTGGCCGCCTATGTTCAGAGCTCTCAGCGCTTTGTTAGCGGAACGGTCAGGCTCAAGCTTTTTAAAGGGAATTTTAGCATTGTCGGCCGAAAATCGCTGAGTTCACTCTACCATTACGGCCTGGCCACCTATGATAAGGGTGACCAGTTTGACCAGAGTGCCGCCGCCGGCTTTATTAAAATCTGGGGCCTTCCCGTTAAGACCCAGGCCCAGATACAGCCCCTGGCCCAGGAAGAGGAGCCCGAGACGAAAGACAGGAAGGAAAAATGAGCCATATCCGCAAGCGTTTTGATAAATCGCCCAATGAACTGGCAGTAAAATATACCTCTTCCCTGCCCTTTGACAAGCGTCTCTACAACCACGATATTAGAGGCAGTATTGCCCACGCCAGGATGCTGGCCAGGCAGGGTATCATCTCGGCCCAAGAAGCCGAGACCATAACCAAGGGGCTAACCTCTATTGCCGAGGAGATAGAGCAGGGCAGGTTCAACTTCAAGGCGGAAGCAGAAGATATCCATATGGCCATTGAGGGGCGCCTGTTTGAGGTGGTCGGTGAGGTGGCCGGCAAGCTGCACACAGCCCGCTCCCGCAATGACCAGGTGGCTCTGGACCTGCGTCTCTTTTTAAAGAAGGCCATATCACAGACCACGGCCAGATTAAGGGGGCTCCAGCAGGCACTGGTGGGCCTGGCCGAGGACAATCAGGACGTGGTTATGCCCGGCTATACCCATCTTCAGCCGGCCCAGCCGGTCTTGCTGGCCCACCACCTTTTAGCCTACTTTGAGATGCTGGAGAGGGATGTAGAGCGGTTTAATTGCTGCTTGAAGCGGACCGATGTCATGCCCCTGGGCAGCGGTGCCCTGGCTGGTGTTGCCTATAATATAGACCGGGAGTTCCTGGCCTCCGAACTGGGCTTTGGTCGCATAAGCCAAAACAGCCTTGATGCCGTCTCTGATAGGGACTTCGTCCTGGAGTACCAGGCGGACGCCAGTATCTGTATGATGCACCTCTCCCGGCTGGCTGAGGAGATTATCCTGTGGTCTTCGGCCGAATTTGATTTTGTTGAGCTTAATGAGGCCTATACCACCGGCTCAAGCCTTATGCCCCAGAAGAAAAACCCGGATGTCGCTGAGCTTGCCCGGGGCAAGACGGGGCGGGTCTACGGCCATCTGATGGCCCTGCTAACGACAATGAAGGCCCTGCCCCTGGCCTATAACCGGGATATGCAGGAGGACAAAGAGGGCCTTTTTGATAGCGTTGATAGCCTGCTGGCCACCCTGGAGGTGCTCAGTGGCCTGGTCAAAACCCTAAAGGTCAAGGCAGAAAACATGCAGCGGGCAACCGAGCAGGGCTATATTCTGGCCACCGATCTAGCCGATTACCTGGTTAAGAAGGGGGAGGCCTTTCGCCAAGCTCATGGCATCGTGGCCCGACTGGTAAACTATGCCCTGAAAAAGGGTAAGTCGTTTAAGGAGCTTGAGCTGGATGAGTATCAGCGGTTCTCCCCACTATTTGAGCCGGATGTCTATCGGGTCACAGTGGCCTCATCTATCGCCGCCAGGGATACTGTCGGTGGCACAGCCCAAAAACAGGTGGCCCGGGCACTGGCCAGAGCCAAGAAGATAATCGGTGATAGCAAGGGTTAAAGTAACCAGCAGAGTATAAACAGTTACCCTAAATCAATTAAATATTAAAGGGGGTAGGCTAAGAAAGGTTTTTAGACGGCTCTGGCCGCCTTGTGCTGGCTGCGCAGGCATCGGGTACACAGGTTGAGCCTTGTCTTGCGGCCGTTTCTCACGATGGTAACCGGATGAATATTGGGCAGCCAGTGCCGATTGGTACGGCGCTTAGAGTGGCTGACATTGTGGCCAAACTGGGGCGACTTGCCACATAAATCGCATTTCATAACGCTGTATCTTCTCCTTTGACTGGGCCAGAAATTTAATATAAAATGCCGTCTGCATATATTAGCATAGTCAGAAATCCCTGACAAGGCTTAAGAAACAGGGTAAAAGGTGGTACCAAATGAAACAGATTGAATCTATCGGCGGGCAGGATCTAAAAGACATGTTTGCCGCCGCTACCAACTGGTTAGAGAAGAGCGCCCAAGATATAGATGCCCTGAATGTCTTCCCGGTGCCCGATGGTGATTGCGGCACCAACATGCTGCTGACCATGCGTTCCAGCATAGAGGAGGCCAGCCGGGCCCCGGACCAAAATATCTCGCAAGTAGCCCAGGCTATGGCCAAGGGGGCACTGATGGGGGCCAGGGGTAACAGCGGCGTAATCCTGTCTCAAATCTGGCGCGGCCTGGCCCAGAGTCTAAACGAGAAAGAGACCATTAATGGCCATGAGCTGGCCCAGGCCCTGCTCCAGGCGTCAGAAATGGCCTACAAAGGGCTAAGCAACCCGGTAGAGGGAACTATCCTGACGGTAATGAGGGAGGCGGCCTCAGCCGCCCAGAAGCAGGTGGCCAAGGGCAACGGCAATGTGATATCGGTCTTGGAGGCCACTGTTGACGCCGCTAATGAATCGGTAGCCAATACACCCAACCTGCTGCCGGTTTTAAGAGAGGCCGGGGTGGTAGATGCCGGTGGCCAGGGGCTGTTTACCCTACTGGAGGGCGCCCTCCTCTACCTCAGGGGTGATGTCGAGCTGATGCAATTCCGTAAGCCACGGGTGATTGCCAGCAGCATACCAGTAACCGCCCATCCAATACAGATGGCCGCCGAAGAAGAAGCCTTTGGCTACTGCACCGAGTTCCTGCTCAAGGGGGAAAACCTTGACCTAGATAAGCTCAGGAAAAAGCTACAGAGCAAAGGGCAGTCGCTGATTGTCGTCGGTGATGAATCTACCGTCAGGGTTCACATCCACACCCTGGACCCGGGCAATGTCGTCCACTATATTACCTCCCTGGGTACCATGCACAAGGTTAGCATCCGTAATATGGATGAGCAACACGAAGACTTCCTGGCGATGCAGAAGGGGAGAATGCCCGCCGTTGACATGGCTATTGTGGCCGTGGTTGCCGGCGATGGGCTGGCCGATGTCTTCACCAGCCTGGGGGCTTCAGCCATTGTCCCCGGTGGCCAGACAATGAACCCCAGCACCAAGGATATACTCCAGGCGGTAGAGGCGGTGCCCTCGGATAAGATTATCATCCTGCCCAACAACAAAAACATAGTCCCCACTGCTCAGCAAGTTGAGTCATTAACCGATAAGAGCATTGAGGTGGTGCCCACAGAGTCGGTACCCCAGGGGGCGGCCGCCCTGCTGGCCTTTGATTATGAAGCCGACTTTGAAACCAACGCCAAGCTTATGACCGAGGCCAAATCTGGTATCAAAACGATTGAAATCACCCGGGCAACACGCTCCACCAGGCTAAACGGCCTGGCCATCAAGAAGAAACAGGCTATCGGTCTTCTTGATGGCCACCTGCTAGCGGTAAATGATGAGCCCGATGATGTCCTGAGCGAGCTGCTGGCCAGGATTGACCTAGATAAGGCCGAGGTGATTACCATCTACTACGGGGATGATACCGATGAGGCTGAGGCGGAACGGGTCAGCACCGGCATCCGTGAGCAGCATCCTAATCTCCAGGTTGAGGTAGTCAGTGGTGGCCAGCCCCACTACAATTATATTGTCTCTATAGAATAAATAAAGGAGGTTAGCCAATGACAGTCAAAATTATTACTGACAGCACATCCGATATCACCAGCAACCTGGCCCAAGAGCTAGGGATTACCGTGGTGCCCCTAACGGTATCTTTTGGTCACGAGCACTTTCTTGACCGAGTGGAGATGACCACCGATGATTTCTACCGCCGACTGACTACCGAGGATATCTTTCCCACCACCACACAGCCGCCGCCGGGCGCCTTTGTCGATGTCTACAACGAGCTGGTTAAGGAGACCGACGAAATCCTGGTTATCGTAATCTCGGGCAAGCTCAGCGGCACCTACCAGTCAGCGACTAACGCCAGGGATATATTAAAGGGGAAGTGCCGTATTGAGGTAATTGACTCTCTATCGACGGCCATGGGTTTAGGACTGATAGTTATTGCCGCCGCCAAGATAGCCCGGAGCGGGGCCAGCCTGGACGGGGTTATAGATGAAGTAAGCAAGAGAATCCCACGGTCACAGCCCGTCATGTCTTTTGACACCCTCAAATATTTGGCCAAGGGAGGGCGGATTGGCCGGGCAGCAGGCTTACTGGGCTCATTACTCTCCTTCAAACCGGTACTCACCATACGGGATGGCGAGGTAGCCCCCTTGAAAAGGTTTCGGTCGGTGGCGGCATCAATGGATTACCTGTACAACTTCGTCGCCGGCTTTACCAAGATTGAGGAGCTGGCGGTGGAGCACGCCACCACCCCTGATAATGCTGATAAGCTGGTTGAGCGTCTAAGTGCCATTTACCCCAAAGAGCGCATTTATCGGTCAACAGTCAGCCCGGTCCTGGGAACATACATGGGCCCCAATGTCCTAGCAGTAAGTGTTCTGGAAGCGGAAGGCAAATAGTCCTGCCAGAAAAGGAATTGTTGGTGACGGTTAAGGTCGTTACTGATAGCGTTGCTGATCTGCCGCCTGGGGTAGCCGAAGAGCTGGGGATTACCGTAATCCCACTAAATGTTCGCTTTGGCACCGAGGTCTACCGTGATGGCATTGACCTGACTTCCGAGCAGTTCTACAATAGGCTAAGACACAGCAAAATCCTGCCGGTTACTTCAGTACCCTCGCCGAGAACCTTTGCCGAGGTCTATGACAAGCTGGCCCAAGAGGCTGATGAAATCCTGGTTGTTTCGGTGAGCAGCAGGCTCAGTGGTACCTATGAGGTAGCCCGGCAAAGTATCGGTCTAATGAAGAGGAAATGCCGAGTAGAAGTAGTTGATTCACAATGGGCGGTCATGGCTGAGGGATTTATAGTTATTACTGCCGCCAGGGCGGCTCAGGCGGGAGCCAGCCTTGACGAGGTGATCGGTATTGCCCGGCGCAATATCTCTCGTGTAGATTTCCGGGCCGCTTTTGACACTCTGGAATATCTTAAAAGGGGTGGCCGTATTGGCAAGCGCAGGCTCTTCTGGGGTCAATGCTTAAGATAAATCCTATTATAACCGTAAAAGATGGCCTTGTGCACCCTGTTGCCCGGGAGCGCTCTCGGGCTAAGGTGATAGACCACCTAGCTGACTTTGTTATGAGCTATTCCTATATTGAGGAGCTGGCGGTAGAGGATGCTGCCTCTCCCGATGATGCCCAGCTGCTAGTTGAGCGGCTTAGCTCTAAATTCCCCAAGGAACGCATCTACCGGTCAAGGACAACCCCAGTGATTGGCACCCACACCGGCCCCGGTCTCTTGCTGGTAGCCGTGTTAGGAGACAAGGAGTAGTTATTAATCCAAGATAAGGAGATTTCGATGACGGTTAGGATTGTTACTGATAGCTGCGCCGACCTGCCCCCCGGGATAGCTCAGGAGCTGGACATCACCGTGGTGCCCGCCTATGTCCGCTTTGGCGAGAGGGTCTACCGGGACATAGTTGATATAAGCCATGATGAGCTCTACCAGAAACTGGTAGAGAGCCCCATCCAGCCCACCACCTCCCAGCCATCGCCAGGAGACTTTGCCGATGCCTACAGAAGGCTAGCCAAGGAGACCGGTGAAATACTATCCATCCAGGTTACCAGTAAGCTAAGCGGCACCTACAACTCGGCCTTACAGGGCCGGGAGCTGATAGAGGGGAGCTGCCATATTGAAATTGTGGATTCACTCTCGGTGTCTATGGGTTTAGGGCTGATAACTATGGCCGCGGCCAGATTGGCCAAGGCCGGTAAGGACCTGCAAGAGATAGTGGAGGAGGTAAAGCAGTCCATTCCCCGGATACACTTGTTTGCTGTCTTTAATACCCTTAAATATATACTTCGTGGGGGACGCCTGGGTAAAGCCAAGGCACTGCTGGGCAGTATGCTGAATGTAAAGCCCCTTCTTACCATGCGTAACGGCGTGATCTGGCCGGCAGGCCTGGCCCGCACCCGGGCCAAAGGTATTGAGCGTCTAGTTAATGTGGCCAAAAACAGCCGCAATATTCAGGATATGGCCATTGTCCACAGCACCACACCCGATGAAGCCCAGTCGCTTAAGGAGCGCATCGGCACCATCTTTGATAGGAGCCAGATTTATATCTCCCAGCTGGGGCCAGCCCTAGGCGTTCATGGCGGCCCCGGTGCCCTGCTCCTAGCCCTAAGAGAAAAGGTAACCAGCCTCGGGCAGGAGGCTGAAGAAGGGGAGCAACCGAAGAAACGGATTTCATTGCCATCATGGCACCTACCAAAATTGGGCTTTTCCCGTCTCTAGCCCGGCCAGGGCAAATGGAGGCCAGAGCTTGCCGGTAAATTGCGAGCCGCTGCGCAAGATTCTTGAGCTTGAGCAGAAAAAGGGTTATACCGATTCAGCGGTATTCGGCGGCCTGGACAGGTTCCTGGGTAACTGGGCTAACCAGGTGATAGCCTCAATAACCGAGCCCAAGTTGCTGCTGCGTTTTCATAGGCTCCGCCTGGCCCACTCCAACTATGCCTCACTAAGTATGGAACAGCGCCAGGAATGGGCCAGTAAGGTGCTTAGTTTCCTGCCCCAACTTGAGCGCCCAGAAGGCAAAGGTGATAAAGCCAGGGTAGTACTAAAGGTCAGCCGGCCAGCCCCAAGGGCCAAAAGGCCACCAGCCAAGCAGTCCCTTGACTCGCCCATCACAATTATTAAGGGCATCAGCCAGGGTATAGCCACCAAGCTCAACAAGCTGGGTGTCAGCACAGTTCGTGACCTGCTCTATTTCTTCCCCAACCGTCACCTCGACTACAGCCAGGTGAAGTCTATCTCACAGCTTGCTGAGGGCAACGAGGAGACCATTATTGCCCATGTCTGGCAGGCACGCCAGGTCACCCTGGGCGGCCGGCGCAGTACCGAGGTTATTGTCGGTGATGACACCGGTAATGTCAGGGCGGTCTGGTTCAATAATCCCTACCTGGTAAAGCAGCTAGCCACCAACAAACAGGTCGTCCTAAGCGGCCGGGTAGGCCTGTTTCAGGGACGTCCTGTCTTCCAGTCACCGGAGTGGGAAATACTGGATGATAAAGAACTGGTTCACACCGGGCGCCTGGTACCCATCTACCCCCTGACCCAGGGACTGCGGCCACGCCAGCTCAGGAAGCTAATGAAAGGGGTGGTTGACCAGTGGGCCGGGAGCCTGGCCGATTTTCTGCCACCAGAGTTAAGGGAGAGGCTTAAACTTCTGGAGCTACCCCAGGCGCTCAGCCAGGCACACTTTCCTGAAGATGACGACCTGAAGGCACGGGCCCGGCTTCGCCTGGCCTTTGACGAGCTTATTCTCCTCCAGCTGGGCGTCTTAAGCAAGAAGCGAAACTGGCAGCAGAGCCCGCCGGCCCACCCGTTCACTGTTAAAACCACGGTGCTGGAGGCCTTCTTAAAAACCCTGCCCTTTGAGCTAACGGCGGCCCAGCACAGGGTGCTCAGTGAGATACTGGCTGACCTGGAGAAACCACAACCGATGTGCCGCCTGCTGCAGGGGGAGGTGGGCAGCGGCAAGACGGTAGTGGCCGCCGCCGCCCTGCTGATGGCGGCTGCCGGCGGTCATCAGGGAGCCTTCATGGCGCCTACCGAGATCCTGGCCGAGCAGCACTTCGGCAACATCTGCCACCTCTTATCCCGAAGCGGTCGCCGGGAGACAGAAGAAGATTACCTGCACAGCTACTCCGGCCTGCTAGCCCGCCCCCTTACCGTGGCCCTGCTAATCGGCGACATCAAAGAGGCCCAAAAGCTAGAGCTCCAGCAACGTATCCAGGCCGGGGAGATAGATATTGTCATCGGCACCCACGCCCTGATTCAAAAGGGGGTAGCCTTTAAGCAACTGGCCCTGGCCGTAGTTGATGAGCAGCACCGCTTTGGCGTCAGCCAGCGCTCGGCACTCAGGCAGAAGGGGCACAACCCCCATGTACTGGTGATGACGGCCACGCCCATCCCGCGAACCCTGGCCCTGACCCTATACGGCGACCTTGACCTATCGGTTATCGACGAACTGCCCCCGGGGCGACAGCTAATCAAGACCAAGTGGCTGAAACCTCAGCAGAGGCAGAGCGCCTATGCCTTTTTGCGCCGCCAGGTGGCCGCCGGCCGCCAGGCCTTCATCATCTGCCCCTTAATTGAGGAATCTGAGGTCATCCAGGCCCGGGCGGCTACTACCGAATATGAGCACCTATCCCATGAGGTCTTCCCCGAACTTAGGTTGGGCCTGCTTCACGGGCGTATGTCGGCTGTGGAAAAGGACGAGGTAATGCGCCGCTTCCGCTCTGGCCGGCTGGACATCCTGGTATCAACACCGGTGGTAGAGGTAGGCATAGATGTGGCCAATGCCGCCGTGATGCTGGTCGAGAGCGCCGACCGCTTTGGCCTATCGCAGCTCCACCAGTTCCGCGGCCGGGTAGGCCGGGGAAGTGAGCAGAGCTACTGTATGTTCCTGGCCGAAAATCCTTCAGAAGTGGGTATGGAGCGGCTGGACATAATAGAGAGGGTCCAGGACGGCTTTGAGCTGGCCGAGGAGGACCTGAGGCTGCGTGGCCCTGGCGAGTTCTTCGGCACCCGCCAGAGCGGACTGCCCGACCTAAAAATGGCCAGGCTATCCGATGTCGCCCTGCTGGAACTGGCCCGAGATGAGGCTACCAGGCTCTTTAGCCAAGACCCCGGCCTGAAAAAGCCGGAGCACCAGCCTCTGGCCAAGGAACTTGGCCGGGTCTGGCCCCAAAGCGCCGAGTGGAGCTAGGGATGGATTCAATAAACTAATAAAATGGAGGTAGAAAATGTTATCCCAAATACCCATCAATCTTGAAAAAGTAGCCAAAAAAGACCTGGACAAGGAAATACTCAGAGTCGCCATAATAGCTGAACTGGATGCCACCAGCTTTTACGAGCAACTGGCGAGTATGACTGAAAGTGGAAATCTGAAAAAAGTCCTGCTTGAAGTGGCAAGAGAAGAGAAGACCCATATAGGAGAGTTTCAGGCTCTTCTGTTGAAAGAGGACAAAGAGCAGGAGCAGGAGTTAGCCAAAGGCAAAGCCGAAGTTGATGAGCTAACAGGAAATTAGCATCTTTGGTGAGCGCTTGACGCAGCCATAAAGCTATCACACACATAAAGGCGAAGATTGTTCTTCTCAACTGGCACTGTGCTATAATTCAGGCATAAAGTTATGTTGGGAAATTATTAGGTTGAGCGGTATATTAACAGTCAAACAGAAGCTGGTAGACTTGCTATCACAGGCGGCAATTAAGGCCCAGGAAGCCGGCAAGCTGCCCTCGGTCACCCTGCCTGAGGTAGCTGTAGAGCACCCCCAAAACGCCGACCATGGCGACTATGCCTCAAGCCTGCCCCTAAAATTGGCCCGGGCCACCGGACTTAACCCGCTAAACATAGCCAATAGCATTGTAGAATTTATTGCCCCCAGCCCCGAGATTACCACTATCGTGGTGGCACCACCGGGGTTCATTAATTTCACCTTAAAGAGCGGCTGGCTCACCGGGCAGGTAGAGCGAATCCTGGCCGCTGGCGACTCATACGGCAATATTGACCTGGGCAAGCAAAGCCGGGTGCAGATAGAATTTGTCAGCGTCAACCCAACCGGGCCTCTCCATGTCGGCCACGGCCGCGGTGCCGTTCTGGGCAGCACCCTGGCCAATGTGCTTACCGCCGCCGGCTACAAGGTAGAGAAGGAGTTCTATATTAATGACGCCGGCAGCCAGGTAGACGCCTTCAAGCGCTCTCTCTATGCCCGCTACCAGCAGGCCCTGGGGCTTGATGCTGAGATGCCGACTGACGGTTACTTCGGCGGCTATATGGCTCAGCTGGCCAAGGAAATCATCGCTGAGGAGGGGGACAGGTTTCTGTCCCTGCCTGAGCTGGAGGCATTAGGGCAGCTGGGCAAGCTCGGCCTGGCCAAGATGATAAGCCAGATAAGGGATGACCTTGAACTATTGGGGGTGACCTTTGATGTCTGGTTCCGTGAAAGCAGTCTCTATGAGAAGGGGCAATATAGTACCACCATGTCGCTGCTCAAGCAGGGGGGCTATATCGCCGAGAAGGAAAATGCCACCTGGTTTGTCTCCACGGCTCTGGGTGAGGACAAGGACAATGTGGTGGTGCGCAGCGATGGTTCACCCACCTACTTTGCCACCGATATTGCCTATCACTATAACAAGTTTCTGGAGCGCAAGTTTGATGAGGTAATCAATATCTGGGGGGCCGACCACCAGGGGCATGTCTCCAGAATGAAAGCCGTGGTTAGCGCCCTGGGCATTAACCCCGAGCGGCTCAAGGTGATTATCTCTCAGATGGTTAGCCTGCGCCGCGGCAGCGAGCTGGTTCGTGTCTCCAAGCGCAGCGGGGATATCATTACCCTGCGCGAGGTGGTTGACGAGGTGGGAATTGATGCCTGCCGCTTCTTCTTCCTGGCCCGCTCAGCCGACAGCCAGATGGACTTTGACCTGGAGCTGGCCAAGAGGGAATCGGCCGAAAACCCGGTCTACTATGTCCAGTATGCCCATGCCCGAATTGCCAGCATCCTTCGCCTGGCCAAAGAAAGGGAGATTGATGCCAGCGACGGGGATATCTCCTTACTTGTTAGTGAGCCTGAGCTGGTTCTAATCCACAAGATGCTGCTGCTACCGGAGGTAGTTGAGCAAGTTGCCAGCACCCTGGAAGCCCACCACCTGGCCTACTATGCCCAGGAACTGGCCACGGTATTTCACAGCTTCTACAAGCAGTGCCGGGTGGTTTCCCGAGAGAATGGCCAGTTAACCAAGGCCCGCCTTAAACTGGTCGCCGCCACCAAGCTCGTCCTATCAGGGTCGCTCCACCTTATGGGGATGACGGCCCCGGACACAATGTGATAAAACCCCAAGGATGGCCAGCAGCCTAAATCACCAGGCAGGTTACTGTTCGGGAGACACCGTTCACGGTATGGATTTTGCCGGTGACCAGGTCACCAATATCACTCAGTGCCTCCCTCTCTATTATGGCAATAATATCATAGGGCCCGGTGACAGTGTTAACCGACTGAACCCCCTCAAGACTGTCAAGTGAAGCCACTACCTCCTTGGTTTTACCCACCGCCGTCTCAATCATGATAAAGGCCTTTGCCGCCATTTAGGCTCACCCCCTTCTAACAGGTTGCTATTTATAATGTCGCTAGCGATGGACTGATTATAGTTTACCACACCTTTAGTGTCAACGCCGGCCGGCACTTGACACTAGGCAGGTAACTCAACCTATAATAGAGTGTTTTTAAAGCCGGTATCTAATCTTTTGAAGTGTCCTCTGGTTAGTACCAGAAAGTACCCTAGATCTACTCAGTAATAATTAGGTATCATTCTTCAAAATAGCTGCCCTAACTACCTATAGGGAAAGGAGACTTACCTTGGAATATTTCTTAAATGACCTGCAGAAGACGGTCAAGCAGATGGCCCGGACTCTCGCCGAGGAGAAAATAATGCCGGTACGGGCCAAGCTTGATGAGACCGAGGAGTTCCCCTGGGCAATTATGAAGGCCCTGGCTGATACCGACCTGCTCGGCGTCTATATCCCTGAGGAGTACGGCGGACTGGGCGGCGGCTGCTTTGAACTGTGCCTGGTGGTTGAGGAGTTGAGCCGGGCCTGCAGCGGGGTTGCCGTCAGCTATGCCGTTAACTCGCTAGGGGCCTTTGCCCTGCTGGACTACGGCAGTGAGCAGCAAAAACGGAAATACCTGCCCGATATTGCCCGCGGCCAGAAACTAACCGCCTTTGCCTTAACCGAGGAGACGGCGGGCAGTGATGCCGCCGGCATCAAGACAACCGCCCAAAGAAGCGACGGCGGCTATATATTAAACGGCACCAAACGGTTTATTACCAATGGCGGTGAGGCCGACCTATACACTGTTATCGCCCTGACCGACAAGGAAAGGGGTATCCGCGGTGCCAGCTCTATCCTGGTAGAGAAGGGTACCCCCGGCTTTAGCTTCGGCAGAAAAGAGAAAAAGATGGGCATCCGCACCTCGGCAACCAGAGAGCTGATCTTTGAAGACTGCTTCGTGCCCGCGGAAAACCTCATCGGCCGCCAGGGAGCCGGCTTTGCTCAGGCAATGAGGCTCTTTGAGATGTCACGCCCGGGTATAGGCGCCCAGGCACTGGGCCTGGCCCAGGGGGCCCTTGAGGCGGCCGTAGAACACGCCAAGGAGCGTATCCAGTTTGGCCACCCTATCATCTCTTTTCAAGCAATACAGCACATGCTGGCCGATATGGCTACCGATATAGAGGCCGCCCGGGCACTGGTTTATGCCGCAGCCAGGACTATTGATAGCGGGGCCAAGAATATCAATCTGGAATCGGCTATGGCCAAGGTTTTCGCCTCAGATGTGGCCATGAGGGTGACCACTGATGCCGTCCAGGTCTTTGGCGGTGTCGGCTACATGCGTGATTACCCCGTTGAGAAGATGATGAGAGACGCCAAAATCACCCAGATATATGAAGGCACCAACCAGATTCTGAGAAATGTCATCGCCAGCGAACTGCGCAAGAAAAAGGCATTCTAAACAGCCCTTCTTGAAGTGAAGACACACCTTCGTTTATAATAGGCTTTGGCTTTAGCGGGGGTGGCCTGTGCTCCAGATAAATGTTTCCCAGCTACTTAAGGCACCAATAGGCACCACACAAAGCCTTGAGGTTGCTGACGCGGTGGCTATCATGGACGGTGAGAGTAAGGTTAAGGGTGAGGTGGCCCTGATGCGCACCGACCGGGGCATCCTGGTTAGGGGTAGGATAGGCGCCGAGGTTGAAGCCACCTGCTGCCGTTGCTTAAACCTTTTTGGCTGCCCGGTAACCATCAATATTGAAGAGGAATACTTCCCGACCACCGATGTTGTTAGCGGCCTGCCACTAGCCAAACCTGAAGAAGCCGACAGTTTTACCATTGATGAGCACCACATTCTTGATTTAACCGAGGCGATACGCCAGTATGCCACACTGGCCATCCCGATGAAGCCACTGTGTCGCCAGGACTGTGCCGGGGTCAAGCCCGGCTCATAAGCTAAAGAATCTAGGTTATGAATGGAGTAGATTATGGCCTTACCCAAACGAAAAACAGCCAAGGCACGCCAGGGAAGAAGGCGTAGCCATCTTAAACTAACGCCGGCATCACTGGTGGAGTGCCCCCAGTGCCACAGCCCGAAACGACACCACCATGTTTGTCCTACCTGCGGCAGTTATGCCGGCCGGGAAGTCATTGAGATTCAGAGCCCGAAAAAGAAGCCCGGCTAGGTTTAACAACAGGGTTAGGCTTAAACTAGCGGGGAGAATTCTTGGAAAATAGCGACCGGGAATCAATCGTGAATGAGCCGTCCCAGGTGGCCTATGTCTTCCCAGGACAGGGCTCCCAGTGGGTAGGTATGGGCCGTGACCTTTACGATGAGTTTGACTCGGCCAGGCAGGTCTTCAGTCTGGCCGATGAGACGCTGGGCTTCCCCCTCTCAAAACTCTGTTTTAACGGCCCTGAGGCTGAGCTGCGGCGAACCATAAATGCCCAGCCGGCCATTGTAACCACCAGCCTAGCCTGCCTGAGGGCTCTCCAAGAGGTGGGTAATATCCTGCCGGCGCCGGCTTTTGTCGCCGGCCATAGTCTGGGTGAGTATACGGCCCTGGCCGCCGCCGGGGTACTTGACCCGGCCACCACCATCTATCTGGCCCGGGAGCGGGGCCGGCTGATGCACCAGGCCGGGCTAAAAAACCCGGGGGGTATGATGGCCATAATCGGGCTCAGTGAAGCTCAACTGGCCCAGGTGTGTGCCCAGAGCCAGACCCGAATGGCCAATATTAACTGCCCGGGGCAGCTGGTAATCAGCGGGGCCAAGGAGAACCTAGCCAAGGCCACCGCCCTGGCCCAAGAAAGAGGGGCCCATCGCACCATCCCTCTTCAGGTAAGCGGTGCCTTCCACACACCGCTAATGAAGCCGGCAGCCGAGGGCATGTCCCGGATTATGGCCGGCCTTACCTTTTGCGACCCGGTCATTCCCATCATCGCCAACACAACCGCCCGGCCGGCAATCACCGCTGAGCTCATCAAGGAGGAACTGCTCAGGCAATTGGTCAACGGTGTCCAGTGGCAGCGCTCTATTGAGTATATGGTAAATAACGGCGTTAATACCTTTGTTGAGATAGGGCCGGGCAAGGTCCTAAGCGGCCTCATTAAACGGATAAACAAAAGGGCCAAAACTATGAATATAGGCGATGCCCAAGCTATTAAGAATATAGAGGCTATTTATTAGGGGTAGATTGAAGGGGAAAGCCCCTTCAAAGGATAAGCAAGCAGAGGAGGCAGTGATGGACCTATCTAACCGGGTGGCCCTAGTTACCGGCGCCGGCCAGGGTATCGGCCGGGCCATCGCCCTGAGGTTGGCCGAGGCTGGCGCCACGGTGGTGGTTAACGACCTCGCTGAGACGGCAGAAAGGGTGGCCGAGGAACTACGGGCTCGTGGCCGACTTAGCCTGGCGGTTAGGGCTGATGTCGGCTCTTCACCAGATGTCACCCGTCTGGTGGCGACAGCAATAGCCAGCTACGGCAGGGTTGACATCCTGGTAAACAACGCCGGCATTGCCCGCGACCAGCTCCTAATAAGAATGTCCGATGAAGACTGGGACCGGGTACTTAACATTGACCTGAAGAGTGTCTTCCTGTGTACCCGGGCGGTGCTTAAATCAATGCTCAAGCAGCGCTGGGGCAGAATCATCAGTATTGCCAGCATCGTGGGCCTGGTGGGCAACCCGGGACAGGCCAATTATGCCTCAGCCAAGGCCGGTATTATCGGTTTTACCCGCTCTATTGCCAAAGAGGTCGCCTCGCGGGGCATTACCGCCAACGCCATCGCCCCCGGCTTTATCGATACCGAAATGACCCAGAAACTTCAGGAAAGCCAGCGGCAGGAGCTAAAAAAGCGCATCCCGCTGGGCTACCTGGGTTCCCCCGGTGATGTCGCTGAGGCGGTCGCCTTCCTGGCTTCTGAAGAAGCCCGGTATATCACCGGCCAGGTTTTAAGTGTTGACGGCGGCATGGTCATGGCTTGACGATGAACAAGATTGATTCTTACCACTTTGGCACAATAGTAGTTAACGGCCAGAATTACACCTCAGATGTAATTATCTTCCGGGACAAAGTCAACGCTCACTGGTGGCGAAAGGCGGGGCATGAGCTTCACCTTGAGGATTTAACCGAGGTTATGGCGGAAAAGCCTGAGGTACTGGTCGTCGGCACCGGGGCCCTCGGCTTGGTAAAGGTACTGCCTGAGGTAAAGCCGGGTCTTGAAGCTCAGGGCATTCAGCTTATCGCTGAGCCAACCAGCGAGGCATGCAACATCTATAACCAGCTCTGTCATTCCCAGAAGGTAATAGCCGCCCTCCACCTTACCTGCTGAATTAAACGATAAACAGGCATTCGTGAGATTGACCCGAATCATCTCATCTGCTAAACTCAGGTTAAAATTTCCACTTAAAATGGTGTAATATGGCAGGGTCGCGGCGAAGAGCCAGGGCACTGGCCCTTCAGGTATTATACGAGATTGATTCCGTGGGGCATAAGGCGGAGGAGGTTCTAGGCCGCCTGCTGAACGAGCAGCCACTATCGGAGGAAAATAATAGCTTTGTCCGTGAGCTGGTAAGTGGTGTTATCCAGAACAGGGAGAATATTGACCTAAGTATAATAAAGTTTGCCCCGGCCTGGCCATTAGAACAGATACCGCTGATAGACAGGAACATCCTGAGGCTTGCAATCTTTGAGATTTTACTCGATAATAGGGTGCCCATTAAGGTGGCCATAAACGAGGCCGTTGAGCTGGCCAAGAACTTTGGTGGCGACAGTTCGGCTAGATTTGTTAACGGGGTTCTAGGCTCGGTTAGCGCCCTGGCCAGTAGATAGAAAGGGAGGTAAAAGTGGCAACCATCTTTGAGCGAATAAAGAAGATAGTTGTTGAGCAGTTGGGGGTGGAGGAGAAGGATGTGGTGCCCCAGGCTAGTTTTGTCGATGATTTAGGGGCTGATTCCCTAGATTTGGTAGAACTTATCATGGCCATGGAAGAGGAGTTCAGTCCCCCGGGTCAGAAGTTTAACATACCGGATGAGGATGCCGAGAAGTTAATAACAGTCCAGGATTCCATTGACTACATCAAGGACAAGGGCGTCAAGGATTCTTAAGTAAAGAATTAATATAGTTAAAGCAATTTTCGGCTGGTCAGGTAGCCAAACCGATTTTTTAACCTCTTTGGGGTCTTATTATTTTTGACCTCTTTGAGGTTTTATTTCTATCCTCTTTCTGGTTTTTACAAGGAACCCTATTCCCTTTAGTTTTTTACAGGGTAACCCTCCCCCTTTATCCCCCTCCCTTGATAAGGGAGGGGGAGGGAAAGAAAGAGGGGCTTCGCCCCTCTTAAACTGCCTCAATTAGTTATTGATTTATATCTTATCCCAATCAATATTCCCACGAAGTTTGCCAATTGATTTATCTATCACATCTAGTACTAGCCTAGTTTTCCTATCAAGTTCATCATACCACTTAGCATGATATTGAGCCATTGGCTCAAATACTTGTCCAGAAATTATTTCATGTGGATTTGCGAGAGTAGCGACAAGCACTGTTCCTTCCCACAATTTTTCTTCAGCAGGTGCGTCCACAGCCCATCCCCCATGTGCCAAAGGGTCTCTTATCTTGCCAATGTCTTGACTCAACAAGTTTATGGATTTTAAAATATCTATTTCAATATTCTCCCATTGCGGATTGAAATGTCTTATCAGCCTTCTAACAGAGAGTCTTATTAGCTTTTTAATCCTTTCCAGTAGTGCATCCTGCCAAAAAATCCATACGTCTACATGATAATACACCCATGCACCTTCGGATATTGAAACATTATGCAGCGGAACTACACTTTTGGGCGGAATTATCCTTAGTAAATCCAAACTTGTTTTTACTTGATTTATTGCTAGCTCAGTATCAAATATCGCGGTTAATAAAGGTCTCCACTTCGCAAACCCAACATCTGTCGGTATCGTTTTTACAGAATCTATAGCAAGAGAAAGGTTTCTGGTTTTTGCAAGTGCCTGCATAAATGTTTCCACATACTGAGGATGTTTTTCTCGTAACGAACGTGCTGCGGCAGCATACAGAGAATTACGGAACAGTTCCAGCTCATTCATTTTGCCTTCCATACTCCCTTTATTATATCACCCCACCTTTTGCATTATCTCTTCCAGCACTTCCTGCCACTCCTTGCCCAAGCGTTTTAGGTCCAGCCTGAGCTGGCTTCGGCCCATTTTGATGCCGTCACTTAAGGCGGGCTGTAATTTTTCCCGGTCAAACTGAAGGCCTTCAAGAAGCCTCACTACAATCTGCCCGGCTTCGGTGGCTACTGATTTAATGCCCGCCCTGGCCGCCAATAGCTTAATTCTTACCGCATAGAGCAGGTTGGCTACCTCGGCCGGCACCGGCCCGAACCTGTCCTTAAAGTCACGGGTCATATCGGCCACCTGCTTGAGTTCCTTCACTCCGGCCAGGCACCGGTACAGGCCCAGGCGGGTGTTCAAATCAGAGACATAATCCTCAGGGATAAAGGCCTGAAGGGGCAGGTCTATGGTCGGCGGCGGCAGGCGGGCTGACTTTATCTTCTCCAGAGATATACCGGCCTGCCTGGCTTTATACTCTTCAACCGCCTCGGCCAGCAGCCGGGTGTAGAGGTTAAAGCCCAGGGCATTGATGTGACCGCTCTGCCGGGCACCGAGCAGGCTGCCGGCGCCCCGAATCTCCAGGTCTTTTAGGGCGATGCCGAAACCGGCACCCAGCTCGGTAGCCTCAAATATCGTCCTCAGACGCTTGGCGGCCTCCGGGGTCAGCCGTTTGCCCTTTTCATAGAGAAAGTAGGCATAGGCCAGGTCGGTGCCGCGGCCCACCCGGCCCCGCAGTTGGTATAGCTGAGTCAGGCCAAACCTGTCGGCCTGGTTAACAATCAGGGTATTGGCATTGGGCACATCCAGCCCCGACTCAATAATGGTGGTGCAGACCAGAACATCAACCTCGCCTTTAGTAAAGTCGGCCATCACCGCCGCCAGCTCGGCCTCAGGCATCTGGCCATGGGCAATGGCTACCAGGGCCTCGGGCACCAGGGCCTCAAGTTTGCCGGCAACAAAATTTATACTCTGTACCCGGTTGTGAACCAGGAATACCTGGCCGTTGCGCTCCAACTCCTTAAGTACCGCCTCCCTGACCAGCCGTTCATCATAGGCGGCGACATAGGTCTTGATGGGCAGCCTTCCTTCAGGGGGCGTCTCCATAGTGCTCATATCCCTTACCTCAACCAGCGACATATGAAGAGTGCGGGGTATCGGGGTGGCACTCAAGGTAAGCACATCCACCTCCCGCCTCATCTTTTTAAGATACTCCTTATGGGCGACACCGAAGCGCTGCTCCTCGTCAATAACGAGCAGCCCCAGGTCCCTAAAGGCCACATCGGGCTGCAGCAAGCGGTGGGTACCGACACAGATGTCAACAGTGCCGCTGGCCAGCCCGCTAATGACGGCCTGCTGCTCCTTTGGTGTACGGAGGCGGCTCAGCACCTCAACCCTTATCGGGAAGGCGGCCAGCCTCTGGCTGAAGGTGGTAAAGTGCTGCTCGGCCAGCACCGTGGTCGGCACCAGCACGGCCACCTGCTTACCGTCCATTACCGCCTTGAAGGCGGCCCGGATGGCCACCTCGGTCTTGCCGTAGCCGACATCGCCCAGGATAAGCCGGTCCATCGGTCTGGCTTTCTCCATGTCCCTCTTCACCTGTTCCTGGACGGCTATCTGGTCCGGCGTCTCAAGATAAGGGAAGGAGGCCTCAAACTCCTGCTGCCAAACAGCATCGGGGGAAAAGGCAAAGCCGGGGATGACCTCGCGGGCGGCGTAAAGGGCCAGCAGCTCCCGGGCGATATCGGCCACCGATTCCCGGGCCCTCTGCTTGATCCGTGTCCACTCCTGGCTATCCAGTCGGCTCAAGGCCGGCGGCCGGTCACCGGCGCCGATGTAGCGGCTGACCCGGTCTATCTGGTCACTGGGCACGTAGAGACGGTCGCCGGCGGCATACTCTAAAACAAGATACTCCCGCTTAGTATCGTCTTTTCTGATGGTAGTAATGCCGGCCAGGCTGGCTACGCCGTGGTCAACATGGACAACATAGTCACCTGGAGTTATGTCAACATAAAGCTTGTGGCGGGGCACGGCTCGCTTCTTTAGCAGCCGTCTCTGCTTGACAAAGCCGAAGAGCTCGCTATCACTAAAAAAGTGGCTTCTTCCGTTGATAGCCCAGCCATGGGCCAGGGGGGCCGTAACCAGTGTTAATGAGCCGGGCGGGGGTGCCTGTTTGACCTCAGTAACTGGTGAAGCAATAATGCCCTCCTCGCCGAGCAGCTCTGACAATCGGCTGGTCTGATGGCTGGCCAGGATAAGCCGATGCTTTTGGCCTAAGAGCCGCTTTGCCTTCTGGAAGAACACGGGCAGCCGCCCGGCATAGCTGGGGGCAGCCGTGAAATTGAGCCGGTGTGCCCGTTCACTATCACTGCCCCAGGAGACAAACATCAGACAATGCCTTGGCTTTAGTTTTACCTCCAGCTCCGGCCAGGTAAAGTAGGGCTTGGGGAAATTACGGGGCAGTTCCCCCCGCTTAAGCTTATCACGGCGTAAGCCGCTGGCCTCGGCATCCAGGTGGTCTACCGCCTGCCTGATGGCTGCCGGCTCATCAACTACTACCAGGCCGTCTTCAGGCAGATAGCTCAGGATGTTGTCCTTGTTGAACAGCGGGCCGTAAAACTGGAGATAGTCCGGCCTTTGTCCCTCCCGCAACTGGGCCAGCTCCTGAGCCAGCTGGCGGCGCACCTCAGTGGAACAACTGGCCAGGTCAACAGCCTCAAGCAGCGGCTCAAGTTCCGATTTGTCGGCCAGGAAGGGGGCCAGTATTTCCGCGGCCGGCCCAACAACCACCGAGGATACTGCCCGAGCCGAGCGCTGGCTCTCAGGG
>Ga0114920_10000222_pt1 | contig 25328 bp, 41 predicted proteins | sample ChitaG_FD_88683 | JGI IMG/M metagenome (GOLD analysis project Ga0114920, IMG submission 88683) | Deep subsurface microbial communities from South Pacific Ocean to uncover new lineages of life (NeLLi) - Chile_00310 metaG | ecosystem: Environmental > Aquatic > Marine > Oceanic > Sediment ...
GCGGTGCTCAAGGCGGGTGAACTGCCCTTCATAGGGCTGACCATTGATGATAATGGCGCCGTCACCGGGAAACAGCCTCACCTGAGCCACCGCTGTCTTGCGTCTACCGGTTCCGTTAAAATAGGCTTGCTTCTGCAACATAGTCCCCTACTATTTATTGACTGTCTTGGTCTGAGCCAGATGCGGATGAGCCTCACCAGCGTAGACCTTGAGCTTCTTTAGCATGCTGGCCCCCAGGCGATTCTTGGGCAACATGCCTTTTACGGCATGCTCAATCACCCAGCTAGGCCTGTCTTTTAGCATCTTCTCTAGGCTAGTGCTTTTGAAGCCACCTGGGTAGCCCGAATGTCTATAGTATAACTTCTGCTGGGCCTTATTACCGCTAACACGGATCTTTTCAGCATTGATAATGACGACATAGTCACCGGTATCCAGATGGCGGCTGTAGATGGATTTATGCTTACCCATCAGCAACCAGGCAACCTCGGTGGCCAGCTTGCCCAGAATCCTGCCCGAGGCATCAATAACATGCCACTGCCGCTCAATCTCAGAGGCCCTAACACTATAGGTCTTCATAACACTCCACCTAAAAAGGCTCCCTGTAATTTACCCTGACCAGACACAACCCGTGAGCCGGTGCCACCGGCCCGGCCAGGCCCGCTTTTCTGACTTCCATTATACTATGAAACTGGCTCGCTGTCATTTTCCTCAGACCGACCCTTATCAAAGCACCCACTGTATTGCGCACCTGATGGGGCAGGAATGAGTTGGCCACCATATTAAAAACAACCATCTGCCCCTCTTTATCTACCCGGGCGCGATATACCCTCCGTATTGTCCTCTTTACCTCAAGTCCTACAGCACTGGCAAACGAGCTAAAGTCATGCTCACCGATGAGCCGCTGGCAGGCCTGATTCATGGCCGAAATATCCAGCTCACCGCCAACCTGGTAGCTAAAGCACCGTCTCATCGGCGACCGCGTCCGGCTGTTCAACATATAATAACTGTACTCCCGGCTTACCGCATCACGCCGCACATTAAAGGTATCACCCACCCGATGTGCCGCCCTGACGGCAATATCCCGGGGCAGATAATAGTTCAGGCCACCAACAAATGTTTCTGGCCCAAGCTGTGAACTAGTCCTGAAGCTGACCACCTGGCCCAGGGCATGGACGCCGGCATCGGTTCGGCTGGCGGCCACCACCCTAGTCCTATCACCGCTAAGCTTCTTTAGCGCCCGCTCAAGCTCACCCTGAATGGTCGGCTCCCCTGCCTGAAGTTGAAAACCGTGGTACTGCCCGCCGTCATATTCAATTATTAATACCGTCTGGGTGAGATTGCCGCTCAACCTCATTCCCCGATACTTTACCTTACCAGCTCCAGTTGAACCATAGGCGCCCCGTCACCCAGCCTGGGCCCTAATTTGGTGATTCGGGTATAGCCACCAGGCCGCTCAGTATACCTCTGGGCCAGCTCATCAAAAACCTTATCAACCACCCTTTTATCCAGGATAAACGACAGTGCCTGGCGACGAGGATGAAGACCGCCCTTCTTGCCCAGGGTAATCATCTTCTCGGCCAGGCCGCGCACCTCCTTGGCCTTGGCCTCAGTGGTGGTAATCTGCTCGTAGTCCAGAAGGTCGGTCACCAGGTTGCGATACAGCGCCCGGCGGTGGGCAGAGGACCGGCCCAGCTTCCTGCCGGCTAGCTTATGTCTCATCTTTGTTTACCTTATTGGTATTAGTCATTAGCAAAAAGTTAACGGGTCGGCTACCTAAGCGCTACCGGCCGCCTTTTTCCTTGTCTTCTTTTTTAGGCTCAGACTCTGGCTCTTCCTCGACGGCCAGGGACAGCCCCAATCCCTCAAGACGTTCCTTTAGTTCCAGCCAGGACTTCTGCCCAAAATTACGCAGGTCCATGAGTTCCCGCTCCCCCTTACTGATGACCTCACCGACAGTAGTGATGCCGGCGTGTCTTAGGCAATTCATCGTCCTCACCGACAGGTCCAGCTGCTCCACAGGCATATTGTATTTTTCCTCAGGGATGGCCGGGCGGACAGCCTCCTTCTCCTCGGCCATAGCCACAACCTGGCCGCAGCCAACAAACAGGGTTAATTGCTCTACCAGAATGTTGGCTGCCTGGCTAACGGCATCAGCCGGTGAGATAGTGCCGTCGGTCCATACCTCTAGATAGAGCCGTTCATGGCTGGTCTCCCGGCCAATATGAATTGGCTCAGTGGTAAAATTAACCTTGCGTATCGGGGTAAAGATGGCATCCAGCGGGATAACTCCCACCGGCAGGTTATCGCCGGGCTCAGCCAGTCGATAACCCCGGGCCAACTCAACATCAAACTCCACGAAAAGCTTGGCCTCCGGTGAATCCAGGGTGGCCAGGTAAAGCTCAGGGTTGACAATCTCAAAGTCAGCAGACGGCCCTATGTCAGCGGCATAGACCGTCCTCTCCCCGGCTACCTCCAGGGCCAGCTTGCCGGCCTGGCCCGACGATGGTTTCAACCTCAACGCCTTAACATTGAGTAGAAACTCCATGGTATCCTCTTTAACATACGGAATTGGTGAGAATTCGTGCTGAATCCCCTCAATACTGACTCGAGTTACCGCTGCCCCAGGCAGATAACTCAGCAGCACCCTTCTCAGGGCATTGCCCAGGGTAGTGCCAAAGCCCTTTTCCAGGGGTTCAGCGACAAAGCGCCCAAATCTATCTTCGCCTTCGACACGCTCTAACTTGGGCATAGCTAATTGGGACAAATTCTACCTCCTTAGTAGCCCCTACCGTGAGTAGTAGCCAACAACAGCCTGGATATCAAATTTAGCCTCAACATCATCCAGGGTAGGCAGTGATAAAACCTCACCTCTGAGCTTCTGCCTATCCAGACTTAGCCAACGGGCAACAGTCTTGCCCTCAATGGTCTGAGCCAGCTGTTTATAATACTGGCTACTCATACTCTCCGGCCGCCAGCCGATAATGTCACCCTCCCTGACCAAGTAAGAGGCTATTTTGGTGCGGCGCCCGTTGACGGTAATGTGCCCGTGGCCAACCAACTGACGGGCCTGGGCGCGGGATTCGGCAAAACCCAGGCGATAGACCACATTATCAAGCCGTCTCTCCAGCAGCACCAGCAGGTTTTCTCCGGTAATGCCCGACTGCCTCTCGGCCCGGGCAAAGGTGCCCCTAAACTGCCGCTCCATAATTCCATAGCTATAGCGGACCTTCTGCTTATCCCGGAGCTGCCGTCCCCGGTCGGAAAGGCGCCGCGGCCGACCTAACTGCATCCCGGGAGGTTTGTGCCGCTTATCCAGGGTACACTTGGTAACACACCTGCTGCCTTTAAGCATTAACTTCTCGCCGCTACGGCGGCATAACCGGCAAACTGCTGCTACATATCTGGCCATATCTCTACACCCGCCTTCTCTTGGGCGACCGGCAACCGTTATGGGGAATGGGAGTCACATCCCTGATGCCGCTGATATAAAGACCGGCACTCTGCAGGGAACGAATGGCTGCCTCACGGCCGCTACCGGGACCTTTAACCAGAACCTCAATCTGGCGTAGGCCGTGCCCCATAGCCTTACGGGCGGCACTACTGGCCGCCAGCTGAGCGGCGTAGGGCGTGCTCTTGCGTGAGCCCTTAAAGCCGACCGTGCCCGAGCTGGCCCAGGCGATGACATTGCCCTGGGGGTCGGTGAGGGTTATTATCGTGTTGTTAAAGGTCGCCTGAATACAGGCTCGGCCCACCGGGATATTCTTACGCTCCCGCTTCCGGGCCTTGGCTCGCTTCTTTTGTGCCATTGCCTCCTCCTAAAAACGACGGTTACTTCTTGGTCATGCCACGTCTCTGCCCTCGGCCGGCTACCGTCTTACGGGCACCACGCCGGGTACGGGCATTGGTCCTGGTGCGCTGCCCCCTGAGCGGCAGGTTGTGACGATGCCTCAGTCCCCGATAGCTGCCAATATCAATGAGACGCTTGATGTTGAGGTTAACCTCTTTCCTCAGGTCACCCTCAACCCGATACTCACGGTCAACAATCTCACGCAGGCGGTTAAGCTCGTCCTCAGCCAGGCTGTCAACCTTGGTGCTGGGGTCAACGCCGGCCTTGGCTATTATCCTCTGGCTTGAGCTGGGCCCAATGCCGTAAATATACTGCAATGAAGCCCAAATCTGCTTATTCCCGGGTACATCTATGCCGGCAATACGTGCCATCGCTGCCTCCTTAACCCTGCCTCTGCTTATGTCTGGGATTAGGGCAGATATTTCTGACCACGCCCTTGCGCTTGACTATCTTACACTTGTCACATCTAACCTTAACCGAAGCTTTAACCTTCATTACATTCCCCTTCTGGCTAAAACGACATCAACCAATACTATGTCTTAAAGCGATAGGTAACCCGGCCGCGACTAAGGTCATAGGGAGATAGCTCAACCAAAACCCTGTCACCGGGCAGCACCCTGATATAGTGCACCCTCATCTTGCCTGAAATATGGGCCAGTACCTTATGCCCGTTAGGCAGCTCAACACGAAAGGTGGCATTGGGCAGTGCCTCAACCACAGTCCCCTCGACCTCGATAGCCTCTTTCTTAGGCAACGGTAAGCACCTCCGGCTCATTATCGGTGATGGCAATAGTGTGTTCAAAGTGTGCCGAAAGGCTGTCATCAGCAGTAAGCACCACCCAGTGGTCACTGCCAAGCCGGGTATGCCAATCACCAGCATTTAACATCGGCTCCAGGGCAAGGGTCATGCCCCTTTTTAGCTCCGGTCCTTCCCCCGGCCGGCCAAAGTTAGGTATCTGTGGCTCTTCATGCATCTTGCGTCCGATGCCATGGCCGGTATACTCACGCACTACCCGATAGCCATTTTTCCCCTCCGCATAATCTTGAATAGCGGCAGAAATATCCCCCAATCTCGCCCCGGGACGAGCAGCTCTAATCCCTGCTTCCAAAGCACCCTTGGTAGTTTCTATGAGATGTTTAGCTGCTGAGTTTACCTTTCCGACAGGTACGGTCACTGCAGCATCACCCTGGAAACCCTGAAAAATCACACCGAAGTCAAGGGAAACAATATCACCATTGCGCAGCTTACGTTTTCCTGGAATCCCATGCACTATCTCGTTATTTACGGACACGCAGAGATTGGCGGGGAATCCATGGTAGCCCTTAAACGAAGGTTCAGCTCCCAGCCTTTTAGCCTCTCTTACGGCAATAGCATCTAATTCTCGGGTCTTCATCCCTGGTTTTATTTGCTTACTTAATATGTCTAAAACGGTGGCGACAATCTTCCCAGCTTGCCGCATCGCTGCCATCTCTTCTTTAGTCATGATTGTATTCCTCTAGTTATGAACTTTTCCTCATGAAGAGCTACCATTATTCTCCTACCCACCTCAGCTATGTTCCCCTCACCAGCCACCTCAACCAGCCTGTCCATCTTGGTATAATAGTCAATCAGGGAGGCCGCCTCGGCAAAATAGACCTTGAGCCGCTTTCTAACCATCTCGGCTCGGTCATCAGGACGCCTCTCCAGCCGACCGCCACAACAGCCGCATTCTCCGAGACACCGGCCTCTCCAGCCGGGTAAGAGGCCTGGCAATCCCGGCAGACCCAGCGCCGGCTCAAGCGCCTAACGAGCTCAGGCTCCGAGACCTTAATATAGACCACCCTATCTATTGCCTTGCCCTGCCCGGCCAGAGCCTTGTCCAGTGCCTCGGCCTGCCAGAGATTCCGGGGGAAGCCGTCAAGGATGACCCCAGGCCTAGACTCCGGCGCCGAGATGCGCCCCAGAACCATCTGTATTGTTATCCGGTCAGGAACCAGCTCACCCTTTTCCAGGTAAGCCCTAACTTGGCTACCCAGTTCATCGCCTCGCTCTACCGCCTGCCGAAACAGGTCGCCAGAGGCAATATGAACCAGTTTAAGCCTCTGGGCGATGGCCGCTGCCTGGGTGCCCTTACCCGCCCCGGGAGCCCCCAGGAAAACAATATTATACACCCTGTCTCCTATTTGATAAAGCCCTCATAGCGCCTCATTACCAGCTGCGCCTCCAGCTGCTTCATGGTGTCCAGGACGACACCGACCACAATGAGCATGCCGAAGCTGGATAGCTGAATCACCTGAACATTGGTAACCTCGCGAGCCACAAAGGGTATTATGGCTATCCCGGCCAGGAAAAGGGCCCCGGCCCAGGTAATATGGTTAATGACACCATCAAGGTAGCCGGCCGTCTGTTTGCCCGGCCTGATGCCGGGGATAAAGCCGCCCTGCCGCTGCAGGGTGCCCGATAAATCCTGCTGCTGAAAGATTATCTTGGTGTAGAAGAAGGCAAAGGAAACCACCATCAGGAAATAGAGGCCCCAGTAGAACAGGCCCAGAGGTAAGGCGGCATTAGGGTCAAACAGGTTCATAATAGTGTTGGCGAAGTTGGGGTCGGTGCCGGCTGGGTTGGCAAAATAGCTGGCGATAACACTGGGGAAGATTACCAGCGACATGGCAAAGATGAGGGGTATCATGCCGGCGGTGTTCACCCTCAGCGGGATATGGGTTGAACCCGCCTGGCGGTACATGCGGCCACTACGAATAACCGTTTTGGCATACTGGACCGGGATACGACGATGGGCCTCGGTAAAGATGACTATGACCACGGTAGCGACCAGGGCGATAGCGAGAAAAACGGCCAGACCCAAGAGCTGGCCCTGCTCCCCGGTCAGAAAACCCTGGCCGACCATTTCGGGCAGGCCGGCGACAATGCCGGCAAAGATAATTATAGATACGCCATTGCCGATGCCAAACTGCGTAATCTGCTCACCCAGCCAGACCAGGAACATTGTACCGGCTACCATGGCCGTAATCATGGCTACCGTGGGCAAAAGTTCGGCACTGGCCAGGGCACCCTCACGCTGAAGAAGAACCATCTGCCCGTAGCCAGCCATGCCGGCCATGGGTACCGTGAGCCAGTGGGTAATCAGGTTAATCCTATTCCGGCCGGCCTCCCCCTCCCGGGCCAGGGCCGCCAAGGGCGGGATAATTGGCGTCATCAGTGTCATCACAATTGACGCCGTTATATAGGGGAAGACCCCCAAGGCCATTATACTGAAGTACCTCAAAGCGCCGCCACTGAACAGGTCAAACATGCCCAGCATGGCGTTACGCTCAAAAAGGTCGGCCAAGGCCTGGGCATCCACCCCGGGAAGGGGCACATGGGCCATAAAACGGAAGACTACCAGAATGCCCAGGGTAATAAGAATGCGGCGCCTGAGGTCAGGCAGGCTAAAGGCATCAATCATTGCCTGAAGTAGGCGTGGTCTAGCTTGTCTTGGCGCCATCTAAACTTCCTCCGCCTTACCCCCGGCGGCCTCTATCTTGGCCCTAGCCGCCGCCGAGAACCTGTTCGCCTTGACCACAAGAGGGTGCTTAAGCTGGCCGTCAGCCAGAATCTTAATCGGCTGTCTCAGTGATTTAACCACCCCGGCCTTAAGCAACGCCTCCGGCGTTACCTCACTGTCGGCCGGGAAACTATTAAGCCTATCCAGATTGACAATGCTATACTCGATGCGAAATATATTAGTAAAGCCGCGCTTCCTGGGCAGACGCTTAATTAGTGGTAATTGGCCACCCTCAAAGCCGGGCCTCATCCGATAGCCGGAACGAGACTTCTGTCCCTTCAGGCCCCGCCCCGAATAGGTGCCGTGGCCACTGCCGTCGCCACGACCCACTCGCTTCCTGTCTTTCCTAGAGCCGGGAGCTGGGGAGAGTTCATGCTGCCTCACGATTCTGCCTCCGCCACCTCAACGAGATGCCTCACCTTTAAAACCATACCCCTGATGGCCGCCGAATCGTCATGAATGACACTCTGGTTTAACCGCTTAAAACCCAGGGCCCTTAGGGTTCTCTTCTGGTCCTGGGCATAACCGATGCCGCTCTTAACCCAGGTGATGCGCAGTTTAGCCATCAGCCACCACCTCTTTGGCCGATGACCGGCGCTTGGCCACCACCTCTTTGGGGTCTCTCAGGCGGCTCAAGCCCAGTATCGTTGCCTTGGCCACATTGGTCTGGTTGGCACTGCCCAAGGATTTGGTCAGAATATCCTTAATCCCGGCCGCCTCAACCACCGCCCGGACACTGCCACCGGCGACAATACCGGTACCCGGTGCCGCCGGTTTTAATAAGACCTTGGCGGCACCAAATTTAACCGTTATTTGATAGGGGATAGTGGCGCCACTTAGCTGAACCTTAATCAGGTTCTTTCGGGCATTAGTGTTGGCCTTGTTAATGGCCGAGGGTACCTCTTTAGCCCTGCCGACACCAACACCCACATGGCCATTACCATCCCCGGTTACCGCCAAGGCAGTAAAAGATAGGCGTTTGCCCCCTTTAACCACCTTGGTGACCCGATTGATATTGACCAGCTTATCACTAAGTTCAAGCTCTGTTGGCTCTATCCTGCTTACTGTTGTCATCACTACCTAAACCTTCCCTACTAGAACCTGAGTCCGCCACGGCGGGCGGCCTCAGCCAAGGCCTTCACCCGGCCGTGATACTTACAGCCGCCACGGTCGAAAACAACCTGCTTTATCCCCAGGTCTAAAGCCCGTTTGGCCAGCAGGGAACCCACCAGCTCAGCCCGGGCCGTTTTCTTCTTACCATCCAGCTCCGCCTTTATCTCGGCATCAATAGTTGACGCTGAGGCCAGGGTATGCCCTCTTGAGTCGTCAATAACCTGGGCATAGATATGTTTTAGTCCCCGGAAGACAGAAAGTCGCGGCCGGGACTGGGTACCGCTAACCTTAGCCCGGACCCGGACATGTCTTCTTGAGCGCGCCGCTCTCGGCGTTTCTTTAGCCATTACGTACCTTTACCTATAGCCTTGCCCGCTTTAAGACGAACCACCTCACCGGCGTATCTGATACCCTTGCCCTTATAGACATCCGGCGGGCGAATAGCCCGAATTTCGGCGGCCATCTGACCGACCATTTCCTTATTAATCCCGGAAACCCTGATACGATTGGCCCCTTCCACCGAGAGAGAGACACCGGGTAACGGTGTTACCTCCACCGGGTGGGAAAAGCCCAAACGGAACACCAGTTTATCTCCAGCCTTCTCGGCCCGATAACCAACGCCCACTATCTCCAGGGTCTTGTCAAAGCCCCTGGTTACTCCCTCAACCATATTGGCCAAAAGGCTCCGGGTCAGTCCGTGCAGGGAGCGATGCCGCTTGCTATCGCTGGGTCTGGAGACTATCAGGGTATTATCCTGCTGGGTAATAGCTATATCAGGGCTAAGGCGGCGATGGAGCTCACCCTTGGGCCCGGTAACGGTAACCTCGCCCTCTTTAATAGCCACCTTAACACCCGTTGGCACTGTTATCGGCATCCTGCCTATTCTAGACATATCTAAATCCCCTAGACACTACCATACCTTGCACAGGAGCTCGCCGCCAATACCTTGGCGCCAGGCCTGCTGGCCGACCATAACACCCTTGGATGTTGACAGAATGGCCACACCCGAGCCACCGTAAACACGGGGAATCTCACCATTCGGGACATATACCCTTAAGCCGGGCTTGCTCACCCTTTCCAGCCCGGAGATGGCCGGCTGATTCTTATCATCATATCTAAGATGGATTCGAATATGCCGCTGCGGCCGGCTGCCCAGCACCTCATAGCTATCAATAAAGCCCTCTTGCTTTAGAATCTTGGCAATATACAGCTTCATCCTTGAGGTCGGTACCAGGACAACATCATGCCGGGCCATAATGGCGTTGCGTATCCGGGTCAGCATATCGGCGATCGGGTCAGAGACGGTCATGGCCACCCCCCTTACTTTCTAGAGTATTTAATTGAGAAAAAGAAGCCAAACTCACCATTTATAGTCCTTTTAGTTCCTTTAAGCCCCCTGGTCCCGGTTACCAGCTTGATTTTCTCACCCCGGGTATCTGGCCGTCCAGGGCCAGTTCCCGGAAGCAAATACGGCACAGACCAAAGCGGCGCATATAGGCCCGGGGCCGGCCGCAGCGAAGGCAACGATTGTGCTGCTGCACCCGGTATTTCGGCGGATGCTGTGACTTTATAATCTTTGATTTCTTGGCCATGGCCACCCCTATTCCTTACTAAAAGGCATACCCAATAATTCTAAAAGATGTCTGCCCTCATCATCCGTCCCGGCCGTGGTGATGATGGCCACCTCCAGCCCGCGAAGCTTATCTATCTTACTGTAATCTATCTCGGCGAAAACGGTTTGCTCCCTGATGCCCAGGCTATAATTGCCCCGGCCGTCAAAGCTTTCCGGGGAAACCCCCTGAAACTCACGCATGCGGGGCAGGGTAATGTTGACCAGCTTATCAAAAAAGTCGTACATGCGCCGGCCGCGCAGGGTTACCTTCAGGCCCACCGGCATCCCCTGCCGCAGCCGGAAGGCGGCGATAGACCTTTTGGCCCGGGTGGTCACCGGATGCTGCCCCGAGATAGCCACCAGGTCGGCCTCGGCCCCTTCCAGGGCCTTAGCATTCTGAATGGCCTCACCGACGCCGATATTAAGTATCACCCTTTCCAGATGCGGTACCTGCATTACATTCCTATAGCCGTAACGCTCCCTAAGGGCCGGGACAACCTCCTTAAGATACCGCTCCCTTAAACCGGACACTAATCAATCACCTCACCGCAGGATTTGCAGTAGCGAACCTTCTTGCCGTCCTCTAGAAAGCGCCGGCCAATCCGGGTAGGCCGACTGCACTTATCACACAGCAACATAACCTTGGAAACATGCATCAGCGCCTCCCGTTCTATTATGCCGGTCTGCCTGGCCCGACCGGTGGCCCGGGCATGCTTTTTTATCATGTTGACACCCTCCACCAAAAGCCGTTCATCCCTAGGATAGGCAAAGCGCACCTTGCCCTTCTTACCCCTATCCCTGCCGGTGATAACCAGCACAGTATCATTCTTCCTGATTCTCATGGCCAATCTCTTATAAAACCTCAGGTGCCAGCGAGATAATCTTGGTAAAATTCTTGTCTCTGAGTTCCCGGGCCACCGGTCCAAATATCCGGGTCCCCTTAGGATTATTCTTATCGGTCAGAATCACGGCCGCATTCTCATCAAACCTAATATGGGAGCCGTCGGGACGCCGATACGGCTTAGCGGTACGAACGACAACTGCCCTGACCACGGTACCCTTCTTGACCGCCGCCTCTGGGATGGCCCTTTTTACCGTGGCCACAATAACATCGCCAATCCGGGCCTGCCTCTTCCTGGTACCGCCCAAAACACTAATACACATTATCTGTCTGGCCCCGGTATTATCGGCAATCTTAAGCCTGGTATAGGGTTGAATCACCTAATCCTCCTGGCCTTTACTTATTATCTCGGCCACCCGCCATCGCTTCTGCCTTGATAAGGGGCGCGTCTCGACAATGCGGACAACATCGCCCAAGCTACACTCATTCTTTTCATCATGGGCCTTGTATTTCACCGTTACTTTGAAGGTCTTCTTATAGATGGGATGGCGTTTTCGCCTATCCACGGCCACCACCACCGTCCGCTCCATCTTGTTACTGACCACGTGGCCAATCTTGGTTTTACTTTTTATCCCCATAGACCTAACCTACCCCTAGCTCCCTCTGGCGCATTATAGTCTTCAAGCGGGCGATATCCCTTTTGACCCTGGGTAGCTCACGGTGGTTCACCAGCTGCTTGGTGGACAAACGAAAGCGCAGGTCAAAAAGCTCCCGATGGGCTGTCTCCAGCTGTTTCCTGAGCTCCTCATCACTGAGGGCCCGAATTTCCTCAGCCTTCAACCTAAGCCACCTCCCTGGCTACAGATTCAGTAGCCACCGTGGTGCCAGTCTGCCTCGAGACAAACCTGGTCTCAAGAGGCAGCTTATGGGAGGCCAGGCGCATCGCTTCCTTGGCCATCCCCTCGGCAACACCGCCCAGTTCAAACAGAATTCTCCCCCGTCTGGCCACAGCTACCCAATGGTCAGGGGCACCCTTACCCCCGCCCATGCGGGTCTCAGCCGGTTTCCTGGTAACCGGTTTATCCGGAAAAATGCGTATCCAGACCTTGCCGCCGCGGCGAACATAACGGGTAATAGCCCGCCGGGCTGCCTCAATCTGGCGACTGGTGACCCAGGCCGACCCTAGCGCCTGCAGGCCAAAATCACCGAAGACAACCGATGTTCCCGACTGGGCACCACCCCGGCGGTGCCCCTTATGACTCTTGCGATACTTCACCCGTTTGGGTTGTAGCATCCTTCTCCTCTTCCACTGAAGGCAAAGCCTTCTTAACTACCTTAGACTCCTCACTCTTCTTCTTGACTAATGGTTTTGCCTTGGCCGTCCTCTTCTTCCTCGGCTTAGCCGGCTTCTCCTCAGCCTTGGCCTCTGGCGCCACCTCGATTACCTCAACGGCCAGTGCTTCTACTGGCTTCTCCTCAGCCTTGGCCTTAACGGCCCTCTTTTTCTTTGGTTTGACCGGTTTCTCCTCAGCCTTAGCCTCTGGCACCACTTCGGCAACCTCAACGGCCGGTGCTTCTACTGGCTTCTCCTCAGCCTTGGTCTTGACGGCTCTCTTTTTCTTGGGCTTGGCCGGTTTCTCCTCAGCCTTGGCCTCTGGCGCCACCTCGATTACCTCAACGGCTGGTGGCTTCTCTTCTGCCTTAGCCTTAACGGCCCTCTTTCTCTTGGGCTTGGCCGGTTTCTCCTCAGCCTTGGCCTCTGGCGCCACCTCGATTACCTCAACGGCTGGTGGCTTCTCCTCAGCCTTGGCCTTAACGGCCCTCTTTTTCTTTGGTTTGACCGGTTTCTCCTCAGCCTTGGCCTCTGGCACCACTTCGGCAACCTCAACGGCCGGTGCGTCTACTGGCTTCTCCTCAGCCTTAGCGGCCACCGCCTCAATCGGGGCCTCCTCAACCTCTGGCTCTTTGAGCTCGGGTAGAATATCGCCCCGATATATCCACACCTTGACACCAATGCGTCCCATGTTGATATGTGCCTGGCAACAGCCATAATCAATATCGGCCCGCAGGGTATGCAGCGGCACCCGCCCCTGATGCATTACCTGACGGCGGGCTATCTCAACACCGCCTAATCTGCCGGCACAGCTAATCTTAATTCCCTTGGCCCCGGCCTGCATAGTACGGAAAATTGCCTGCTTCATGGCCCGGCGGTAGGCGATGCGGCGCTCAATCTGTTCCGCCACCATTCTAGCTACCAGATAGGCATCAAGCTCGGGCTGGGCCACCTCCTGGATATTGAGTTGCACCCTCTTGCCGATAAGGTCCTCAAGGTAGCGCCTCGTTTCATCAACCCGCTGCCCACCCCTCCCGATGACGATGCCCGGCCGGGAGGTATGGATAGTTAGTGACACCCTGTTTGCCGGGCGCTCAATCTCCACCAGAGAAACACCGGCGTCAGTATAACGGGCACCAATGGCCTTTCTCAGCCTCAGGTCCTCCTGTAAGAAATCAACAAAATGCTTATCAGCGTGCCACTTTGCCGTCCAGTCACGCACCGTACCGATTCTAAATCCGAAAGGATGAACCTTACGTCCCATTAGGCCTCCATTTCAGCAACAACAACCGTAATATGGCTAGAACGCTTCAGGATTGGGCTTGCCCGGCCCCGGGCCCGGGGCCGATACCTCTTTAAACGCGGCGCCTCATCAGCAAAAATCCCAACAACCCTCAGGTCGGCCGGGTCCATCTGAAAAGTGTTCTCGGCATTGGCCGCTGCCGATTTTACCACCTTGGCTACCACCCGGGCTATCGGTGACGGGGCGAACTTGAGTACGGCCAAGGCCTCATCGACCTTCTTGCCCCGCACCATATCGACATACAAACGCACCTTGCTCGGTGATATACCGGTGTTTTTGGCTATTGCCCTAACTTCCATTTCTTTAAGCCGCCTTAACCGAGTAGCCTAACGGCCTACTGCTTCCCCTTCCTTACCTGAGAAACCCTCTCCCCCTTGGTAGCATGGCCCCTGAAGGTCCGGGTTGGCGAAAACTCGCCCAACTTATGACCGACCATATTCTCGGTGATATATATAGGAACATGGCGGCGGCCATCATAAACACCAATATTAAGCCCCACCATCTGGGGCAGGATAGTTGACCAGCGCGCCCAGGTCTTGATGACCACCTTCTTACCCGAGCGATTGGCCGCCTCAACCCTCTTTAGCAGCTTGGCCTCAACCGCCGGTCCCTTTTTAACTGACCTTGACATTTAGCTACTACCTCCGCCGTTTGACAATCAGCCTGTCCGAGGCCTTGGGCTTTCTGGTCCGGTATCCCAGGGCCGGCTTGCCCCAGGGCGTCTTGGGTCCGGGCATACCTATCGGCGACCGGCCCTCACCGCCACCGTGAGGGTGGTCGCTCGGATTCATCGCCGAGCCCCTTACCGTGGGTCTGATACCCAGCCACCGTTTGCGGCCCGCCTTGCCCAGGCTAATACCCTGATGGTCAACATTACCTACCTGGCCAATAGTGGCCCGGCATTCGCTACGAATACGCCGCATCTCGCCGGAGGGCAACCTGACCAGGGCATATTGGCCCTCTTTGACCATAAGTTGCGCCACCGTGCCGGCACCCCTCACTATCTGTCCACCACGACCCCTGACTAACTCAATGTTATGAATCAGGGTGCCGCTCGGGATTAGCTGTAAGGGCAGGGCATTACCCGGCTTCAGTTCAGCATCATCACCCGACTTGATGGTGTCACCGACACTGAGCCCCAGGGGAGCCAGGATGTAGCGCTTCTCGCCATCAGCATAGTGGATGAGGGCGATACGCGCCGAACGGTTGGGGTCATACTCAATGGTCGCCACCCTGCCCGGCACGCCGATTTTGTCCCGCTTAAAATCAATCAGGCGCAGCCGGCGCTTGGCGCCACCGCCACGGTGGCGGACGGTTATCCTGCCCTGGTTATTGCGCCCCGCCTTCCTCTTCAGTGTCCTTAAAAGCGACTTCTCCGGCCGACTCGTGGTTATCTCCTCAAAGGTCGAGCCGCGCATATGCCGCCGCCCGGCGGATGTCGGTTTGTACTGCTTTACAGCCATTTTGCAATCCTGTTCATAAGATGTTAAACACCTTCAAAAAGCTCTATCTTGTCGCCGGGCTTAAGAGTAACGATGGCCTTCTTCCAGGACGGGGTCAGCACTGCCCGTCGGCCCATGCGTCGCATCTTGCCCGGAACCGTCATCATATTAACCGCCATAACCTTAACATTAAAGGCCTTTTCTACTGATTGTTTCACCATTTGTTTGTTGGCCGCCTTGGCCACCTCAAAGACATACTTGCCCTGAGCCTGAAGGTCGGTATTCTTTTCCGTTATCAAAGGTCGGCGCAATACCTCATAGAGATGCATGACCCTCTCCTTGAGGCCCCCACAACCCCTCCACCTGGTGTATCGCTGCCTCGGTCATCACTAATTTTTTATAGGAGAGAAGGTCAAGCACACTGAGTAGATTGGCCGGCGTCGTCTTAACCCTCTGAATATTGCGGGCCGATTTGACCAGGTTCTCATCAGGCTGGTCGGTGGCAATAAGAGCCGATGACTCCATCCCCAGTGTCTGCAGGATTTTAACCATCTCCTTAGTCTTGGCTTCACCAAGGGTTAGCTCATCCAGAACCTTCAGTTCACCACTTGAGACCTTGGCCGACAAGAGACACCTGATGGCCAGTCGGCGCATCTTCTTGGGCATCTGCTGCCGGTAGTCCCTGGGCTTGGGACCAAAGGTAACACCACCGCCACGGCGTAGCGGTGACTTCCGGCTGCCCGCCCGAGCCAGACCGGTGCCCTTCTGACGGAACAGCTTGCCGCTTTTACCGGCGACCTCACTACGAGTTTTGGTGCTGGCGGTACCCTGACGGGCGTTGGCCCGCTGCCGCACCATTGCCTGGTGCACTACTGCCTGGTTAAAGGGCACGGCAAAGACAGCATTACTTAGCTCAATGTGCCTAACCACCTCACCGCTCCGGTTATAAACTGGAACCTGCATTTGTTAGCCCGACTTCCTTATTAGTATCAGTCCGTTCTTGGCACCGGGGACAGCCCCCTTAAGGAACAAAAGGTTTCGCTCAGGGTCGGCCTCAAGCACCTCAAGATGGCGCACCGTCACCCGTTCATCCCCCATATGGCCAGCCATGCTGGTGCCCTTCAGCACCCGGCCCGGAGAGGTACCAGCGCCGATGGAGCCCGGGGCACGGTGGCGGTCAGACTGACCGTGTGTCTTGGGGCCGCCGGCAAAGCCGTGGCGCTTGACGACGCCGGCAAAGCCCCGGCCCTTGGACAGGCCGCTAACATCAACCAGGTCACCAGGCTGAAACAGGCTGGCATCAACCCGGTCACCAACCGTAATGTCCTTAATATCAGCCACCCTCAGCTCCCTAAGATATTTAAAATTCCCCAGCCCCTTAAGATGTCCCCGCTCAGGGGCCTTGAGCCGCTTGAGCTCGCCAAAGCCAAGCTGGACAGCATCATAGCCCTCTTTAGCCCGGGTCTTAACCTGAACCACGGTACAGGGGCCAGCCTCGATAGCAGTGGTCGCCTCAGCCCGGCCATTTTCCCTAAATAGCCGGGTCATGCCTATTTTTCGGCCCAAGATACCCTGAATCATGGCTTTAAATACCTATAATTTAATATCTATACTAACCCCGGAAGGGATATTCAAACTGGCCAGAGAGTCCACTGTCTTGGAAGTCATCTCAACAATATCAATAAGCCGTTTATGGGTCCTGGTCTCAAACTGCTCCTGTGAGTCCTTATCTATAAACGGTGACCGGATGACGCTGTACTTCTGAATGCGGGTGGGCAGTGGCACCGGCCCGGAAACAACGGCCCCAGTCCTCTCCAGCGCCTCAACAATCTGCCTGGCCGCCTGGTCAAGCACCCTATGGTCAAAACCCTTTAGTTTGATACGAACCTTCTGTTTGGGCATATAATTTCACCCTGAAATCCTAGTTACTATCTATTAGCGGCCGACCTCACCAACCTGGCTGGCTAAAGCAGCCGATAGCTCCTGATAGCGATGAAACTCCATGGAATAGGTCGCCCGGCCACGGCTAATCGAGCGCACCTCAGTAGCGTAGCCAAAGGTCTCAGCCAGGGGGACCAGGGCATAAACAACACTGGTCTCGCCACGCGGTTCAACAGCCGAGATATGACCCCTTCGGGAACTGAGACCACCGATTATATCACCAAGAAACTCCTCCGGGGTAACCACCTCTAGCTTCATAATAGGCTCAAGAAGGGTTGGCTTGGCCTTGGCGACACCCTTCTTTAGGGCCATTGAGCCGGCCATCTTAAAGGCTATCTCCGAAGAGTCAACCTCATGATAGCTGCCGTCGTATATGGTTACCTTAAGGTCAACCAAGGGATAGCCGGCAAATACGCCTGTCTCCATAGCCTCTTTAATACCGGCCTGGGCGGCCAGAATATAGGGCTTGGGTATGGCCCCGCCCCTAACCCGGTTAACAAACTGAAAGCCGCTGCCGCTCTCTAATGGCTCCAGCTCTATTAAGACATGGCCGTACTGGCCACGCCCCCCGGTCTGCCGGACAAACCGGCCCTCGGCCTTGGCCGGGACGGTAATGGTCTCCTTATAGGCAACCCGCGGCTTGCCCACCGTGGCTCCCACCCTGTATTCACTGAGCATGCGGCTGACAATGACCTCCAGGTGGAGTTCACCCATCCCCGAGATAATCGTCTGCCCGGTTTCCTCATTGTAGCTAACCTTGAAGGTCGGGTCCTCATCAGCCAGCCTCTGCAGGGCCTCCACCATCCTGTCCTGGTCAGCCCTGGTTTTGGGCTCAATGGCGATAGACATCACCGGCTCAGGGAAGCGTATCGCCTCTAGGATAAGCGATTGAGACGGGTCACACAGGGTATCGCCGGTAAATGTATTCTTAAGACCCAGTGTCGCCATGATAGAGCCAGTATCAGCCTTGTTTTCCTCTTCACGACGGTTGGCATGCATCAAAAGCAGCCGGCCAAGACGCTCCTTGTGACCTCGGCTAGAATTAAAGACTTGAGCCCCAACATTTACCTTGCCCGAATACACCCTGAAATAGACCAGCCGGCCGACAAAGGGGTCGGCAACCACCTTGAAGGCCAGGGCAGAAAACGGGGCCTCATCGCTGACCGGGCGAGAGACCTCACCACCGGTTCTGGTATCAATTGCCTTTACCGAGGGCATATCCAGTGGCGACGGCAGGTAATCAATAATAGCATCCAGCAGCAGCCTGATACCCTTGTTCCTCAGGGCGCTGCCACAGAGAACCGGGATACCCTTATTGGCCAGGGTAACCCTTCTCAGGGCCTGCTTTAGCTCTGGGGTGGTAATGGCCTGGCCCTCAAGATAGGCCTCCATAATCTGGTCATCTTCCTCGGCCAGCTTTTCACTCAGTGCCTGACGGACCTGACTACATTTTGCCTGCTCTGACTCTGGGATGGCTAACGCCACCGGTTCTGAGTCGGGCTGGCCGTCAAAACTCCAGGCCCTCTCGGCCACCAGGTCAATAATGCCCTGAAACGACTCGCCACTGCCCAAGGGTAGCTGAATAGGCAGATGCTTGGCATGGAGACGTTCCTCTATCATCTTCAGGCAGTGGTTAAAGTCAGCGCCCACCCGGTCCATCTTATTGATGAAGCAAATCCGGGGGACGCCATATCTATTGGCCTGCCGCCACACCGTTTCTGACTGAGCCTCAACGCCGGCGACACCGTCAAAGACGACCACGCCGCCATCCAGCACCCTGAGACTGCGCTCAACCTCAACCGTAAAATCGACATGCCCCGGGGTATCAATAATATTGATTCGGTGTTCCCGCCAGTGACAGGTGGTAGCCGCCGCCGTGATGGTGATGCCGCGCTGCCTCTCTTGCTCCATCCAGTCCATCACCGCGGTGCCCTCATCCACGGCCCCGATCTTGTAGGTGCGACCTGTATAATAGAGTATCCGCTCGGTAACCGTGGTCTTACCGGCATCAATATGAGCGATAATACCGATGTTGCGGACGCGCTCCAGCGGGAATGTCCTGGTGGCCATCACATCCTCTATCTTGGGTCTTTCTGATACCGAATTCCCAGCCATATTAGTCTACCATCTATAGTGGGCAAAGGCCCTGTTGGCCTCAGCCATCCTATGAGTATCCTCACGTTTTTTGAAGGTGGCCCCCTGCTCCTTTGAGGCATCACCAACCTCAGCGGCCAGCTTCTCGGCCATGGACTTGCCCGCCCTGGCCCGGGCGGCCTTTACCAGCCAGCGCATTGCCAGAGAAAGGCTGCGGTCAGGCCTGACCTCCACCGGCACCTGATAGGTTGCCCCGCCAACGCGGCGCGGCTTAACCTCAAGAAGAGGGGTAACATTCCTGACTGCCTGCTCCAAGATGTTGACCGGGTCCTTCTTCTCCCGTTGCTCAATAATGCCCAGGGCCTCGTAGACAATCCTCTCGGCGGTACTTTTACCGCCATTGAGCATTATCTTATTAATCAACCTGGCAACAGTCAAACTGTGATGCCTGGCATCAGGGACAATCTCTCTTTTTACAATCGCGGCCCGCCTGGGCATGTTACCTCCTAGACCTCAGCGGCCTCAACGGCCGCTTTGCCTCGCTTACTGCCGTATTTGCTACGACCCCGGCGGCGATTGGCAACGCCGGTAGCATCCAGCGCCCCACGAATGATACGATAGCGAACGCCGGGTAGGTCAGGCACCCGGCCACCACGGATGAGAACCACCGAGTGTTCCTGCAACTCATGGCCCTCACCGGGGATATAGGCGGTTACCTCCATGCCGTTGGTCAGCCTCACCCTGGCTATCTTACGCAGTGCCGAATTGGGCTTCTTGGGAGTAGCCGTCTTCACCTGAATACAAACCCCTCGCTTCTGCGGAGAGCCCTTGCCCCATATCATCTTGTTCTTCAGAGCATTATAGCTGTAACGCAGCGCCGGCGTCTTGGTCTTCTTTGAAACCTGCCTGCGCCCTTTTCTAACAAGCTGATTAACAGTGGGCATCTTCTCCCTTTCTATGGTTAATCGTCCAGACAATTACAAAGGATGAGCTAAGGCTCATCCTTTTAACGCCTAAAAATAGCCTGAGACAGATTTCAAGCTATCATAGGTTATAGCTGAACCACAAACGACCCAATAATATATCACAGGTAAAAACAAATGTCAACAACTGCCACCTCATCTTATAAGATGAGGTGGCCGCTTGACAAAGTATCTTTTATGTGCTACTTTAGCCAGCAAAGGTAAGCTTAAGAGAATGCCGGTTAATACTGCCCCCAGAGGATTCTATTACCCATACTTCACGTTTACCGGGCGCACCGGGTGCGCTTGGGGGGTAGGTACTGGCATGAGATCTTAATTATAGAGTCGTCAGCCAGTCTTAAGAATGTTTCAAGTAATATCCTCCCAAGCGGGAGGATTTTTGTTGCTAAGGCTACGGGGCCACTAACAGCCAGAATAAAAATGTCAGGGGGAGATAATGATAATAATGAAAAAGGATGCCACAGCGGAAGAAATAGAACATGTCATCGCTGAGATAAAGAAGTACGGGCTAAGAGCCGATATCTCCAAAGGGCAATTCAGGACAATAATTGGCCTAATCGGGGATGAGATGAGGGTACCCTTTGCCCACCTGGCGGCCCTGCCTGGGGTAAAGGAGGCCCGGATGGTGGAAACCCCCTACAAGCTTATCAGCCGGGAATACAGCAGCCTATTTGAGGCTGAAGGTAAAGGCTATATAGTTAAGGTGGGTAACATTGAGATAGGCGGCGATGAGCCAGTTTATATTGCCGGCCCCTGCGCCGTGGAGAGCCAAGAGCAGCTGTTCAAGACGGCCCGGGAGGTAAAAAGGGCCGGCGCCCATATTCTAAGAGGCGGCATCTTCAAACCGAGAAGCTCGGTTCACTCCTTCCAGGGCCTGGGGTCTCTGGGCCAGAACGAGGCCGAGGCAGCCCTTAGCTGGCTCAGAGAGGCCGGTAACAGGTTTGATATGCCGGTGATGACCGAGGTAAGGGGTGAAACCCAGGTTGACCTGGTGGCCGAGTATGTTGATATACTGCAAATCGGGGCCCGAAATATGTATGACCAGGACCTGATGGCCAAGGTGGCCGGCAAGGGCAAACCGGTTCTGTTCAAACGGCACTTCGGCGCCAGCATTGAAGAATTTCTCTCCTTCGCCGAGTATATTGCCGCTGAGGGCAACAAGGATATCATCCTGTGCGAGCGGGGCATAGTCCCGGTAGGTAAAGGCAAGAGCCTCACCAGATACACCCTTGACCTGGCGGCGGTGCCCGTGGTTCAGAAGGAAACCTATCTCCCTATAATCGTTGACCCCAGCCATGCCACCGGCCGCCGCGACCTCATCCTCAGCATGAGCTGTGCCGCTATCGCCGCCGGCTCAAGTGGTCTGATGATTGAGGTACACCATAACCCGGCGGAGGCGCTGGTCGATGCCCAGCAGATGATTACGCCCCAGGAACTTAAAGAAATCATTGATACCTGCCAGAAAATCGTCCAGGTGGCCTGGAGAAGACAAAAATAGAGTATCTTAAATGAAAAAGTTAACAGTAGACCTAGGCAGCAGAAGCTATGAGATTCACATAGCCTGCGGCCTGCTGGCCCAGAGCGGCCCCAAGTTAAAGGAAATCGGCCTTGGCCCTAAACTGGTCATCATCACCAACCCGGTGGTCAGAGGGCTATACGGTGACGCTCTCAGGCAGGGCCTTACTAAGAATGGCTTCAGCGTAGCCGTCCTAGAGGTTGCCGATGGCGAGGAGCAGAAGACACTCGAGACGGCTGGCTGGCTGTACACCGAGCTTGGCAACATCTACGCTGAGCGTCAAACGCCCATCCTGGCCTTGGGTGGTGGCGTCATCGGTGACCTAGCCGGCTTCGTGGCCGCCACCTATATGCGGGGGGTCCCCCTGGTACATATTCCGACCACCCTGCTGGCCCAGGTTGACAGCAGCATCGGCGGCAAGGTAGCCGTCAACCACGGTCGGCTAAAAAACAATATCGGCGTCTTCTACCAGCCGAGGCTGGTCATCAGCGATATCGGTACGCTTAAGACCCTGCCGGCCAAAGAGTTTGCCAACGGGCTGGCCGAGGTGATAAAGAGTGCCGTCATCGGGGACAGGGAGTTCTTTGGCTTTTTAGAGGCCAACCTTGATAGAATAAAGGCGCGTGAGGAAAAGGTTTTGGAGAAGATTGTCTTCCGTTCGGCCAGGATTAAGGCCGAGGTAGTGGCCAAGGATGAGACAGACCTGAATTTAAGAAACATCCTGAACCTGGGCCACACGGTAGGGCACGCCATTGAAACGGTCTCGGACTTCAGAATAGAGCATGGCGCCGCCGTGGCCATGGGCATGCTGGCCGCAGCCGACATCTCAAACCGGCTGGGCATCCTGGAACAAGGTGAGCTGGACAGGCTGAGGAAGCTAATTTACGGCACCGGCCTGCCCACTGAAATCTCAAGCCACAGGGCGAAGGAAATAATCCAGGCAATGAGACACGATAAAAAGATTAAGGGTGGCCAGCTAAGATTTGTTCTGCCCAGAGCAATTGGCGATGTCTTTGTCACCGATGAAGTAGATATATCATTAGCAGAGCAGGTTTTGACCGGTTAAAATAATGAAGAAACCAGGAATCTGTGCCGTTATAGTAAACAAAGACCTGGCGGCCATAACCGAGCTTGAGCCGCTGGTGGAGCTATTTGAGGTCCGCATCGACCTTATCGGCGACGGCTGGCCCGAGGTGGCCCGAGGCTTAAACAAGCCCTGGATTGCCACCAACCGTCTGGCCCAAGAGGGTGGCGGCTGGCGGCAGAGTGAGGCCAGAAGGAAGGAGGAGCTCCTCAAGGCACTCCAGCTGGGCGCCAGTATTATTGATATTGAGCTCAGTACCCGAAACCTGGAGAAAACGGTAAGGCTAATCAGGAAGACGGCCAAGTGCCTGATTTCATCTCACGACCTGGAGAAAACGCCGCCGCTTGACCGCCTGAAAGAAATAGTTGACCGGCAGCGAGCCGCCGGCGCCGACATTTGCAAGGTAATTACCACCGCCCAGAAATTTGATGACAATGTGACCATACTACAGCTCATCAGTGAATTCCCGGAGCGCCCGATGATTGCCTTTGCCATGGGGCCACTGGGCCTAATTAGCCGCATCCTGTGCCCCTTGGTTGGTGGCCAGTTTACCTATGCCTCCAGCCAAAAAGGTGAGGAGTCGGCCGCGGGACAGCTCACCGTAAGCGAGCTAGCCAGGCTGTACCAAAGGGTGAGCCCATGATATCAGCCACCACCAGAGTCTGTGGCCTAATCGGCGACCCTGTAGAGCATTCTATGTCGCCGGTGATGCACAACGCCGCCTTCAAAGATGTTGGCCTTGATTATATTTATCTGCCCTTTAGGGTAAAAAAGGAAAGGCTGGGCGCGGCAATTAGCGGCATGAGGGCCCTGAATATAAGGGGGCTTAATGTCACCATCCCCCACAAGGTAGATGTCATCCCCCTGCTCGACGAGCTGGAGCCTCTGGCCAAAGAGATAGGCGCCGTCAACACCATAGTCAATGATGATGGCACCCTAAAAGGCGATAACACAGATGCCACCGGATTCCTTAAGGCCCTGCAGGAGAAGGGTATAGAGCCAGCCGCCAAAAAGGCGGTCATTCTGGGTGCCGGCGGTGCTTCAAAAGCAATCTCTTTTATACTGGCCAGGCAAGGCTCAAGCCTGGTCATCCTCAACCGGCCACTGGAATTTGACTGGGCGGTCCAGCTGGCCAAGCGGCTTAAGCAGTCTTTTCAGATTGGGGTCACGGCCCAGGAGCTAAACGAGGCCAACCTGAGAGAGGCCTTAAGCCAGGCCGATATCCTGGTTAATGCTACCAGTGTCGGCATGAGCCCCAACAGGGATGAGACACCGGTGCCCCAAAGGCTGTTCAATCCCCGCCTGGTCGTCTTTGATATTGTCTATAATCCCTTAAAAACCAGACTGTTAAGAGAGGCTGAAGGTGTCGGTGCTCAAACTATCGGCGGCCTTGAGATGCTGGTCTGGCAGGGGGCCCTGGCCTTTGAGATGTGGACCGGCCACAGGGCGCCGCGGGCCCTGATGAAAGAGACAGCCATAAAGGCGCTAGGCAGAGATGAAGACTAATGTGGCCCTGATAGGCTTCATGGCCGCCGGCAAGACGGCCGTGGCCAGGGTGCTGGCAAAAAAGCTGGGTAAGCAATTCGTTGAGCTGGATGCCCTGATTGAGCACCGGGCCGGAAAGTCAATCGCCGAGATATTTGAGCACGATGGCGAGATAGCCTTCAGGGAGCTTGAGATTGAGCTCGCCAAGGAAGTCTCGGCCAAAAAGAACCAGGTCATTGCCTGCGGTGGCGGCCTGGTCCTTAACAAGATAAACATTGACCGGCTTAAAGAACAGGCGGTAATGGTCTACCTTGAGGCCTCACCGGAGGTAATCCTGAAGCGTGCCTCAAGCGACAATACAGTGAGGCCCCTGCTTAAGGGTGACCGTAAGGCGCAAACCATCAGGGAGCTTGTACGCTTCAGGCAGCCCTACTATGAAAGAGCCGCCGATATTACGATAGATACCTCGGAGATGGATATTAACACCATCACCCAAAAAATAATCAGGCTGCTTCAAAAGGATGAAGGTTTTTATCAATAAAAGCGACCTAAAAGGCAGGGTGGCCGCCCCGCCTTCCAAGAGCTATACCATCAGGGGACTGATGTCGGCCGCCCTGGCTAAAGGCGAGAGCCGGATAATAAATCCCCTAAGCTCGGATGATACCGAAGCCGCCATGGATGTGCTGGAGCAGGTGGGTATTAAGATAAAGAGGGGGGGAAATGGCTGGCAGGTATCGGGTGGCCATTTCCACAAGCCGGCGGCTGAGCTCTTCTGCCGTGACTCAGCAGCCACCTTAAGATTCATGACCGCTATTTGTTCGCTTGTTCCAGGGAGGTGCCGCCTGGTGCCGGGGCCCTCTCTGGCCCAAAGGCCCATCAAGCCCCTGCTTCAGGCCCTGGGGCAGCTTGGGGTAAACGGCCACACTAAGGGTAGCTCGGTAGTTGTTGACGGGGGCAGACTAAAAGGCGGCACCGTGGAGATAGCCGGTGATATCAGCTCCCAGTTCATCTCGGCCCTTTTATTTATCGCCCCATTGGCCGAGGCGGGGGTCACCATCAGGCTGACCAGCCCGCCTAAGTCAAAGCCCTACCTGCTGATGACCCTGGCCTGCCTTGACAGGTTCGGTATAAAGATAGACTCATCGGCAGACTTAAGGCAATTTGAGGTCTCAAGGCAAAGATACCGCCCGAC
>Ga0114920_10000223_pt1 | contig 25285 bp, 22 predicted proteins | sample ChitaG_FD_88683 | JGI IMG/M metagenome (GOLD analysis project Ga0114920, IMG submission 88683) | Deep subsurface microbial communities from South Pacific Ocean to uncover new lineages of life (NeLLi) - Chile_00310 metaG | ecosystem: Environmental > Aquatic > Marine > Oceanic > Sediment ...
GAACTTCTCATATACAGTGGCTGTTCTTGGAGGGACAACTGGAAGCTGGACTTCAAGCAGAAGTTCACCATCCTCGAGTACTGTCTCAAAGTAGTCAATAAAGAATTCTTCTAACGGAATAGTCCGTTCTCTTTCACTATTGGCCATTTTCACCGTTGCATTTAAGGCAATAAATACTGGTCCAGGATCGCCTGCAGGGTCTGCATGAGCAAGGTTTCCGCCAATAGTACCCCAGTTGCGGGTTTGAACAGAAGCCAAATTCTTTTCCATATCAATCAAAACAGGGTAGTGCTTCTTGACTGATGATGATTTTTCTATCTCACTGTGGATGGTGGTAGCACCAATCTTTAATCCTACTTTAGGTTTAAAGTTGATATAACTAAGCTCTTCAATGCTCTTGATATCGATGAGGTTTGCCGGTGCAACTAATCCCTGGCGCATCAGAATAAGCAGCGACTGCCCGCCACAAATGATCTTGTAGTTTTCCTTGTACTCTTCAAGTAAATCAAGAGCTTCCTTTACAGTCTTTGCTTTTGAATAAACAAAATCCCGTATCATTTCCCTTTCCTTTCAGCAAATTCATTGAGGATTAACCACTTTGGACTTGCAGGGGGTGGCGATGGCATTTTAAACGGCTTGTTAATCCTGCTGCTCCTTGATTTCTGTTTAGCTTCTTTTTCCTGATTCCCTAAATATCCTCGATACTTGGAATAAAAACAGAGATAATAGTGCCTCCCTCTATACTGGGGACATTCCCGGCACAATTCTTTTGAAAAGGGGCATAACATCTTTGTTTTCGCCATATGTTTTCCTCCCCTAACAAACAAAACTTCTTACACAAAATAGCACAAATAAAATATAAATAACCACTATTGGTTGCAAACAATAATCAAAAGAAGATTCTCCTGTCAAGAAAAATTCTTTATTGCCTAAGCCCAAACACATGTTTTTATAATAATTTACTCTACAAAAAGAATAAACTCCTTTGTTTCGAAGCAGGCCAAGAACATGTGTTTCTGGCAGGTATTGAGGAATTTGATCTGTTTCTTAACCAGGTTAAGTCAAAAATACCGAAATTAGCAGAACTTCTCAAATAAAAAGGTTTTATCCAAAACTTCACCCCTGCCGCCAAAAAAACGAAATCATCTAGTAGTCTTTGCTTTTTTTTAAGTAAGTGTTTTAATCTTTCTCCTGTCAAAGATTGAAATCAGGGAAAAAGTCAACAGGCTTACGATCCAGCAAAAATATATCGGGTGTGAAAGATTAAAATTTTTAAAAAAGGAAGCCACTTGCGGAAAAATAAACCACAGGGCAAGGGCAGCCATAGACATCAGTAAAGTCCAGGTGGCATGAGCACGCCTGCATATTTTTGGCCAGAAAAGGGTCATCAAAGTCACTAAAGTATAAGCTGTGGTCAAGGAAAGGCCGAGAAGCAATGTATTTAGAATACCAGTGTCAGTAACTAAAATAGCAAGAATGTATGTAAAAACACTTAAAATAAAAACTGAAATTTGAGAGATAATTCTCTCTCCCCTCTCTTTAAGGTCAGGAGCGAAAAACCTTTTGATTATATCTCCCACAACCAGAGTAGCACTCCCGACAAGGAGGGCGGAAGCAGTTGATACATCAGCAGCCCAGAGTCCAGCTAGAACAAGACCTGCTATCACAGGGCTTAGGCTCAAAACCATACGAGGCAGAGCTTCAGTGGGTACAATTCCTGGATGAAGAACAGCGGCAGAAAGACCTATAACAGCGCTTATAAAACCCACAGGGAGAATAATCAATCCCGCTAAAATGAAACCTTTGCTGGCAGAAGAGGGATCTTTGGCGGCAAAAGAAACCTGAACAACAGACTGTACTGAAAAGACCATAGTACACATCACAACAAACCACGCGAAGATAAGCGGCAATCCTATTCCTCCTAAATCAAAACCCGGATGTTGAGGAGGAAGTTTGGCCACAAGCTCTCCAAGTCCTCCTATCTTTACTATTGCCAAAACCGCTCCCACAAGAACTCCTGCATAGATGAGAATCACATTTATGATATTGGTCAAACCTGCCGCCCAGAAGCCGCCGATCAATGTTATCCCCACAAAAACCACTGCAGTAACAAACATTCCAGTTTTAAAACTAAATACATTAGGCAGAAGGGAAGAGAGGATAGCACCACCTGCAACATACTGAACAGAAACAATGACTATCTGCAGGACAAGCTGTCCGAAAGCACCTACAACCCTGCCTGAGACGCTGTAATGTCTTTCAAAAAGCTCTGGGAGAGTGCTAACTTCCATCTGACGGTATCGGCGGGCAGCGATAAGCCCCACTAGAATTGCCCCTGCAGCCCAGGCAGCATTATACCAGCCTGCTGATATTCCACCTTTGTAGGCCATCTCAGCCACTCCAATTGTTGAAGCACCTCCTACAGCCAGACCAGTAAGAAGGGGGGCAACCACCCAGAAAGGAAGACCTCGGCCAGCCAAAAGATAAGCGATCATCCCTCCCCGGCTGAGACGGCGGGTCACCCAGGTAATTACATAGAGAAGAATAATGTAAAAACAGACAATGCCTAAAGGAATCCAGTTCATATTGTTTACGTTTTACGGATTTGACAAATCAAATCCCTACAATTTTTAGGCGGGCATCAACAACCACAGTTTCCTTGCCTTTCTCAAAAGCAAAAACAGGATTTAAATCCATTTCGTCTATTTCAGGGAAATCAGAGACAAGCTGAGAAAGCCGAATCAGAATTTCAACCAATCTATTTATATCCACGGCCTTCTCTCCTCTTGTGCCTTCCAGAATTGCGTAGCCTTTGATGGAACGAATCATTTCCAAAGCATCTTCTTCGGAAAGAGGAGCCATTCTGAATTGAACATCTTTTAGTGTCTCAACAAAAATTCCACCCAGTCCAAACATAAGGGTTGGCTCGAGACCTTCATTCTTTTTAGCTCCCATAATCACTTCTTTGCCGCCTTCAAGATACTCCTGGAGAATAAAACCGGGTTTTTCTTTCTCAAACTTCCTGGCCATTTTTTTAAAAACAGCCTGAAGTGAAACTTTATCTTTTATATTAACAGCAACACCTCCTACTTCTGTTTTATGGATAATCGATTCAGCATCAACCTTTAAAACAAGAGGATATTTAAGTTTCTGAATGGCTTTCTCGAGCTCATCTTCTTTACCTATTCTTGTTGTTGTCACGGTTGGAATTCCGTAACATTGGAGAATCTCAAAAACATCATCCTGAGGGATAAATTTATCTTTACCTTTATGGCAGCTTAAAACTGATTCTGCTTTGCTTTTATCAATTTCGAATTTTTTAAAGGAAGGTGCTTTTCTTTGAGTAATTTTCCCATATTCAGTCATTGCAGAGAGAGTTCTGGCGGCTGTTTCGGCAAAATCATAAACTGGAATACCGCTTTCTCTGATGAGGCGGATAACTTCAGCCCATTTCTCTATGGTTATCACCTGGCAGACGATGGGTTTGTCAGAAGCCTTCCCAATCTCCCCGAGTTTTCGGGCGATGCCTTCACAATCGACAAAGGGGGCTGTTACAAAAACAAGAAGGAGAGAATCAATATTCGAATCTTTGAGAAGAGCCTCTACTGTACCGCCATACTGCTCAGGACCTGCTGTGGCAACAACATCCACAGGATTAGATACAATAGCTTCCTGAAAGACAAGCTTTCCCAGGATTTCCTTGGTCTGAGGACTTAATTCGGCTAACTTGAGTCCAGCCGAGATACATTCGTCTACTCCAATTATTGCCGGCCCTCCTGTATTAGTCACAATCACAACTCTATCCCCTTTAGGAACCGACTGATTAGAAAAGGCAACAGCTGCATCAATCATATCCCCTTGAGAATGAAAACGCAGAACGCCGCTCTTTTTGAAAATCACATCCGCAATCGTCTCTTGTTCGATCAAAGAACCGGTGTGAGAAGCAACAGCTTTTGTTCCTTCAGATGTTTTTCCTGTCTTTAAAGCAAGAATGGGTTTTTTTTTGGTTACTCGGCTTGCCACTTCGAGAAAACCAGCAGGGTCTTTAAGCGTTTCTATGTGAATCATGATTACTTTTGTATCTTCATCCTGGCCGTAATAATCAATGATCTCATTCATACTCACATCCGCTTCGTTCCCGAAACTCGAATACATCCTCATTCCTTTTCCGATCCGATAAAGATGCAATTTTAATGTTTCTCCCACTCCCCCACTCTGGGCAACAATGGAGATATTACCAGGACTCATGGGCACAAAAGTGAAATTGGCATAAACTGAGACTTCTGGATCAGAATTCTGAATGCCCTGGGAGTTTGGCCCATAAATGCGCATTCCATATTTATGGGCAATCTTTACAATCTGCTTTTCAAGCTTTAGCCCTTCCTCTCCTACTTCTTTAAAACCAGCCGTATGAACAATTGCAAACTTCACTCCCTTCTTGCCGCATTCCTCGAGAACTAAGGGAACTAATGTATTTTTAATAGAAATATTTACGAGGTCTACCTCATCGGGGATATCGGTAACAGAGGGATAAGCTCTAAAACTTTTTATAAATTTTGATTTAGGATTTATAGGATATATAGGGCCTTTAAAATTGTGGTCAAGAAGATTCTGGAGAACAATATGGCCAATACTCAAAGGATTATTTGAAGCTCCAATGATTGCCACAGATTTTGGTTTAAATAGTGCATCAAGCATTTTAACCTCCTTTTACTTCTAAAGCATACAACGCCGCTCCAAAAGCGCCAGTTAATTGAGGATGAGGGGGTACAAATATCTTTTTCCCTAATTTTTTTTCAAACATACTTACTAAAAAAGGATTATAAGCCACCACTCCCCCGCTCATTACTATTTTCCTTTCCAAAGAGTCCATCTCAAGAGCCCTTTTTATTACCGAGCCAAAAATACCTTTGACAAGGTCCTTTATTTCAACACCTTCTCTAATTCTGGTCAGAATTTCTGTTGCTGAAAATACTGTGCAGTAACTTCCAATCTGAATATTTTTCTCTGACTTCTCCGCAAGCCCATTAAGCTTTTCTATCTTAATTTGGAGGCGATTGGCCATCTCCTCAAGAAAAGCTCCTGTGCCCGCAGCACACTTCCGGTTCATCTTGAATCCTGTTCTTTTTCCAGAATCATTAACTTTTATGATTTTATTATCCTGCCCACCAATATCAATCAACGTGTGCGCATGAGGGAAATAAAAAAAACTGCCTCTGGCATGACAGCTGATTTCAGTTCTTGATTTGTCAGCAAAAGGAACATTTCTTCTTCCATATCCAGTTGCCACGACAAATTTAGCCGGCTCGTCTCTTCCAGCTTTTTTTTGTGATTCTTCAAAGACCTGCTCAGCCGCAGCTTTAAAATCAGCACCGGAATAGGTTAGTGAACAGCCAAGAACTTTTTTATCTTCATTAATAATGACTGCTTTAGTAGTGGAAGCTCCAACATCAATCCCGACAAAATAATTCATTTTCTTATATCAATTAAGACTTTTAATTATGGATTTTCTACGATTCTATCTATCTTGTTTCTAATTGCTCAATAAAAGCTTCTATATTGGTCTTAGCCTGTTCTTCTGAATAGCAGCGCAAGTCATTCAAATCGCCATTTATAGTAAGAGAAGGAATATTCAATTTTTTCTCGAGCCTTTCCGGCATTCCATAGCGGTTATTGGAATTATTCGGGCACGTTTTGGCATCATGGAACAAAATCCCATCTAGCTTGTATTTACGGACCATTTCCTCGATATATTTCTCTTTAAAATTCTCATCTCTGACAATAAATATCTCTGTATAAGCCCGGGCCATACTCATAAAGGGATCCTCTGGGTCAAAAGAATCAAAGATCCAGCTGTTGCAGTAGGTCGAGGCAACAACAGCTGTCTTGAATCCTAAAAAAAATTCAGCAAGATTTCTTAGTTTCCCCCAGATAGGCATTCCTTCCCAGTATAGGCGGAATTCTTCTCCTTCCACAGCTCCATCTTTCTGGTCAATTTTCTCCTCAAGTTCCTTGAGAAGCTCTTTATAATACTCCACAGCCTGGGGATAGCCTCTTAAAACAACAGCAGGCCCCATATGAATCGTAGCGTCAAAAAAACTTATAGGTGCAGGAATTGCTGCGTTTGCTTCGAGAACTTTCTTCCACATCAGGGTGCAGTCCTTGGAGAGAGAAAGGACGCTTCGAAACTTATCAATATCAAATTTATTCCCTGAAATTTTTTCTAATGTAGGAATCAAGTTTTTAGTCTGATGAACAATGTTCTGCAGATGAGAATCAGTTATTTCACCTAAATTACGATATGTAGTTATTCCAATGGATGGAACTCCAAGCTCTCTTGAATACCAGTTAAACCAGTCCTGGACATCGCGGCACTGGTTGGTGTTGTATACCAGCACATCAGGTTTAGCAATACCCTCAATTCCCTCATAAGCTCTAGAAAGAGGCGTTTCTTTTTTTATAAAGGCACCAACATCACTCGTCAGGTAAGAACAGATATCCGGAGAATAGCCAATAGCATTAGCCACGGGAATATAGTCGTTGGCAGTCCGGGAAGATCCTAATACAGCTGCATGATTCTCGGGATAATGGACAAGAAATCCTAAGCTCAATAGAAGCTCAGCAGGTCCAACACTTGAACACCAGGCAATTTTTGGTGAACCTTCCTTCGAGGCATCATTCATTTCGTAAAAATAATCAGCCATTATTTTTCTCAAAAAACCGGTGGCTTGAATTTTCTTGATAGTGATTTTCTTCTCTTCGCTCATATTTGCTCCCTTAAAAGAAGATAAAAAAAGCCTGTTTCATTATATTTTGATTCGCTTTTTTATGGTAGGGGGTTATCAAAACCTATTCCTTTTTAAGACTACCAAAATAACAATATTACGTTTCCAAGTCAAGAAACTCCTTCATCTCAAAGCCGACAAATAGAAAATATGTTAAATGAGTATAAATATAGAGCCGAATGGATTCTTGATGAATCTTGATGAGTAGGATCAACCTAAAGATGAACTAAATCTTTTTCTCCAAGCTTTTTTGGATATATTGTTAATTACAGCACTCTGACTCTGTTCCTACCCTCTTTTTTTGCCAAGTAAAGGGCCTCATCTGCCCTCTTCACCAAACTCTTTCTGGTATCTCCCTCTATAAACTCGGCAATACCGGCACTTATGGTAATATGGCCCACCTTAGTAAAAGAAGCCTTTTCTATGATTTTTCTTACCCTTTTTATTTGTATCTTTGCTCCTTCAAGATTCGTTTCAGGGAGTATTATAATAAACTCCTCTCCGCCATATCTGGCAAATGTATCTGTTATTCTTATGTCTTTTATGATGAGCCTTGTCATCCTCTTGAGCACATAGTCTCCTGCTTCATGTCCATATATGTCGTTTACTTTTTTGAAGTGGTCAATATCCAGGAGCACAACAGAAAGAAATCTATTATACCTTTCTACTCTTCTTATTTCCTGATCCAGAAGTTCAAAAAATTTCCTTCTGTTGTAAATACTGGTAAGCGGGTCTGTTTCCGCCATCACCTCCGCTTGTCTTTGTTTAGTGAAATCACGCACAATTGCCAGAACTTCTCCTTCCCTGCTTGATGTGATTCTCGCCTCGTAATGCTGAGTTATTCCCTTCACAACCAGTCTATACTGAAAGATCTGTGTCTCGCCTGTTACTACTGCCAGCTTCATACAATGTTTAAACTGTTCTGCAATCTTTTTATCGAACACATCATACACATTTTTACCTATTAATTCGCCGGGATGTATCCATAAAATAAATTCTTTTGCCGGAATAATCTCCAGAAAGATCCCACTTTTCGAAAGGCGAAACATTAAATCAGGTATTGCGATTAAGAGAGATCTGTTTATTTCTTCTCTCCTCCGCAGATCTTCCTCTGCTTGATAACGATCCTTATCTGAAATTTCCAATTCGGCAATTCTCTGGCGCAAATCTTTCAGTTCACGTATCAGCTGTTTTCTTGTTTTCCCATCATCTTTCATTTTATGTGCCTTATAAAAACAGGACGTATTCCTTAATAATTTATAACCCCTTTTGTATTATTCAATATTATACATCTTTCCTGAAAAAAAGATAATAAATTTACAAATGTTTAATGTTGAGACGCACCCCCCTAATTATGGTTGACAGAAAAAGAGTTAGGTGATATGTATTACTTCTCGATTCTCTTCAGCTAACGTTGATTAACACAACTTTTTCGAAGAGTTACTATGACTCAAAAATATTTTGAACATATTGTTTTTGAAACCAAAGAAAGCAAGGCATTCTTAACCATTAACCACCCTCCCTTGAATATTCTGAATATTTCTGTGATGGAAGAAATAAACGAAGCTTTAAATTCTCTTATTGACAACAAAGAAGTCAAAGTCCTGGTTATATCCAGCAGCGGAGAAAAAGCCTTTTCAGCAGGAGTGGATGTATCTGATCATACAGAAGAAAAAGTAGAGAAAATGCTTCAGGTTTTTCATGATATCTTCCGCAACCTTTCAAAATTAGATCAGGCAACTGTAGCTGCTGTTAAAGGATTAACCCTGGGCGGGGGATGTGAAATTGCTCTTTTCTGCGATTTGATATTTGCCGCTGACAATTTGAAGATCGGACAGCCTGAAATAAAACTTTCCGTTATCCCCCCTATTGCTCTCCTGATTTTACCTCGCCTTATAGGATTAAAAAGAGCTTCTGAGCTCCTTTTAACCGGCAAAACTATAAATGCAATTGAAGCTGAGAAAATCGGCTTGGTTAACAAAGTTGTTCCCCTTGCCTCTTTCGATTCAGAACTGGAGAACTTTATCCAACCTTTTACAGAATTGAGCCTTGTAGGATTGAAACATTCAAAAAAAGGAATTAATCTAGGTTTAGAGACAAACTTTTTAGAGGGATTAGAGAGAATCGAAAAATCCTATCTTGAAGAACTTATGGCCTCCGAGGATGCCCACGAAGGGCTAAAAGCCTTTATGGAAAAAAGGAAGCCTGTCTGGAAAAACAAATAAAGGAGGAATAAATGAAAGCAGCCATATTTCATGGGCCTAACCAGCCTCTAAAAATAGAAGAGGTCGAAACCCCAAAAATATATTTTCATGAAATTTTAGTAAAAGTTGTAGCTTGCGGAGTGTGTAATACTGACCTGCATTACATAGACCATGGTGTTCCAACTTTTAAAAAGCCCCCCATGATATTGGGTCATGAACCTTCTGGGATAGTTGAAGATGTTGGTGCTCAAGTCAAAAACTTTAAGGCTGGAGACCATGTTCTCATTCCGCCTGTTTTCTCTTGCGGCCACTGTACTAACTGCCGAGAGGGACGAGAAAATATATGTCTTAACATGATCATGTTGGGTAATAACATTGACGGTGCTTATGCTGAATATGTTAAAGTGCCTGCAAAAGATTGTCAGCATCTGCCAGAAGAGCTTCCTCTTGAAGAATCAAGTATTATAGCTGACGCCATTTCCACCCCTTATCACGCTGTTAAAAACAGAGCACAAGTCCGGCCAGGCGATTCAGTCGTTGTTTATGGCTGCGGAGGAGTGGGAATAAATGTTGTCCAAATGGCTGCAGCTGCTGGAGGTTCAGTCATTGCAGTGGATATTGTGGATAATAAATTAGAGATAGCCAGAAGTCTAGGAGCCAGACATACTATCAATGCATCCAATAAAGACGACAAAACGCTGCTCAAAGAGATAAGAGACCTCACAGGAGGAGGAGCGGATATTTCTATTGAAGCTATTGGCAACCCAAAGACAATCGAAATGGGTCCAAGCTCCCTGAGAGCAGGAGGACGTCATTGTCAGGTAGGCTTTACTCCAAAACCTGTACCACTTAATGCTGGGAGGCTGATGTTTCGAGAGATTGAGATCAGAGGTTCCTTAGGCTGCAGGCCGGTGGACTATCCTAAAATCATAGAAATGGTAAAGATCGGAAAAATTCAACTTAAACCTGTGGTGTCCAATAAGTTCAAACTTGAAGATATAAACAAGGCCTTTGATTTATTAAGAAAAGGCGAAGCCCTTAGATCCATCATCGTCTTTTAATTCAAAAAGTACTACAACTAATTATACTGAATTATTATTCTAAACTCCTGTATTAGCCCCTTTATTTTATTAAATAAAATCTGATCTGATGGCCATCAAGAAACTTACAACCATCCTTAGTAAAAACACCAGTCTCTTCAAAACCTATTCGAACATCCTGATTATCCCACTCTGGAATACTCGAGGTACAGCTGTATTCAATTGCATAAACTGTATTTGGATAGAGCGGATACTCTCCACGTGCTTTAACGCCTTCTGGGGCTCTCTCAGGTGGCCTTGCGTCCATCGGAGGTCCGGCAGCATGCCCGTTAAATCCAACAGGATGAGAATAAATTAGAGGCCTTAAACCCTCTGCTTCTGCTTTTCTCATTGCAGACCAGACAATATCATTGCCTGATCTCCCAGCTTTAAATTCGTTCCTGAAAATATCTCCCATTCTATTAGTACGCCTTAAAGCCTCCTTTAATCCCTCCGGGGCATCCTCCTCACCAATCTTACATACATATGCCTGCCACTGCATGTCTGTACAAAGGCCAAGATACACAATCCCAACATCACAATGAAGAAGGTCGCCCCTCCGGATAATCCTTCTGTTATCTTTGTATTTGGCAGCTTCCTTTTTATACCTCTGAATGGAGATCGAAGGTTGAAACCAGGTCTCCAATCCAAGGTCAGTAATTTTCTGCCTGATCCACCAGACAACATCTTCTGTGCTTGTTATGTCGGGAGTAATGACTTTATTGGAGTAAAACTCAGATATAATATCGTGGGCTATTCCACAGATATGCCTGTAAACACTCAGTTCCTGGGGACTTCTGGTTTCAAGCCAGCCAATACAAAGGTTTTCTGCTGAAACAAATCTGGAAGAATATTCAGATCCAAGAGCTTTTTCCAGTTTCTCTTTAAGGCTTGCTGTCAATCCATCTCCAAAAGCCCACGTAGAAGAGACATTAATCCCGATTTTTTTCGGGTTTCGCTCCTTAATGATCTCTGCCAGACTTTCAAACTGCTTTTTCTTTTTATCGATCCACGTTGCTTTATACCAATCACCAATGCCGTAATAACTTCCTGACAATCTTTTTACTCCAATTTTTTCACCGCGATCATAAAAAATAAGAATTGATGTTCTTCGGGCAGCCATAGTCGGCTCCGGAACAAGACTCATATAGACAGGATCTTCATTGTATTCACGGTTTATGATGAGCCACATATCAATCCCTTCCCTTCTCATTAATTTCGGTATGATGTTATCCAACCTCCATCTCAGCCATTCATTCATCACTTTTGCCCGTTCCCTTTCAGGCAAAATCTTATAGCTGTCATTTACTGATGCAACTCCATAGTCCTGAGAATAAAGATTGCTTGTTATTAAAAGTAAAAAGATAAAAGAAAAATTTTTAATAGCCTTAACAATCTGTTGATTAGGCATTTATTAAACCTCCTTTATGGGGAAATTTAGTAGCATAGGCAATATTTGCTGTAAAAATTCCAAAATGGCGAAAAGTTTATATTATTAGCCGCCATGTCGGCTTGATAGATCAAAAGTAAGTATTCTGGGATGGATGAAGCGACCTTTGAAGATTTAGCCTCCCTGAATCGCTCTTCGAGGAAATCCGACATGGTCGGGCGGCGAGTATGTACAAGCTCAGGCCAGTGGATTCAGAAAACACGCAACTTTTGCCCCAGCGAGTCAAAAGCTGCTCGGTTTCAGGCTTCGCTCCCCTCTCTATCTCGGAGAGGAACCATGCCCGTTCTGCCTTCAAACGGTTTTTTTCACCCACTGTCCTTCGCTTATGCGTTGAATAGACTGAAGAAGGGATGGCGTGAAAAATCTGAACGGGAGCGAGACCATTCCGGAATACCTGCTGATTGCTTCCCCCACAAAATGGAAGAGAATCATCTATTTTCCTTTAAACTTGCCTTTCCTCTTCTCAAGGAAAGCAGAAACTCCCTCCTTCTTATCCTCAGTAGTACAGGAGAGGGCATGAAGGTAAGATTCAAGCGCAAAACCTGAGGCTGTGTCCCCTTCTTGGCTTCTATTTACCGCTTCTTTTGCGTAGCTTACTGCTAAAGGTGGTCTTGAGGCAATTTTTTGGGCAAGCTCCATCGCCTTTTCCATTAATTCCTCAAGAGGAAATACTTTATTTACTAGTCCTATCCTGAAGGCTTCCTGGGCATCTATAAAATCTCCGGTGAGTATCAATTCCATGGCCCGGCCCAGCCCTATTAACCGGGGCAGTCTCTGGGTCCCACCGTCGCCTGGAATAATCCCCAGCTTAACCTCAGGGGCACCAAATTGTGCCTTATCTGAACAAATTCTGATGGAACAAGCTAAAGCCAGTTCAAGGCCTCCTCCAAGGGCATATCCGTTAACCGCAGCAATAACAGGAATTTGAAGGTTTTCTATATGCGAAAAAATTTCCTGCCTTTTTTGTGAAACCTTCCGCCCTTGGCGGGCATCACGGTCAACAAGCTCCTTGATATCAGCTCCTGCTACAAAAGCTTTATCCCCTTTCCCAGTTATTATCAGCACTCTCAGCCCTTCATCCTTTTCGATATCGTCAAGAAGCTTGCTTAATTCAGATGTCAATTCATTGGAAATTGCATTCAGCTTATCAGGCCGATTGATTGTCAGGATACCGATATTATCTTTTTTCTCATAGATAAGTGTTTTATACATGTCCCACTCCTTCTTTTATATTCAGAAAAAAGTTTTTAAAAAATTAAAAGATTGCCGCGCTTTGCTAGCAAAAACATTTTATATAATCTTTTTAAACAAGCGGGCTTGATGAATCAAGCCTCTATAAGCCTAAACAAAAGCTTTGATTCCAAGTTCAATGGCGCCGATGATCAGCTGTTGAATCTGGGAAGTACCTTCATAGAGGGTATTGATCCTGGCATCCCGGTAAAAACGTTCCACATCATATTCGCCAGAAAAGCCATAACCCCCGTGGATCTGTACAGCTTTGTAAGCCACCCGGTTTACCATCTCACTGCAGTAGTATTTAGCGATAGACGTTTCCCTGGTATTTGGCAGTTCTATGTTTTTCATATCTCCTGCACGGTAGACAAGGAGGCGGCCTGCTTCGCATTCAACAACCATGTCTGCAATCATCTGCTGGACAAGCTGAAAGCTAGCTATAGGCTTTCCAAACTGAATTCTCTGCTTAGCATAATCTTTACAGATGTCTATACACCCCTGAGCTGCTCCCACACAACCTGCGGCCACGGTAAAACGGCCAAAATCAAGGGTTCCCAGAGCAACCTTAAAACCTTTATTAATCTCACCCATGACATTTTCTTTAGGAACGCGGCAATTCTCCAGGAAAATCTCTCCTGTATTAGATGCACGAAGACCTAATTTATCATGGAGGTCTCCTGTCGAGAATCCCTCAAATCCTCTTTCTACCAGAAAGGCTGTGATTCCTCTGGCTCCTGCTTCTTTGTCTGTCTTAGCATAGACAACTGCCAGATCAGCGATTCCGGCATTTGTAATCCAAGTTTTTTGGCCATTGAGAATATAATAGTCTCCATCTTCCTTGGCAGTCGAAGTCATGCTGACAGGATCACTTCCCGCATCAGGCTCTGTTAAGCCATAACAGCCAATCCATTCTCCACTGGTCAATTTAGGAAGGTACTTTTTCTTTTGTTCTTCACTGGCATATTTAAAAATGGGAAGCTCCACAAGGGACACCTGTACAGAATAAGTCCCCCTAAGAGAGGAATCTACCTTGCCAATTTCCTCAGCCACTATTGCATGGCTTATATAATCAAACCCTGCCCCACCATATTCTTCAGGAATCGGTGTGCCCATAAAGCCAAGCCCTGCCAATTTTTTAAAAAGATCGCGAGGGAATTGAGCCTTTTTATCGTTTTCACTCGCCACAGGAGCAATTTCTTCTTTGGCAAATTTACGGATTGTTTCCTGTATCATTTTTTGTTCTTCATTTAAATCAAAATCCATAGTTAACTCCTTTTTCTGAGGTTTTAATTGTTTTTGTTAGCAATCAAAGAAAGCACGATAATCTTACAGAAAAAAGGATTAGCTTTATTTAATACTTGTAGAATCCTTCGCCTGCCTTTCTTCCCAGTTTTCCTTCGGCGATCATCTCCTTGATAATTTCCGGAGTCCTATAACGCTCGTCCTTTAACTTTGCATACAATGTTTCCATTTTAGCCAAATGGATATCCAGACCAATCATATCAATGAGGGCTAAAGGGCCCATAGGAAGGCCAGCCCCAAGCTTCATGGCTTCATCAATATCCTGAGGAGAAGCTATGCCATCGGCATAAACAGCAGCAGCTTCATTCAGCATCCCGGCTAAAACACGGCTGACTATCCCGGCTGGTGCTTCCTTTGCTGTGGCAATCGGAACCTTGCCAAGATCTTCGGCAAACTTTTTTGTTGCGGTAATAGTGTCTTCAGAGGTTTTTTCACCACGGATGATTTCAACTAATTTCATAATAACTGCCGGGTTGAAAAAATGCATCCCAATGACCTTGTCAGGACGCGAAGTGGCTGAAGCGATCTCGCTCACTGATAGAGCTGTAGTATTAGAGGCTAAAATCGTTTCAGGTGAACAGATAGAATCCAGCTTAGCAAACACTTCCTTCTTTGCATCAATATTCTCAGAAATAGCTTCCATAACAAAATCACATTCCCGGGCTTGTTCCATGTCTGTAGACCAATTCATGCTGGAGAGAACCGATTCCATACCCTCCTGAGTAATTTTCCCTTTCTCCACCCGTCTGTTTAAGCCTGACTTGACCTTTTCTCTAGCTTTACCAACTATATCATCAGAGATATCAACCAAAGTCACCTCATAACCCTGCTGAGCACAAAGTTGTCCTACACCAGAGCCCATGATTCCTGTGCCTACAATAAAAGGCTTTTTAATATCCATTGTTATTCCTCCATTTTGAATAAATAATCAAAATATTAAACTTAAAGCGGGGTTGATGAATCAAACCCCTACAATCTCTTGCAGGAAAAATGGGGCCTGTCCCCATTTTTTTTGAATCAAGTCCCTGCTTATTAAGACAGCCTTTCTATGACCATAGCTACGCCCTGTCCTCCTCCGATGCACAGACTTACCAATCCCATGTTTTTATCCTGGCTCTTTAAAGCATAGATCAAGGTGGTCAGTATTTTTGCTCCGGTTGCACCCACAGGATGGCCAAGAGCTATGGCTCCTCCATGGACGTTGACCTTAGACCGGTCCCACTTAAGTTCCCTTTCTACAGCCAGGATCTGTGCAGCAAAGGCCTCATTAAGCTCAATGATATCGATATCTTTAAGTTCGAGTCCTGCACGCTCCAAAGCTTTAGAAACAGCTGGTACAGGTCCTATTCCCATAATTGCCGGGTCAACTCCTGCGTGTGCATAGGAGACAATCCGCGCTAAAGGTTTAACTCCCAGCTCTGATGCTTTCTCCTCTTTCATAACCAGGACCGCAGCAGCAGCATCACAAAGAGCACAACTGTTTCCAGCTGTAACCGTACCATCCTTTTTAAAAACAGGCTTAAGTTTTGCCAGCTTCTCCGCTGTTACTCCCTCCCTTGGAATTTCCTCTGTATCAAAGGTCTCTGTTTGACCTCTTTTTACAGGTACGTCCACTGGGAGTATTTCTTCTTTGAACTTTCCTTCCTTTACTGCATTAACTGTTTTAGTCTGGCTTTCTGCGGCATAAGTATCCTGTTCCTCCCGGCTTATACTGTATTTCTCAACCAGTGTCTCTGCCGTCACTCCCATCAGATGGCCTGCCAAAGGACACATAAAACCATCCATATGCATGAGGTCAGCCAATTTGCTGTCTCCCATGCGGTTCCCCCATCTCGCTCCAACAGCAATGTAAGGGACCTGGGAAACATTTTCAGCTCCACCAGCTAAAACCACTTCTGCGTCTCCTGCTTTAATCATCTGGACAGCAAGAGACACCGCCCTCAGAGAAGAACCACAGCGCTTGTTCACAGTAAAGGCAGGAACTTTATGAGGCAATCCTCCTTTTATAGTGACAAGACGCCCTATGTTTGGCCCAAGCCCAGCCTGCCAGCCTGTGCCAAAAACCACCTCTTCTACCTGTTCAGGTTCAATCCCACTCCTTCGAACAGCCTCTTGAACAATAAGAGCTCCTAGCTCTACAGCAGAAACTCTTTTAAATGCACCACCAAATCCTCCTCCAGCTGTCCTGACCGCACTTGTTATGACAATATCACTCATGGATAACCTCCTGTTTAATATTCAATAATTTAAATTACGACATGAAGATTTATCATTATAATTATCCCCTCTTGCGAGTGTCAATAAAAACCTATCTAATATAAGTATAAAGTTTGAGTTTTTGAACTCAATGATACAAGCTTCCCTTTCTTATTCTTCCTTTTTTGTTCTTCGAAAAAGTCTTAAAAGGTCGGATAATTTCCCTTTTATGTACCCTTCTCTTATAAAATAGGGACCTTCCTCAGGTTTAATCCACTTTATATATTTTCCTCTTTTCAGGCCGTGAGGGTCTTTAGCCAATCCTATTTTGAAATCACCATCCTTTGTCTGAATTATCGCCACGTTAACTTTCTCCTCCTCTGGAGATAAATATTGAGTAGCAGCAATAATCTTATCTTTCCGGGGAATCTTCTGGTAAATAAAATGTTTTTCAGGAATTGATCGAGGCAAGTTTTCTACTTTGAGACCTTCCCGCTTTTGAGTTGATTTTGTCCTCTCAACAATACCCACAACACATGTATTTCCAAAGCCGCTCATGTTAAACCATAACCCATAATTCAGGTTTTGATATCCTTCTTCGAACATTTCCTTATACTGGTTATTCCCACGCAGCTGCCAGACTAACTCCACAAGCTGGGCACCTCCTGAGGCTCCTAAAGGATGAGTCCTTGCCAAGAATCCACCAGAACGATTCACATAAATCCTTCTCCCTTTCCTGTTTATCTCCTCCATAACGAATTTATGCCCTTGGCCTCTCTCAGCTAAGGATAAATCCTCAGCTGCTATCCAGGGAATAGATTTAAAAGCATCATGGAGCTCACAGAGGTCTATCTCGTAGGGATTTAAACCAGCTTCTCGAAAACAATCTCTCCCTGCCAGTACAGCCGCTTCAAGGGAAATCAGAGTTTTTCGCTCTGCAATCTTGATATTATCAAATGCAGATTTGACGCTTGTCAATTTTACGTCTGTAGGAGTAGGTATCAGGTAAACTGCTCCAGCTCCATTGTAAGACCCACTGCAGTCAAATTTTGTCAATGGTTTGGCAATAATTCTATTTATTTCAGGATTGTTGTATTCCTTCCGTGTGACCGGTTTTTTAAAATAGGCAAATTCATTTAATGCTCCATATCCAAGGCTTTGGACGCTCATCTCATAACATACGTTCCTGAATCTCTTTTCTGAAATTTTATAGGCATCCATGTACTCGTATGAAGCTAATGCCGCCACTGCAGGCATCTCACCTAATCCCCGCTCTCTTTCTTCTTCAGCAATAACCGTTGAAATCTGTGATGGTATCTCTTCATTTTTCAGCTTGCCCTTCATTTTTTCTCCAAAGCAGACTAAAACCTTTAGACCGGATGAAGCCAACCGTTTTCCCAGCTCTACTGCCGCTGCTCCGGTAGCTGAACCTAACTCCACATGATATATCTCTGTATTTCGTGCAAGGCCCATTTCAATTCCCACTAGAGAATCGAGACCCGTCTGCCTGGCAAATCCTATAGGGTCCATACTCCCGATTACAAGGCAGTCCAGAACAAGATCAGACGTAAAGGCAGAAGAATCCTGAAGAGCTTTCTGGCAGGCATCAGCCAGCATCACACCAATGGGTCTGAAGTCCTTACCAAATGGAGTTAAGCTCGCTCCTGCAATATAAACATCACCCATATAAAGACCACCTTCTTATAATCTGAAATCTATCTCGATATTTCTTTGCTTTTAGATCCATCCAATAGAAAAAATAAAAGAACCATCCGCTTTTTGCACCTCTATTATTATAAATAATCAAGGGAAGTTAATATATCAAAAAAGAAATCCTGATTTTCTACTTCTCAAAAACAGAAGTATTACTCTGGTAATCATAAAAATGATTCCTCCTGCCAGGAGGAAGGAGTAAATTGAAAGAAATATAGTATTTATGAGCGGTGCTTTACTTAAGGTTACCTGAGGAAAGAAAAGATCGAGTATAGTTTTCCCAAAAAATATGATCATAATTGAGATTCCAAAAGCTGAACGATAGAGATATTCCTTAACATTCTCCATATCTATTGAATCAAGATTTATTAGAGGATACAGAAGCCATACCGTGACTATCCATAAAATAATGGTAAAACCAAAAGCTATATCCTTTTTAAATTTCTTGGATTTTATTATTCTCACTTAAACCAACGAATAATTCTATAATTCAGAGAAGATTTCTTTAAGTTCTCTTTTACATCCATCTACGGGCTGTCGTCTCACCTGTAAGCGCTTCTTATCCTCTGGGACAGCTATAACATGCCATTTAATAAGCTCTATATTCATATTCTTAATCTCAAGACAAGTGACACACCGTGGATGAACCCCACTTCCACTATTAAAATAATAGGATTGACCTTTTTCACCAGCTTCCTGCTGCTGCTTTCCCAATGAATAAAACATAGGCCGATGAGTATGACCAGCAATGGTTACCATCTTATTATTACGTGCCCATTCTAAGATGGCATTTTCCACTTTATTACGTTTGAGAATATTTTGAGCTGGACTTGTAGGATCCTTTACTCCAAGCCCAGTCTGAAGCAGCCGCCAAAAATTCCGCACTATAAACTTGGCAAATGGAGCAAAAATGTCATCCATGGGATCCCCCTGATGACCGTGAAACATAAAAATTTTATCCCCTAACAGAGCTGTCTCAAAAATCTCGATATTTATAAAGAGATCTTTAATAAACGTCCGTGCTTTTTTAAGAGCTTTTTCTAGCCACTTTTTATTACTCATCTGTGAATTGTGATTACCCCACATATAAACTAATCGATTATCTTCATGGAATTCATTGAGTAATCGGTAAATATTCCCATGAGCCCTCACTACATCTACAAATTTGCGATTTTCATACAGCTCATCTCCATCTCCAAGTTCGATATACGTAAATTTTTCTTTATTATAGTAATCAAGAGCATTGGCAAAAACGAGGGCGTTATGCATAAAATCATCTGCCCAGTCCCCAACCCCTCTATGAAGGTCACTAAAAATAACAAGTTTAGTATCTTGATTTAATTCTATTTTTTTCTTATTTTCCCTGAGAGCTCTATCAAGCGCTGACTTAATGTTTAAAAAGCACATAGTTACTTCCGTAAGGATTAATGAAAGAAGAAGTTATTGTTTATCACATAAAAAGAGACAATGTGGAAATTTCTCTTTTATTTCACTTTTCCATTTTTCTATCAGCCCTTGGCGATCAACATTCTTCATTTTAACAAATAGACCTGCGCCAAGTGCACCATCGCGCATTTTCTTCAGTTCTTCTGAGTTCTTACACTCTGCAGGCTTATCACATTCACTACAATCATCTATTTTTTTGTTTCTAGCGCAGCTTCTCATTTCGCAATCTGGCCTGCCACCATCCTTCAAACACCCTGGACACAAAGAGATGGTTTGAATAGAAGTAAGTCCCTTCATGAACTCTTTAAAATCAAAATCCTTTGGAGCCCAATCTTTTAAACTATATTTCTCAATAATCTCTTTATACCGTTTTGTCAGTTCTATTAATGCACCATTCCCAGCTACACAGCTGCCACACCAAATCCCACAAAACCCAATCTGATCCTTAACACTGTCAAAAGGCTTATCTTTCATTAAAAACTTCCCTAGTTGTATTATTTTGGCATTTATACTAAAGACAAATGTACAGGAATATCCTTTCCTGTGTTAGTAGATTTTCACTTATTCTTATTTAAATTTTTATAAACCAACACCCTTCGGATTTATATATCAGTGATATGTGAATGTCAAATATTGGAAAAAGGAAAGAAAAGAAGTGATAAAAGGAAGTAAAATTCTTAAATAGCTAAAAGTGATACTGACTTCCTGGTTGATATTAAAAGAAACATCGTTCTTTGGCCAATGAAAAAATTGTCAGACCTAATACATATTTTGGCAAGGATGATAAATATCACGCCTGTGAACATAATCGTAATGGCTATCTTTACATTGTTGTAATCGTCAGAGCTTATATGCTATTCTTCTTTTTCCACGAAGGAAAAATTCCAACAAAAAAGTGTACTTCTAACAAATCTCCAAAAAACATTATTCTATTGAATAAATATTTTTGCGGGCGAAACGTGGCAATCATTCCTTTTAAGCTGAATGTATATGTTTTACGGAAAAGAGTTGATACTGTAACCAAAAACCTTTCTTAATGTTAAAAAAGGATTTAAGTGAATCAACTAATAAAAAAAATAAAAAAGCAAAAACAATCACCTATATCAAAAACAGTAAACAAAAGATTAAAGGAATTTAAAGAGCTGGGTAAAAAAGGAAACAATGACTGGTTCTGTGAGCTGTGTTTTTGCATTTTAACAGCAAATTCAAAAGCAAGTACTGCACTTAGTATTCAAGAGGAACTTGGTGCTAATGGCTTTTTGTATAAGCCGCAAAATAGTTTATGTAACTGCATAAAAAGAAATAAGCACCGTTTTTATAACAACAAAAGCAAATATATAATCGAAGCAAGAAAATATAAAAACATAAAGAATATTCTGAGTAAAGAAAAAGATCCAAGAGAATGGTTGGTAAAAAACATAAAAGGTCTCGGTTGGAAAGAAAGCAGCCATTTCTTAAGAAATGTGGGTTATTTTAATTATGCGATACTTGACAGGCACATTATTAAATCATTGTTTGAACATGGTTATATCAAACAAAAACCTAAGAATTTATCAAAGAACACCTATTTGGATATAGAAACCCAATTCAGAGGCATTGCATGTAAATTAGGGATGACTTCTGCTGAATTAGATTTATATATGTGGTATATAGAGACTGGCAAAGTGTTAAAATAATAGAAACTGTAATTGACCATGATATTTTGCTTTGATATAAATAAAAACTGATATCAAAAACTAAAACTGAACAAAAAAATAGTTAATTCTTAGAGGAGCTAAAAGGAAATTCCTATATGTTATAAATTCTGAGAGGGTGCCTTACATGTCAAGAATACTCATAACATATTTCAGTAAAACAGGTAACACAAAAAAAATCGCAGAAACTATTTATAAAGCAGTTGAGGGCGAGAAAACAATAAAACCCATTAATGAACTTCAGGAACATGAAATCGAAGAATACAGCCTTATTTTTTTCGGATTCCCGGTTTATTCTCATAGTGTTCCTTTTCCTCTTGAAGACCTCTTAAAAAATATTCCTCAAAATAAGAAAATAGCTTTATATTCCACTCATGGGTCACTTACCGGCAGTCGGCTTTCCCGGGAGGCTCTGGAATATGCATCTGTGCTAGCTTCAAAAGCAAAAGTGCTGGGCAGTTTTTCATGCCGGGGAAAAGTCTCCCTCCAGGCACTTGAAGTTCTGGAGAAATCGCCAGAACATAAAGCCTGGGCGGAAATGGCTGCCTCTGCCAGTACTCATCCTGATGAGAGCGACCTGGAAGACACCAGGTCTTTTGCCAGATGGATTTTGACTCTTGCCGCACAAGACTGACTTTTTATATACCGAAAGAAATTTCCTTTTTTCGCGTGCAATGAATAGCATCAAATCTACCCGCCTTCTGTTATGAGCGAGTCGGATATGCCTGTGAAGTCCGATTGTTTGCCAACGATAGTCCGGCATAAGAGATATAAAATAAGAAAACTTACGCCCACACCTGAGTCGAACTGATAATACTCTCTATTCCTGATAATACAATCATCTTCTTTTTTGCTAAAAACAGCAATAAGATAACAGTGTGAATCGCATATTGAGGGGTCAGACAGAGGCAAGCATGGGGTTAACTTCTGATTTTTTTTAAAAAAAATATCATTTTTACTTGACAATCGCTCTATATAGGACTATATTAGTCCTATATAATAAAAACAAATGTATATGAGTATTAAATGGATATGATAAGACGAAATACAGATTATGCATTGCGTTTGATGATAAACCTTGCAGGAAATTACAGCAAAGGGACTGTGTCATCGCGACAGCTTGCTGAAAAAGAAGAAGTATCATATCAACTTACATGTAAATTAATGCAGAAACTTAATGCTGCCGGGCTTGTAAAAAGCCAGATGGGCCCAAAAGGTGGATTCTTTCTCAGTAAAGACCCATCAGAAATAAACCTTGCAGCAATAGTAGAAGTGATCCAGGGTCCTGTCACTGTGAGCAGTTGTTTATTGAATATAAATGCTTGTTCCCGGCAACCCAATTGTCCTATCAGTGAAGAATTAATTAAATTACAAAGACATCTTGAAAGTTACTTTAATGACGTCACATTGGATAAATTCTTAAAACACCGGAAGTCGAATACAGAAATCAAGAAAAAAAAGTGAGGATGTACTTGTGAAAAAACTTTTAAAAGCTGTAATAAAAACTATTTTTTTTTGGAGGAATAAATGAAACGACAGATAATTGAAATCGATGAAGAAAAATGTAATGGTTGTGAGCTGTGCATTCCAAATTGTCCAGAAGGAGCTTTGCAGATTATCGACGGTAAAGCCCGCCTGATAAGCGATCTGTTTTGTGATGGTTTGGGTGCATGTATTGGAACTTGCCCAGAAGGAGCGATTTCCACTGTTGAGCGGGAAGCAGAGCCTTACGATGAAGCCAAAGTGATGGAAAATATAATTAAGGCTGGACCTAACACGATCAAAGCTCATTTAAAACATTTAATGGATCATGATCAAAAGGAATATTATGAAGAGGCGGTTAATATTTTAAGAGAGAGAGGAATCCCTGTTCCAGAGATTGAAGTCGAACCACCATGTGCCACCGCAGGATGTCCTGGATTTGCCCCTCAAACCATCGAGAAATCTGAGACAAAAGATCTCCAACAGGTAGAATTGTTGTCCGAACTACGCCAGTGGCCCATACAGCTTCATCTTTTAAATCCGAATGCTCCTTATCTGGATAATGCAGATCTTCTAATATCAGCTGATTGTGCTCCGTTTGCCTTTCCAAATTTCCATCAGCATTATATGAAAGGAAAGATCGTGATTATTCTATGTCCTAAACTTGATAAAGGCATTGATCTATATATAGAAAAACTGACTCAGATATTTAAAACAAAAAATATCAACTCTATTACTATCACTCGCATGGAAGTTCCCTGCTGTGGCGGAATTGAAGCCATCGTGCAAAAGGCAATTGAAGAAGCTGGAAAAATTAAAGAGATAAAAATTAATATTATCTCTATAAGGGGTGAGATCACATCAGAACAGGTGTTACAATGACCAACAAGAGCACAGAGCTAAAAGGAAAAGGCGTTTTATTAAACGAAGCGATTGAATATTCAAAAGGCGCAATTGTAAGTAAGACTATAATTGAAAAAAAGACAGGGACAATCACGCTTTTTTCTTTTGACGAGGGACAGAATTTAAGTGAGCACACGGTTTCATTTGATGCTCTAGTGCAAATCATTGATGGTGAGGGTGAAATAATAATCAATAAGAGATCACATATTTTAAAAACAGGTCAGATGATAATAATGCCCGCCAATATTTCTCATGCAGTCAACGCAAAGAAAAAATTTAAGATGCTTTTAACAATGATAAAAGATAAATAGCATTTTAAGAAAAAGGGGGAAAAATCTAAAGTTCTTGTTTATGAATACAAGGGAAAAACTTATAATTTTTGCTGTGCAGGATGCAAAGATAAGTTTACAAAGAATCCTGAAAAATACATAAAGTAATTTTGTAAGAAATATGATGTAGGGCCCGTCTTCTGGATGGGCTCTGCAAATTGAAAATCACATAGCCATCTGCTGGTTTTAAACCTCATCTTTAAAAGGCCTCACATAATAAGCTGTTCGGCGCTAATGTGAATAAGGAAACGGACAAGAGGCAAAGAGATATGATTAATGACTATTTTTGGTCAATGATCAATGACCAAATTATTCCATGCTTTAAGTTCCAGGTAATCCTTGATTCGTCTGAAAAAATGGATAGAATTGATATTGAGAAAAGTCTTTATGAGAAACAATCTTTCTAACATAATTTTTCTAGTAATTAATGGCGATATAAACATAAAAAATAAGGAGATAAATGATGAGCTTGTATTGTTTTCAATGTCAGGAAACAGCTAAGAACCAGGGCTGTACAGTCAGAGGGGTTTGTGGGAAAACTGAAGAAACTGCAAATCTTCAGGACCTTTTAATTTATGTTCTCAGAGGAATCTCAATTTATGGTGAAAAAGCAAAACAAGCCGGGGATCTCGATAAAAAAGTGGGCATGTTTATTGCTCAGTCACTTTTTTTAACCATAACCAATGCTAACTTCGATAGCAGCCGAATTATCACGAAGATCAAAAAAGGTCTAAAAATAAGAGATGAACTTAAATCCAAGTACGGCGATAGGCTTGAAGGTGAACTTCATGAATCTGCTGTCTGGTATTCCGATGATGTAGAAGTATTTCATAAAAAAGCTCCAGAAGTGGGTGTGCTTTCCCAGAAAGATGAGGATGTGAGATCATTGCGTGAGCTTTTAATTTATGGTTTGAAAGGTATAGCTGCTTATGCTGATCATGCAGCCATACTGGGATTTGAAGATGAAAACATCTATGGATTTCTGATAGAAGCACTAGTTTCTACCACCAAAGACCTGAGTGTAGATGAAATGATAGCAATGGTGATGAAGGCAGGCGAAATTGCAGTTAATACTATGGCACTTCTGGATAAAGCAAATACTTCTGTTTATGGAAATCCTGAAATTACAAAAGTAAATATTGGCATTCGTAATAATCCCGGAATTCTTATTTCCGGGCACGACTTGAAAGATATGGAAGAACTCTTAAAGCAAACAGAAGGAACCGGCGTTGATGTATATACTCATGGAGAAATGCTTCCGGCAAATTACTATCCTGCATTCAAAAAATATAGACATCTTGCAGGCAACTATGGCAATGCATGGTGGAAACAAAACAAGGAATTTGAATCTTTCAATGGACCGATCTTAATGACTACCAACTGCATAATTTCAGTAAAAGAATCTTACAAAGAGAGAATCTTTACCACAGGAATTGTAGGCTATCCTGGAGTAAAACATATTCCGGATA
>Ga0114920_10000224_pt1 | contig 25259 bp, 23 predicted proteins | sample ChitaG_FD_88683 | JGI IMG/M metagenome (GOLD analysis project Ga0114920, IMG submission 88683) | Deep subsurface microbial communities from South Pacific Ocean to uncover new lineages of life (NeLLi) - Chile_00310 metaG | ecosystem: Environmental > Aquatic > Marine > Oceanic > Sediment ...
GTCGGGGACGGACAGGTCAGGGTAAATCAGTTGTTTGTCAGAAGCTCCGTGGCTCTGCAGCACGTTCGGTGTTCTTTCGATATCGCCATAGACGATATCGCCAAACGCAGTACCGCTAAAGGCAATAAGAAGCCCTAAGACGAATACCATCGTTATTAGTCGTTTTGACATTTATTTCCTCCTTAAATAAAGGAAAGGCATAAACTCGTTTACTGAAGCAGACAAATTATCAGACTTGCCAAGTGTATCGGCAGCCATAAGACAATTCGCCATAATCTCAGAGTGATGTCTAGGGAAAATTGAGATTTTCACATCAGCTGACGAATTCATAGTTTATTCCTCATTCTTGGAGTCGGAGTTCATCGATATACTGAACTCCGTTAGTTGTGTATAGAATTGTCGCTTCATAACTCTAAATTTCCAGGTAGGGTTTACAGTCACCTCCAAAAAGGTTCCGCATAACTTGAACCTCATAAATTCAAGCATCAGCGGTTTTGTTATGAAAACAAATAGAGGAAAACTATGAGAACTAAAACTCTTGAAATGTTAAAGCCTGGCGTAAGCGCTTATTGATGCCCCCTCAGCAACAAAGAAACACCGTACCGAAGGCGAAAGACCCTTTCGGTCTTGCTTCTTTAACAAATTCTAAGTTCTCAAAAGAGGAGTTACAACTGAATCAAGTTGGCTCTCAGATTCTGTTATAACATTTACACACGCTCGTACGCCATTAAGTTATGAAATTAAGGGAGCTTGTCAAGGAAAAACGGAAACAATTTCCGGTTTTTTACTGTTTTTTTTCGAAGTGTCACAATTTCACATTTATTGTCTTTTACCTGCTCTGCAGCAGAATCGCCTTGACAGATCGTCCGGAAGGCAGGTTTTTCCAGAGGTAATGCGCTTGATATCGCTGGACATTTCCAATTTCAGGGTGCTCCGGAGAGTTCATCTTGAGTTCCCCGATGCCGTCACCGGAATTATAGGTCAGAACGGCTCCGGCAAGTCATCGATTGTGGAGGCAATTGCGTGGGCGTTGTATGGCAATCAGGTGGCACGGTCGAGCAAGGATGAGATTAAATCTTCGTTCGCCGGAGTGGCGGAATGTTGTGAAGTCTCACTGGTGTTCGAAATTAACAGGGAGCATTACCGGGTTGTGAGGCGGCTGACGGGCAGGTCGGAGCGCCCGGAAGTAGAGTTGTATCGCGGAGCGGCAGCCGAATCGGTCGGGAGCACGGAAACGCGCAGCCATATTGAGCAGTTGCTTGGACTTGACTGGAGAGGGTTCCTGACGTCGTTTCTGGCCCGTCAGCAGGAACTCAATGCGTTGTCGGACCTGCCGGCCGCGAAACGTCGTGACCACCTCGCAGGGATGCTGGGCATCGGGCGGCTCGACAAGGCAATCCAGCACCTCAAAGAAGATATCCGCATGTTCGGTGAGAAGGCCAACTATATCGAACGGCAACTGGCGCAGAAAGAGGGGGTCGAGGAACGCGTTCGGGAACTTCGGGAGCACGCTCATTCACTTAAGAGCCAACAGGATGCACTGGTGGGAGCATGCAGGGCGGCAAAGCTGAAACTTGATGAGATGACGTCAATATACCGGGAGCATGAAGCAAGAAAATCGACGTGCTCCCAGCTCACGGTTCGTATCGAGGCCCAGCAGGATGCAGCCCGGCATCTGGAGGAACAGGTCCAGAGCCTGTCCTCGGAGACTGCCGCGTTGCAGCAGGCAAAGGAGGAACTGGACGGACTTACTGTTGCACTGAATGGGTTCGAGCAGCTTCGACAGCAGTTTGAACACATGAGGGAGGCAAAGAGCAGAGCAGCTCAACGGGCCACAATAAGAGAACAGGTGGAATCTATCAAGGTCGAATCCGATGAGCTCGAGCGGGGTCTAAAAGCGAATCAGCGAGCGGTTGATGAGCGCACTGCTGACATACGGGACATTCCGGATGATATTGAGCGTCTTTGTGAGAAGGCCGGGGAGAGCCTCGATTCTGCGCGTTCGGAATGGGCGCATTTGCAGGCGGAGTCGAAGGCGACTGATCGTGAGCTGGAAAAAGTAAAAAATCAGATTGCGTCGATTGCGGAGATCGGGCCTGAGGCTGTCTGTGATCGGTGTCATCGGCCGTTCGGTGATGACCTTCCCGCGATCAGGGCGCACCTTGATCGGGAATGCCAGCAGTTCGCCGACAGGCTCGGTGCTTTGAAAGAGCAGATGCGTGCAGAGCGAGCGGAAGGAGAAAGGCTGAAGAAAGAATTCACCGAACTGGACCGCCAGTTGAAACGCAGGTTTGAACTTCAGACACAACTTGAGGCGATGCGAAAAGAGAAACGAGATCTGCATCAACGATTGAAAGATACCTCTCAGAGGTTCGACAGGCTGTCTGCACAACTGGCGGAACTGGGAGAGATTGAATTCGACCAGGCTGAGTTCGAACGAATCAGGGCACGCGTTGCCGAACAGGAAAAGCTCAATGAACAGCGCACCCTGCTGACCGGCAGACTTCGGCGGCTCGAACCGGCCAATGATGAGTTGCGGCGGAGTCGGCAAAACCTTTCTGCCGTCACTGCGGAGATCGAAAAGCTCCGCGAAGAGCAACTAAGCCTCGGGTACGATCAGGCACAGTTCGACAGGACAGCATCTGATTTTACTGCTGCCCAGCAACAGTTCGAAAAAGAGAAGGAAGCACGCCTTGAGATTGACAAAAAACTCGAACTGATATTGAAGGAAATTGACCTGAGATGCGAACAAGTGGCTGATCTGGAGAAGGTGGCCGAGGAGCTTGAGGCAATACGGGTCAGCAGATACCATGGCGAGCGGCTCAGTCGTCTGTTTGCCGATTTCCGCAAGCATCTGATCGCACGGATCAGGCCGCGTCTGGCTGAGATTTCGAGTGAGTTGCTCTCGGAAATGACAGCCGGCAAGTACAACCTTGCGGAACTGGATGAGGACTACAATCTGAGGATTCTGGATTATTCCCGGTTCTTCGGAGTGGATCGTTTCTCCGGCGGTGAGAAAGACCTGGCGAACCTTTGCCTGCGGCTGGCCATCTCGCTGGCGCTCTCGGAGTCGGCCGGACTGGAACGTTCGTTTGTCATACTGGATGAGATATTCGGATCACAGGACGACGAGCGCCGCGATTTGATCTTCAAGGGGCTGGTAAATCTGAAAAATCGTTTCCCGCAGATACTGCTGATCACGCACATTGACGAGATCAGGGATAAGGTGGAATACCTGGTGGAGTTACGGCCAACCGACGCGGGTTGGTCCGAGGTGATAGTGAATGGTGAAAGCATCTGAACGTTCCACAAAGAAGAGGCGCCTGCTTGTATGGTCGTTGGTATTAGTACTGGCGCTCCTGATTGTCTCGTTTAGGCTGGTTGAGGATATAGGCCATGAGTGGGAACCATTCGACCGGTTTATCGTCAAGCGTGTGCTCGATGGCGATTCTGTCGAATTGCAGGGAGGTGACAGGCTTCGGCTGCTGGCTGTTGACACACCTGAGAAGGGGCAACGGCTTTATGACGAGGCGATGCGATTTCTGGACTCGTTGACCATTGGGCAGAAAGCGAACATTACATATGCCGGCAGGCGGAGAGACAGGTACGGCCGGTTGCTCGGTTTTCTCTATATAGATACTCTTTTCATCAACAGACTGATTCTACAGAACGGGCTGGGTTATTTGTACCTGTTTAGGGACACAGAGATTAACAGCCCGGAGATCAGAGGGCTTCTACGAGCGCAACGTGACGCTATTGAAAACAAAGTCGGACTGCACGGGATCGAACGGACTCCGGAAGAATACTATGTTGCCATGCAGGGCTCGTTTCGCTATCACCGACCTGGCTGTAGGGCGGTACGGGATTTGAAGCCGGGCACTTACCGGATATTTGAAACCCGCGAGGAAGCCCTGTACGAAGGTCTCTCCCCCTGCCGTAACTGCAGACCGTGAGAGTCTGATTTTGCTATGGTTAGAGATTTTTCCTTATTTTGTCAAGGGTGGTCCTGGCGTCAGGCACCATCTTGAAGAATTTATCGAGCTCGTCGCAAACGTATTCATCACAATAAGCACAGTTCTCAAAGCCCTTCTCTTGTCCGCATTTTCTTATTTTACAGACACTACAGTGGCTGATGAGTCGGCCTCCTTCTGATAGGCAGCCGTCACAGTTGATGTCTTCCGGCTTGATGTCCGCATTGAATTCCCTGGACCACAATTCGGCTACCCTTTTTCTTTCATCATCGTCGTCATTTATTGTTGCCAGGAACCCGGGACATTCGGTACAGACGATTCCGCAGAATGCGACCATTCTTTCCATGCTGATCATCTCCTTCGTACGATGGTTTTAGTTCTCAGCTTTGTGCAGTGTTTCTCATAATTCAAAGAATTGCCCGACATGGTATCCAGATTCAGTGGAACTCAATCAGTCGAGCAACTAATGGCCATCATGATGCCGCAATCTCCTCGTGCCATTCCAAAGATAGGCATTATCCCTGATCGCGCAAGCAGAGACTGGCGGACCTGCCCCCGGGTGATTCGAGGTCCGACAGAATTGTCAAAAGGGTTCAGTATTACTCGATCTTTACTTGAACTGTGGGGAGTATTGTATGATTCTTACCTGTACGAGATGCCGGCGTATACCGGAAGACGGAGTTGGCGGCATTACACCCGCCATGAAGGTGAAGCAGAGATGAGAGCTTGTATCCTGTTTTTGGTTATTCTGTTGGCTGCAGGCTGCGGCAGGAGGCAGACGGTTGTCTTCGATCATCCCCCGTTTCCGGAGGGCGGACAGTATGAGATCGTCTGGGTCGATCCGGAACTGGTTTTTTTCGACACGCTTTTTACCCTCATTCGTTCAGAGCGGATCGATTCTCTGTACGTGGAGATATCGGACCCTTCCACCCGGTTGACCCCTTCGATCCGCTTCCATATCCCGGAGGCTGAATGCAATGTCGCGGTGAATCTTGTGGACGCACATTATCAACCGGTTATGCCTTTGCTGGTGAGGCGGCTTGGGACGGGCTGGTACAAATTGACATTCAACCTCGATCGTTTCTCGATGATTGGGAACAGATCGGATACTTACTATCTGCAGGCCGATTTCTGCGGCCGCTCAGTCCGAAAAGCGTTTGTTGACCGCTGACGGACAGACGCGTTTTTCCATGTATACAGTTGTCTGATATTTGCGCAGGCTGGCGCCTACATTCCGTGCCTGATCAGCCGATAAATGGTGATAAGTCCACGTGCCGCAGGGCAGGGAAGGTGAGTTTTGTCCCCAGGGAGTAATCATGCCGAATATTCTTGTAGTCGAAGATAAAGACTCTATGCGCAACATGCTGACCGAGACCCTGACTGAGGAGGGGTATCGGGTGGATACAGCAGAGGACGGCAACAAGGCGCTTGATCTGGTGCATAACAAGTCCTACGACCTGGTGCTTACCGACCTGAGAATGCCGAACGTGGATGGCCTTGAGGTACTTTCACAGGTTAAAGAATATGATGCGGATACATCCGTGATCCTGATGACCGCCTATGGTACGATTGAAGATGCTGTCGCGGCGATGAAGAAAGGCGCGTATGACTTCATCACCAAACCGTTCGATACAGAGCATCTCTGTGTACTTATTGGCCGGGCGCTGGAGAACCGTCGTCTGGTTGCGGAGAATACGCTGCTTCGTCAGGAGCTGTTCGCCGATCAGGGATTCGCCAGTATCATCGGCAAGAGCACCAAGATGGTAGAGTTGTGTGAGTTGACCAAAAAGGTAGCCGCGTCCGATGCTTCAGTGCTCCTGCACGGCGAGTCGGGTACAGGGAAAGAGTTATTGGCCCGCGCCATTCATTCGCTGTCGAACCGTAAGGATGGTCCTTACATTACCATCAATTGCGCCGCGATCCCTCGCGAACTCCTTGAGAATGAGTTGTTCGGTTCCGAGAAGGGAGCCTTTACCGGCGCCCACGCTCGCAAGATGGGTAAGTTTGAAATCGCAAGCGGAGGAACGATCTTCATGGATGAAATCGGCGACATGGAGGTTGCTCTTCAGGCAAAGCTGCTTCGCGTGCTGCAACAGAGAAACTTCGAACGGCTCGGCGGAACCAAGACGGTCGATGTCGATGTCCGTGTTATTGCAGCGACAAACATGGATCTGCCGGAGCTGATCCGTGAGAAGAAATTCCGCGAGGACCTCTATTATCGGCTCTCTGTCTTTCCGTTGGGTATTCCTCCCCTTCGCGAGAGATCAGACGACATCCCGGCGCTTACCGAGCACTTTGTCGAGAAGTATTGCAAGGAGATGAAAAAGCCGATCAAATCTCTTACCAAGGAAGCGCTAGGTCTGCTGGAGAAGTATCACTGGCCGGGGAATGTCCGCGAACTGGAGAATACCGTCGAACGAGCGATTATCCTTGCCGAAGGCAAGAGTATCACACTGGATCACCTTGCGATTCGTCTGCGCCGTACCGATGAGATTCAGCTTCGTGAAGGTGCGGGCCTGAAAGAGATTGGCGCTCATGCTCAGGCTCAGGCGGAGCGCGGGACAATTATCCGGGTGCTGAGAGAGGTCCGGGGCAACAAGCGCAAGTGCGCCAAGGTGCTCAAGATTGACTACACAACGCTGTTCGACAAGATTAAGAGATATCAGATAGGTGACAAGGACCTCATGTAGGTCGCCAGTAGGCCGGTACCGTCCGGCTTGCTTTTATCATAGAAAAGCCGCCCTTGAGGGCGGCTTTTATTGTTGCAGATGTGCAGGCAGTGGATACGATATGATAAAAACCAGTTGTATAGAATCATGGAACTCCGGCCCGCTCAAAGCGGGCTGCAAGCCGATAGTACACGGGTGCCTCGGTTGATTCATCTATCTGTTTCAGTGGGCGCTCGGTAGCTGGGCAGAATTCTGTTGACAGCACGGGATAATTATCTAATTTAGCAAACATATTCAGCAGTGAGGCCTCGGACCTCGGGGCTGGCTGCGTACTCCGAAGCCCGTGGGGTCAGAGGGGTATCTACCTCAGGCTGAGACCTGCTGTCTACTCGTGTTATTGTGACAACGGGACGATGGATAACGTGAACGGTTCACTTATTAACAGAAATGTCCTGCTTCTGAATCAGAACTATGAGCCGCTGAGCGTCTGCCCGGCAAGGCGGGCAATTGTCCTCATGTTCCAGGGGAAAGCGGAGATGATCGAGGCTGCTGATGGACTGAAGGTTCACACAGTTTCACGAAGTTATGCTTTGCCGTCTGTCGTCCGGCTCTGGCAGTACCGTCGCGTGCCTTTCAAGCGGATCATGCTGACCCGCAAGAACATCATTACGCGCGATGGTCATCGTTGCCAGTATTGTGGCGTAACCAAGGGCCCGATGACTGTTGATCATTTCATTCCCAAGACCCGCGGCGGATCGGATACATGGGAGAACATGGTCTGCGCCTGCATCAAGTGTAACAACAAGAAGGGAGACAGAATGCTGCGGGAAGCCGGCATGACTCTGCTGAAAAGACCAACCCGCCCGACTCATATCACGTTTATACAGCGACACATCGGCATCCCCGACTACCGCTGGCGCCAGTATCTGTTCATGGACTGAGAGCGACTGGCCATCTTTTGTCCCGAAAACCTTCATCGTGTGCTGAGTCAATGAAACATAATGGAGATGTATCAGTGGTTGTTGACACCTGTGGCTGTGTTCTCGTTGCATAGATAATAGAATACAGGAGCACTTCGTTGTTGAAAAGAGACAAACCTGTGATTAGAAGAATCTGGGATGTGACACTTTGAAAAAAAATGGTGATATGGCAGCCCTTTTTTGTTGATTCGCGGTTGTTTTATGGATAAGATGGCCGCCTGACATTGTGTCGGAACCGCGTATGAGTGAAGAAGCTAAGAAAGAAACGATTCTTTCGGGGATGCAGCCAACCGGGTCACTCCATGTCGGCAACCTTGAAGGAGCCCTGCGTAACTGGGTCAGTCTCCAGCAGGATTGCCGGATGTACCTGTGCATTGTCGACTGGCATTCCCTGACGGGTGAGTGTGCCGATGTCTCCGATCTGAAGGACAGGATATTTCAGATGGCGGTCGATTTCCTGGCCTCCGGGCTGGATCCGGAGAAGTGCGCCATTTTCATCCAGTCCGAGGTGAAAGAACATGCCGAGCTGCATCTGCTGTTTTCCATGCTAATCACTGTGCCGACCCTGACTCGCCTGCCTACATATACGGAAAAGAAGACGGAACTCGACTCGTATGGTTTTCTGGGTTACCCTGTCCTGCAGGCGGCGGACATCTGTCTTTACAACGCGCACAAGGTGCCGGTTGGGAAAGATCAGCAGAAACATGTCTGGCTGGCCAACGACCTGGCAAAGCGTTTCAACAACACATACAAGAAGGTCTTCATTGAACCGGAACCGTTGTTAACCGAGATTCCGCTCATACTTGGCTCCGACAATCGGAAGATGTCCAAGTCATTCGACAACCACATCCCGATCGACCTCGGGAAGAAGCAGACTGAGAAGCTGATCAAGACATTCTATACTGACCCGAAGAAGATTCGCAAGGGGGATCCCGGCAACCCGGAAGGTTGCCCGATCTACCTTTTGCACCGGGTCTACACGCCAAACGCAGCCGACGAGATCGAGCCTCCGTGCCGGACAGGTGAGCTGGGCTGTGTTGACTGCAAGACGCGGCTTGCGAGTAATCTTAACAGGGCGCTGCAGCCAATTCGCGAGAGACGGGCGGAGATACTGAAAAGGCCGGATTACGTCTGGGATGTACTTGCGACAGGCAGGGATCGGGCCCGCTCGCGGGCAGGCAGCGTCATGGAAAAGGTACGGTGTGCTATGAAGATGGAATACCGGGGAGTAAAGAAATGACGGAACAGCTTGTTGGCACTCGGAGCGAAAACTACTGCGTTGATCTTAAGGTGTTCAGCGGACCGCTTGACCTCCTGCTGTACCTGATTCAAAAAGAAGAAGTGGATATCTATGATATCCCCATTGCCAGGATAACCAGGCAGTATCTTCGCTATGTTGAGATGATGAAGACGCTAAATCTGGATGTTGCGGGCGAATTCATTCTTATGGCAGCCATCTTGATCCGTATAAAGACGAAACTGCTGCTTCCACGCGACGAGGCCGATACAGGTGAGCTGGACGCGCGGGAAGAACTCATCATGGCGCTCGTAGAATACCGGAAATACAAAGAGGCGGGTGAGATTCTTCGAGAGAAAGCGCTTCAGGAGGAGTTGAACTATATCCCTCCCTCACCGGTGGAGAGGGTCGAGACCAGGATTGATCTGAGCCCTGCCACCAGTTTGTATGACCTCCTCGTAGCATTACGGGAAGTCCTGACACGCAGTCGGGAAGAGAGGATACATGAGGTCAATGCACAGGAGGTTTCTATTGAGGATCGCATCCGGTATGTCATGGCAGTGCTCAGGGAAAAGGAGTTCGCCACTTTCTCGGATCTGTTCGCGGACATGCCAAGGAAGATTGTGGCGGTTGTAACATTCATTGCTGTTCTTGAGTTAGCCCGGACACGTCGCATTCGGATATTTCAATCGCGACCATATGCGGAAATACGTGTCTATCGCGGGGAGAAGTTTGACTCATTCCGACTCAAGATAGACCTGGTTGAGTTTTCTAGCGAGGAGGAACGAACGGTACATCATGAGACAGAACCAGTTCATTGACTCCACAGTCGAGGCTTTGGTGCTGGCGTCCCCGGAACCTATCGGGGCGCGGCGTCTCTGCCATGTGCTGCCCGAGGTCAAACCGTCCGGAGTCGCAGAGGCGGTGGCCCGACTGAACACCCGGTATGCTGAAGCGGGAGCATCGTTTCGCATCAGAGAACTGGCCGGCGGTTACCAGTATCATATCCTCCCTGAGTATGTCGGTTACGTGGAGGAACTGTTTGCCCGACGACGCAAGCTTCGTCTCACTCGGGCCGCGCTTGAGACAAGCGCAATCATCGCCTATCGACAGCCGGTGACCAAGGCGGAGATCGAACATATCCGAGGGGTTGCATCTGACGGTGTTATCCAGAACCTCCTTGAGAAGAACATGATTGCAATAACAGGACGGGCCAGGACTGTGGGGAGGCCGTTGCAGTATGGCACCACCAGTGGGTTTTTGAAATTCTTCGGTCTGAAATCTCTCGAAGACCTGCCCAGAATGTCAGAGATCGAGGAGTTGATCTCGGCATCTGAGATGAAATCACAGACCCAACTTGAGTTGGAAAGGACAATACCTGTCCCGGAGGACAAATCCAAGCTGAATATAGCTGATGGTACTTTTGACCCGACACGCCGCCGGGAGATGTACGAAGCCGGCACGGAGCCTGCCGTTGAGCAAGCAGCACCGCTTCCGGGCAAGCTGGTTCTAAAATCTCCCACTGCAGGTGCCATGGATGAGTGTGAGGCTGAAGAAACTGACACCGGGCCGAACATGGCGGTCGACATGAGTGCAGCCGGGAAAACGGACAGCACGGACTAAGTCTGCCTGATCCGAACATTTCCTGTAATCGAGGTAGGCTCTTTTGATACGCATCAACAAGTACCTTTCCCTGTGCGGCGTGACATCACGCCGTGGAGCCGAAGCCCTGATCGAACAGAGACGGGTGGTTCTAAACGACGTCGCCATTGTGAAACCGGGCATCGTAATCGATGAGGCGTCTGATGTTGTCAAGGTGGATGGTGTCGTTGTCACGCCTGTAGAGGAAAAGGTTTATGTGGTTCTGAACAAACCAACGAACGTGATGACGACTCTGCACGATCCGTTCAAACGGAGGACTGTGCGTCACTATCTAAAGGGTCTCAAACACCGCGTTTACCCGGTGGGTCGTCTTGACTGTGACGCCGAAGGGGTACTGATCCTGACCAATGATGGTGACCTCGCTTATCGGCTGGCACACCCGAAATTCGGGGTCCAGAAGGTATACGAAGCCAAAGTCCGGGGGGCTTTCAAGCAGAGTGACGCCCAGACGATCTCCAACGGCATTAAGCTCGATGATGGTTACGTCGGCAGGGCGGACGTGAATGTCCTGAAATTCCTGCCCCGACTGACACGTATCCGGCTTGTGCTGACCGAAGGGCGTAAGCGGGAAGTCAAACAGTTGTGCAAGAACGTCGGACACCCGGTGGAGGAACTCATCCGGATCCAGTTTGCCAGCATCACTCTCAAGAACCTTCGACGCGGGCAGTGGCGTTTTCTGACCGACAGGGAAGTGTCTCGCTTGAAACAACTGGTCGGACTGTGACCGACTGCTGAATCTCCTACATAATTATCACAAACTTGCCGATCTGGGTGCGGTGTTCGGATTCGATGACGAAGTAATACAAGCCGGCTACAACAGCCTGCGTGTTGACACAGTGTCACCACTACCCTGCAGCATGTTAACACCAAAGCTGTCCAGTTGCCCGAAGTAACTCGCGGGATCTAGAGTGGTATCCAAGAAGTGCTTCATCACATGGTAGGGGTGAAAGAAGGAAATCTTCTTGAACTCCTCTGCGTTAATATACGCGCAGCTCAGGATTAAGAAACTTGTTACTAACACTGTAATTCGCATCTCATCTCCTCCTGAGATAAATGCTATTTGAGTAGAAGCATTTTTCTGGCCTTCACGCCTCTCGCTCCGCGAAGTACGTATATGTAGATACCGCTCCCTACCCATTGCCCGCTGTCGTCTGCCCCGTTCCATTCCACTTGGTGCCGGCCTGCCGGAAGCCGCCTGTCCAGCAATGTAATTACATGGCGGCCGACAATATTGAAGACTTTAAGAGTGACGTGCTGTCGTTCAGGGAGATCAAGGCTGATCGCCGTGGATAGATTGAATGGGTTCGGATGATTTTGGGCCAGCGAAAAAGCACAAGGCAAGTTGGGTGCAATGTCATCCGTCACGTCAGTCACTATGCTTGGACTACCGGCCACCAGATAAACCACGTGGGGCTGGCCAGCTGGGCTGGGCAGGTTCCGGCAGGTGATCAGGATGTCATCATATCCGTCCCCGTTGAAATCGCCAGCCGAGGCCACCTGATAGCCTATGTTCCGGATAGATCGGGGCGGATATAGATCATCATCGGTTATCGTCAGGTCATAGAAGATGTCCATCGCCGAGCCACCCAGATAGATGTCCACCGCGCCCCAGAAAGTGCGCGTCAAGCCCATGACGATGTCATCACCCCCGTCACCGTTGACGTCGCCAGCGGCTGCTATGCTTGTCAGCGACGTGGTACCCTGCAACCTGAAATCAACCAATGTGTCGGCCGAGGGACCGCCGAGGTATATTAAGGGCTTCGTGTTATACAGCGCAGCCAGATCATTCCAACCGTCTCCATCAAAATCTGCTACATTTGCTACCCCGCTAGGAAATTGACGCCAGTCGATTGAATCCAGACCCTGTGGCTGAGCTATAACTAGGTCGGGTGTGTCTGCGTAATTCGGTCCCAGAAAAACAGCTATGAGTCCAACCGTGTCGACCAAACCGATTTCGCCAACCCGCCCTGGCATCGAAATGAAAATATCCAGTTGTGTGTCACCATCGAAGTCGATTAGACCGACATTGCGGATGTTACGCGCGAATCCCCCTGGCAGAAATGCCCAGTCTGGGACCTTGTCATCCGAAAACGGATTCTCATAGTAATACACTTTCCCGTGATTCGGATAATTGGGATCACTGAACACGAGATCGGCAACACTGTCGGAGCCGACCATGCCGACGGAAAGATAACCGCCAAACGCATATCCAGCGCTGTCCGGCACTATGGAATCGTATGGTGTGGATTCCAAGGAATCCGGGAAGCCTCGATACAAGTATATTCTGCTGTCTGTCGCGTCAGAAACCAGGAGATCAGGGATACCATCCCCCGTCATATCTGACATCCGGCTGATGCTGGAGGACCCCTGTAGGAACAGGTCTGGCAGAGTGTCGCTCGGGTTGCCGCCATAAAAAACATATGTTCCTCTGGGCGACTTGGAGTTAATGGCGATATCACCAAAGCCGTCCCCGTTGACGTCTCCAAGGGACTGTAGTGCGGTACCTATTTTCGAACCTGAATCACTACCCTCGAAGTGGAAAAGAACTGTAACAGAATCAGCGAGCGCAACCGAATGAGCGGAACTGACAAACAAGACCAGTGCCCCGAAGGCGACCTGTGTGATGCTCCTCCTCATAGCAACGACCTATGGCACCACCGCGTGCCCGCTAGCATATCCTTTGACCTGCCGATTCTTAAAGCAGCAATGCTGTCGTGACCCAATCCAATCTAGATAGTCCTGAGAAGTAGACTCTTGGCACATCCACTGAGTTACCTCCAAAAACGTGTAGGCAATGACACGGCACAACGAATAGCGATACCGTCAAAACCTTCAGATGGTGCGTACCCAGACCTCCCCAATTTTAACCATTGCCACTTCCACAATAACTCTCACGCCTCTTGGCGTCAACCATAAAGTCGTGGGGCAACGCGCCCGAATTGCCAGGTGTGGTTAAGCGCGCAGAAGAGCTGGTCGTAATCGAATTCCTTGTGGCTCATCAGGTAGTACTTGTTCTCATCCCCTTCCGGATACCCCAGGCCGGAACCGATATGTCGAAACGGATCGTCAATAGTCCCTTTTCGTCTCGATCCCCAGTTGCCGATCGGGATGAGCATGGTATCAGAAGTGCGGACGCTCGTGTACCAGTTGTAGTTCACGTCAAGGGAATCCGACGGCATGCCGAGGATCGCGATCCCGACCGCCGCACGGGGTGAACGATAATCCCACTCTTCGCCAGCAGGATCACCGTCATTGTCCAGCCCATAAGCGACGTTTACTATGTCCGTACCGCAGCCTTCAGACGAAGGATATTCTCGTAAAAAGCCGACAAGATCATCTCCCCTTAGGTCATCTATGTCACTTATATGACTCACATCCAGGCCATCGAGTGCTGGGTAACTTTGATGCCGGCAGGGTGGCACCCTCAAACTTGGGGCTTGTTTGGGGGTGGTATACCTAAGGCGGTGATATGTTCTCTCGATCTATGGTTATTGGACCACATTCCAAATCGGCCCAGTCTTGAAAAAAGAAATGGGCGATTCCGATAACAAGAAAAAGTCAACTCATGAGCATGACTTGTAGTATTGAAATGCACCCTTTTACCCATACTACACGGCAAGTTCTATGTCAGGCCCAAACAAGTTTGAACCTGCCACCCCGTTAAAAAATGAAAAGCAGGTCGGCGTTCCGAATGGAGTCCGCCACATGCGAACGGAATGAGAAAACCCGATATCCTGATCTGCTTCCCTCGGGGCGGGAAGCTCTATTCGTAGTACCCCCAGGGGTATTGGGTTCTCTCTACGCAGTGGATACCGGAAGGAGATGAAGAAAGATCAACCGTGAAATCCAGCACAGGATCATTCATGTACCTGTATGGTTCGATCACGATAATCCTGTATTCTCTGGGAGGAAGGTTTCCGATTTCGTAGTCAACATCAAAAAGGCAGAGGCAAGCACACCCCCCGTTGAAGAGTGAGTCAAGCTCCTCTATAATGATAGTGTTGCCCTCAAAGTCAATATGAGCTGCAATCACAGGACAGCAATTGAATCCGGCGTTTATGTGTTTGATCGACAGGACGCTCTTTCCGTCATACGCGTATTCTATGCAGTCCATGTCCAGTGTTGTGTCAACCGCGGATTCGCCTCCCTCAAATCCCTTGCAGCCGGTGTGATCGACTATGCCCCATGTTGGATCGGATCCGCCATCCGGGCAAGCTGCCGGCTGTGTATTGGTGACAAACAGGAAGTCAATCAGCGCTGTCAGATCACCAATGTCTATGATATCGGGGGGACCACCGTCAACGTTGGCTTCAGCTTTACACTGCGGATGTGGGCCTGACATGAAGAGAAAGCTGATCAATTGCGTCACATCGGCGATATCAACCATGTCATCCGGGTCACCGTCGATATTCCCGGTCAGATTAACGCAGCATGGCGGGCACTCTGAGATTCCGTGAACCTCCAGCACGACAAGCTGGAACGTCCCGCACCACACGGCGTCGAACCAATTGATGGTGCCGGTCACGTGAACATAGTCACCCGGTCCGAAGTCGCCATAGTCGTTAAGGACATAAGTACCACCCCAATCGGGGGTGAAGAACACACAGGCCGATCCCTCTACGTCCTCGATCAGCCTGCCGCAGCCATCAAATGAAACCTGCGCACTCAGCGATCCGGCCACAAGGCAGATCACCGCCACCAACATTATTTTTACCTTTCGCATGATCCCTCCTCACCATCCGGTTTTACAGGCGTCAGTATTCCTGGCGGTAGCTGTCGTTCCCGTTGTCACGAGCGTAAGGACATTTCAAATATACCACAAGTCATTCCTTTGTCAAGTTTTATGGCGAGTGACAGTGCGCTTTGATGCAACAGGGAGGGCAGGTTGTGCTGTTTTCTGTTTTCTGCAGCATCTAATATTGTTATCTTAAAGTGTATGACGATTCTGCGAAGAGTCAAAAAGACGATTGCTGAAAATGATCTGATCTGCAGGGGAGACTCGATACTGATTGCCCTTTCCGGTGGACCGGATTCAGTGGCGCTGCTGCGTGTGCTGGTGGAACTACGCGGGAGTATGGGCCTTTCTCTCTCGGCGCTATATGTCAACCATCAGATTCGGCCGAGGGCAGCCAGAAAGGAAGAGCGGTTCTGTGAGCAACTTTGTGACGTGTATGTTATTGACCTGACTCTGGTTTGCGAGGATATTCCCGCTCTTGCCAATTCCGAAAAGCGGGGCATTGAAGAGACAGCCCGGGATTTTCGATACGGTGTTCTGGAACAGGTCGCCGATGAGGATGGTCATGACCGGATTGCCCTGGGGCATCATGCCGATGACCGCGTGGAGGCAATCCTGTTTCGTCTGTTTCGGGGTACGGGCCGCAGCGGCATGATCGGGATGCCTGTGTCGCGCGGCAGGATTGTTCGACCTCTGTATGACCTGACAAAGAGTGATATCCTCTCGTATCTCAGGGAGGTCAACCAGGACTACTGTGAGGACAGGTCCAATCGGAGTATCGAGTATTCTCGCAATTTCATCAGGAACAAGCTCCTGCCGCAGATTCGCGGTAAGCTGAATGTACGTGCAGATGCAGCTCTTCTGAGCTATTCCGAGATGGTTGTTTCCGAGGAACAGTTTCTGGAGAAGCTGGTCACGAAAGCCGTGCGGCGGTGTGTGAAGATTTCACCGGGAGGGAAATTGGCTCTTGATCTGGCAGCATTTGATAGTTATGATATATGGTTAAGGCGGAGACTGCTAAGACGTTGTTTCAAGGCGCTTTCGTTACGCTCTTTGCCTCCGGACCGGGAGGTTATTGATCGGATTGATCAGTTCTCCCGAAAGGGAGGAAAGGCACTATCGCTGCCTCAGGCAGTGCGGGCCGCGAGAGTGGGCGAGAGCCTTGTCTTGTATCGTCCGGGTGGTATGGCGTTTGACGAAGTATTAGTACCGGGGAAGAGCCTTCGTCTTGACCGCCCGCGAGTCAGGTTTCGATGCCATTTAGCGGACCGCAGTGCATCACAGGTGCACCGGGGAAAGCGGTCTCGAACCGTGACTCTGGACTGGAACAAGCTGGCACCGCCAGTTTCGGTCAGGAGCATTCGGTCAGGGGACAGGTTTCGACCTTTGGGTCTGAAAGGAAGCAAAAAGGTAAGCGACTACCTGATCGACAGGAAGGTTCCAAGGGTGTATCGGGATGAAATCCCGGTGGTTTGCGATCAGAAAGGGATTGTCTGGCTGGTCGGCTACGAGATTGCCGAGCGTGTCAGGGTGGATACTTTAACGAGAAAGGTGCTGAGGATTGAGTTTGATATCCGGAGGAAAAGTACAGCCGAAACCGTTTGAGGTACTGTTGGATCAGAATCAAATCTCTGAGCGTATCACCGAACTGGGCCGGCAGATATCGGTTGACTATGAGGACAAGCAGCCGGTACTGGTCGGAGTACTCAAAGGATGTGTTGTCTTTCTGGCTGACTTGATACGTCAGATTACGGTTCCATTGGAGCTGGAGTTTGTTCTCGCCTCGTCTTATCGACAGGGAGCATGGCAGGAAACAGACGTAAAGATTGGAGGAGAGTTTTCGATTGACTTGAAGGCTCGCCACGTGCTGTTGGTCGAAGGAATCGTTGACACCGGCAAAACAGCGTCGCTTATTCTCGACAAGATCAACCGGATGGAACCTGCTTCGGTTGAAATCGTATCACTATTGGACAAACCGGCTTCCCATCGCCAAAAGTTGAAAATAAAGTATAAGGGTTTCTCAATCGGGAATGAGTTTGCTATTGGTTTCGGACTTGACAACACTCAGCAGTTCCGCCATCTGCCCTTTGTCGGACGGATGGTGGACAGCTAAGGCATCGTGATATCTTCCGATATACTGAATTATGCAGGGTTTTTCCGGTATATTAAGTAAGGTCTGGCAGTCAGAGTGGAGAAGAAGTGAGAGGTTTCGACAGCAATAAGAATCGGGCACCGGGGCAGGGTGGCAGTCGTGGTGAGAAACCAAAGGAGTCATAAAGGTGGCGCGGCCCAAGTCGGTCCACCATGTTCTGGCTCGTTGCATTCGCCGTTCTGTTCATCGCGTATATCTATTTTGCGGGCGTCGATGAAGATATGGTCGAAATCACCTATTCTGAATTCATTCAACAGATCGACGAGAGCAATATTGCCGAGGTCACATTCACCGAGCGCCAGGTACGGGGAAAACTCAGAGAACCGAAGGTCTTCGCCTCCAGCGGGAACGACCGTGCGTACACCGGTTTTGTTTCGCGGATTCCCTTCGTGGACCTTAACTACGATCTGGTGAATCGCCTGGAGGAAAGCGGTGCCAGGATTGTCGCCAAGGAAAAAAGCGTCGACTTCTACCAGGTTCTCTTTTCCATTGCGCCATGGCTGCTTCTGATCTTTATCTGGATCTTTTTCCTGCGGCAGATGCAGGGTGGCGCCGGCCCTAAAGGATTATTCTCTTTTGGCAAGAGCAAAGCCAAGCTGTTGACCGACGATCGTCCAAAAGTCACATTCAACGACGTTGCAGGGGCTGACGAAGCAAAGGGAGAACTCAAGGAGATCATCGAGTTCCTGAAAGAGCCGGGTAAATTCCAAAAGCTGGGTGGCAAGATACCGAAAGGCGCCCTGCTTCTGGGTCCGCCGGGATCGGGCAAGACGCTTCTGGCTCGTGCAGTGGCCGGGGAAGCTAGTGTCCCGTTCTTTTCAATGTCCGGCTCGGACTTTGTCGAGATGTTTGTTGGTGTCGGTGCCAGCCGGGTGCGAGATCTGTTTGAGCAGGGGAAGAAGAACGCTCCCTGTATTATTTTCATAGATGAGATTGATGCCGTCGGGCGGCACCGTGGCGCAGGTCTTGGTGGCGGGCATGATGAGCGGGAACAGACGCTCAACCAGCTTCTGGTCGAGATGGACGGATTTGAGTCCAACGAGGGCGTCATACTCATTGCCGCTACCAATCGTCCCGACGTGCTGGATCCGGCCCTGCTTCGTCCGGGGAGGTTTGACCGTCAGATTGTGGTACCATCTCCCGACGTTAAGGGACGAGAAGGTATCTTGAAAGTCCACATGCTCAAAATAAAGCTGGCCGATGATGTGGACGCCACGATACTGGCACGCGGGACGCCTGGCATGTCAGGCGCCGATTTGGCCAATATGGTCAACGAGGCTGCGCTGCTGGCGTCACGGCACAATCAAGATGAAGTCAAGATGGAAGACTTCGAGAACGCCAAGGACAAAGTGATGATGGGTTCTGAGCGCAGGTCACTTGTCATTACCGATGAAGAAAAGAAAATCATCGCCTACCACGAGGCAGGCCATACACTGGTGACCAAGTTTCTGCCGAAAGCCGACCCGATTCACAAGGTGACAATTATTCCACGCGGCCTCGCTCTGGGAGTTACACAGTCCCTGCCTGTCGATGATCGTCATACGCACTCCAAGGAGTATCTGGAAACGACTCTGACAGTTCTGATGGGCGGTCGCGTCGCCGAATTACTGGTACTCGACCAGCTCGGTACCGGTGCCGGGAATGACCTGGAGCGTGCCACCAAACTGGCCCGCAAGATGGTTTGCAACTGGGGCATGTCCGAGAAGCTCGGCCCGGTAACGTTCGGCAAGAAAGATGAGCATATTTTCCTTGGCCGCGAAATCGCTCAGCGAGATGAATACTCCGAGGCTACGGCCGTCATCATTGATCAGGAGATCAAACTGCTCATCGAGAATGCAGAAGAAACCGCCAGAAAGATACTTGCCGATAATCTGGACAAGCTTCACAAGCTGGCCTTGGCGTTACTCGACAGGGAAATTGTTGATGGCCGGGAAGTTGACGTTATCATCGGTCGTGCATCCGGAGACGCGGAACCTGTTGAGGAACCTGCACCGTCTCCAACCAAGTAGGACGTGAGTTTCAACCGCGAAAAGATTGTCAGTGGTGTTCGGCTCATGCTGGAAGGCATGGGGGAGGCGCCTGATCGCGAGGGTCTCAGGAGAACTCCGGAGCGAATAGCCGAGTTCTACGAGGAAGTCCTGGCCGGGATGAACCAGGACCCGGCAGTCGAACTGAGAAAATACACCACCAATAACAAGGACGAGATGATCATCCTGAAGGACATCTCGTTTTTCTCGCTGTGTGAACATCATTTGCTCCCCTTTTTCGGCAGAGTGAATATCGCCTATATTCCTCAGACGGATAAAATGGTTGGTTTCTCCAACATGATACAGGTGGTGGAGATTCTATCGCGACGGCTCCAGGTGCAGGAACGCATGACCAGCGAAATCGCCGATTCGATTATTGAAGCAATCAAACCAAAGGGAGTGCTGGTGGTGGTGGAGGCTGAACATCTCTGCCTGACCATGCGTGGCATCAAGAAGCCGGGCAGCAGGATTGTTACCTCAGCCATACGCGGTGTGATGCGAAGCTCCCCCACACGTGCCGAGGCGCTGAGTTTGCTCGAGAGAGGGCGCTGACTATCTTCATCCGGTGTACCGCCAAGATTCAAGCTTGATTTTTATCGCCTTGTTTTGGTAATATGTCCCGGAAGGTTTTTCTATGGCGAAACGGACACTTGTAAGACGAGAAGAGATCAAGAGGGTGATCCCACTGGCCGGTGGCAGGGAACTGCCCCTTAGCCGTCCTCTGGTGATGGGAGTTCTCAATGTCACACCGGATTCGTTTTCTGACGGCGGCAAGTTTGACACGATGGACGTCGCTGTCGAGTATGCGCTGAGAATGGCCCAGGATGGAGCGGACATTATTGACATCGGTGGCGAATCGACTCGCCCCGGCGCTGACACGGTGAGCCCTGAGGAAGAAGAGAGACGGGTGCTGCCGGTTATCACGAAGCTGCTGGTGGAATCTTCCGTGCCCGTCTCGATTGACACCTACCATTCATCAGTTGCCCGGGCGGCCATCGATGCAGGGGCCGATATTATCAACGATATCTCCGCGCTGCGCTTCGATCAGTCGATGGCAGAACTGGCGGCTCGGACAAAGGTGCCGGTGGTACTTATGCACATGCTCGGGACTCCCAAGGATATGCAGGATGACCCACACTACGCCGACTGCGTTGTTGAGATAGATAACTTTCTTGACGAACGCATTGAGTTCTGCCACCGGTCCGGGATAGATAAGTCCAAGATCATCCTTGATCCGGGGATCGGGTTCGGTAAACGACTTTCTGATAATCTGGATATCATAGCGCGACTTGGTGAACTGAAACATTTTTCTTTGCCCCTGCTTGTGGGAACCTCGAGAAAGTCGTTTATTGAAATGCTGCACCCAACAGGGAAAGCTCCCGAGAAGAGACTGGGCGGCTCCATTGCGGCAATGGTGGCTGCAGTTTCAAACGGCGCTGATATCGTCAGGGTGCATGATGTTCCCCAGACAGTGGAGGCGCTCAAAATCGTGCAGGCAGTCAAGAGAGCAAGATGACATTGTTCCAATATGATTTCATACAGTTTGGCCTGAAGGACCTCGTTGATGTTCTGATCGTCTGGTTCATCATCTACCAGTTGCTCAGGCTGACAAAGGGTACTCGCTCAGCGCAGATCATCGTCGGCCTTTTCCTGATCATGGGAGTGGCGTTTGTCTCCTACTGGTTTCAGCTTGAGGGTCTGACCTGGCTCTTTTCCAACCTGGCCACAGTTGGTTTTCTCGTTCTTGTGATTGTTTTTCAGCCGGAACTACGCGGGGCGCTGGCCCATATTGGACAACATCGCCTGCTGCGCATGTTTGTATCGCTGGAGCAGAGAAAGATAACGGATGAGGTCACGCGGGCGGCACTGCGGCTGTCTGATCTTCGCTATGGCGGGCTGATTGTGATTGAACGACGCACAGGCCTTCGGAACTATGCTGAGACAGGCAAAGAGATGAATGCGGAGCTCTCCTCTGAGTTGATTGTCACGCTGTTCACGCCCTACACGCCGCTTCACGACGGCGCTGTTATAATCTCCGGTGATTATATCGTGGCGGCGGCAGTCTCTCTGCCGCTTGGCACAAATCCCCGTTATCGCAAGCTGTTCGGTATGCGTCACAAAGCAGCCATCGGCGTTTCCGAGGTATCGGACGCGGTCGTGGTGGTCGTTTCTGAAGAGACGGCGCAGATTTCCATCGCTCACCGTGGTGTGCTGGAATCCAACATCGGAAAATCCGAATTCAAGGATGTTCTCATAGGGTATTTGAAGAAATAGGGGGTGGTGTAGCCGGCTCCGTTGCGCGACGTATGACGTCTGAAGTTCGGTTGGTCATCCGGGTTGAAGCAAGCTGAGTGGTAGATGTGCAGGCCCGATCGGTCTATTGCTCAGGTTCAATGCCGCCGGTGGTGGTGTGGAGGATCATGCCGTTGTCGCCAACTGCCCAGCCGATTTTGGAATCAATGAAAACAACCGAAGATAAATAGAACCAATTGGGAATGCTGCTAGTTTGCTGGCTCCACGTTTGCCCGCCGTCGGCGGTATGCAGGATGTCTGCGCCATATCCTACAGCCCATCCGTTGTCGTGGTCCACAAAGGATAGGTCCAGATGCCCTGGTGCGTGAGGTATCTCGAACATCCTCGACCACGTAATACCTCCGTCTGTGGTACGGTGAAAAACCGAATGCAAATCTGCATAATTAAAACCTGCACCCTGAACCCATTCGTATGACATGCTCACCGCCCAGCCATGCTCAGCATCAACAAATGACAAGCTCAGCACGGCATTGACCGACTCAATCGAAGTCTCGACCCAGCTCTCTCCCCCATCCGTAGTTGACAGGACACCTTTGCTACCGCAGAGGACCCATCCGTGGCTGTTGTCACTGAAGAGTACCTTACGCGGGGGCGGGAAAGGCTCGTTATTTTCGTCTACCCAACTCTTGCCCCCGTCGGTTGTGTGTAGGATAACCCCTGGGACCCTATCCGCATAACCTACCGCCCAACCCTCTTGAGTATCAACAAAATCCACATCCCATAATCCTACTGTTGTGCCGCTAACCTGGCTGGTCCATGATTCTCCGCCGTCGTCGGTGTGAAGAATAGTCCCGTTCTCACCCACCACCCAGCCGTTGTTGGCATCAACAAAGTCCACACTGCTAAGGCCATCGACGGTTCCGCTCTCTTGGATGACCCAGGAGGCACCGCTATTGGCTGTCACGAGAATTGTCCCGCTATCGCCGACGATCCATCCATTGTGTGCATCGACGAAATCTACAGCCAGAAAAACCATGTCTTGAAGTGGGGAACTCTGTGTTTGCCAGCCAATGGCAACATCGGGTGGGATTGTGGGCATACTGGGCCTGTCATCCGAGCAACCTGCAGCAAGCGTCAAAACCAGGATGATGCCAGAAATCGAGCTTTTCATAGGTATCCTCACCGTGCGTGGGACTGCACTTGTGAAATAAGTATAACAAGAACGAACTCGGTAACCAAGCCGTTTTCGACTCAGTTGGTCACCTCAGGGGAGCTGTTGGTAAGGCGGCATTGCACCCCTTACTGCACGTGCCCCGTACCCGGCGGCGGATCGATGTCCTTGGCGACCGTTGTTTTCAAAGTCCCAGTGCTTTCTTCTCTTTGCGCTATCTTACCTGAATATATATACTTAGTATAGATGAAGCGTCCCGTGTGCTAAAGAAACATGGGACAAAACCGATAACTTTAAAAGTATGGATCAAGACTACCTTATCCAGGACTTCAAGCAGGCTGAAACACAACGCGAGGCTCGCAAAGTCCTCCAGAAAAAGGAGCGCAAACCGCTCTGGCGGGAGTATCTCGAAACGGCCATCGTTGCTCTCGTGGCGGCAATCCTGTTACGTATCTTTATTGTCTCCGCCTACAGGGTCAATTCCTCGTCGATGGAGGACGCGCTGTTTGTCGGTGACTACATCTTTGTCAACAAGCTGGCATACCAGTACGGCGGGAATCCCAGGGTCGGGGACATCATTGTTTTCAGATACCCCAACAACCCGAAGAAGGACTTCATCAAGCGGATAGCAGCTCTGCCGGGACAGACTGTGCAGGTTGCCGACAAGGTCCTCTATGTTGACGGGAATGTCGCACCGATACCGGAGCACTCCAAGCATATCGACAAGCGGATCATCCCGGGCGATCTCTCGTACCGGGACAATATCGAGCCGTTGACTGTGCCGCCGGATGAGTATTTTGTCATGGGTGACAATCGTGATGACAGCCGCGACAGCAGGTTCTGGGGTTGTGTTCCCGAGGAGAATATCAGGGGGAAGGCGGTCTTTGTCTACTGGTCATGGGAGCCGGATCCGGACACTCCCGGCTGGGGATTTCCATACATTATCGATGCCGTTATGTGGGTGGGTCACGCCTTGATCAACTTTCCGACTCATATCCGCTGGAATCGGCTCGGTATGGCTATATAGTCAATGTATCTTGGTCTGCAGCTTCATATTCCCTTCTGTGGCAGCCGTTATTCCTGTTGTGGTCAGTTCAAGGAACCGTGCGAGCCGGCTCCGGAGAAGCGGTTCTACGAAGCATTGAGAATTGAAACGCAACTTGTCGCTCAACAGTACCGGAAAATCAATGCTGAAATCTCCACCATCTATGTCAGAGGCGGGACACCGTCCCTGACCTCACTGGATTTGTTCGCTGACTGGCTCGGGCAACTGCGTTCCCTTTTTCATGTACCGGATGGAATCGAGTTCTCTCTGGAACTTGATCCGGAGTGTGTCGATCTGGAGTTACTTGCGAAGCTTATGGAACTCGGTGTGAACCGGCCCGTGTTCGGTATCCGGTCGTTTGACAGGAACCTCCTGCAACTGCTGGGCTGCAAACACCAGCCCGATGACAGCCACAGGACTGTTTATCTTGCCAACGCGCTTGGTTGCGACAGCTTTGGCATCGATTTTCTGTTTGGACTGCCCGGCCAGGGCGGCAAAATGCTCTCCGCCGATCTGGATCATCTTCTGGATCTCGACCCGCCGCATATTTCATTTCGTCAGTTCACGGTTGATAACGGAACAGCGTTGCAAAAGCGCGTGGACTCCGGTGCGATCAGCATGCCGGATGACGTGTTGACGATGGCGCTTTACAGGGGCGGAGCCGCCCGGCTTGTCGAGGCAGGATATGTGCGCTACGAAATATCCTCGTTTGCCAAAGAGGGCTGCGAGTGCAGGCACAGTCTGAGCCACTGGGGCGGGAACGATCATCTTGCGCTGGGGCCATCGGGTCATTCGTTCATACTCGGTCAGTATCTTGCCAATACACGGAGTGTGATCGAATATATTGAATCACTGATGAGACGGAAGCGTCCGTTGGTCGTGGATGAGCCCGCACGAGAACAACGCATGACCGAAGCCATTTATGACGGTCTTCGTACAGCAAGGGGAATCGACCGCCGTCGGTTTGCGGAACGCTTCGGACAGCCGCTGGAAGACCGGCTGGATAGAAACCAGTATGATATGTTTATCCGCTCAGGTCATCTCATCCCTGACAGGGGCAACCTGCGACTCTCGGACGAAGGTATCCTTCTTGCTGACGAAATCACCAGGCGGCTGGTGAAGTAGTCCTATATATTTGTGGGCGGCACACGTCCTCGTGTGCCGTCGGATGGCGTCAAACAGCAGTTCTGAGTAGGTCGGGCTCCGACCCCGAGTCCGCCTTAGGGAGACGAGGGATAGAAGCCCGACACAATTCACCTACGGACACGACGCCGGTGGCGTGTAGCTGATAAACAGGTAGTCGATCAGTTTTGTCACATCACCGATGTCAACGACACCATCGGTGCTGCCGTCGACA
>Ga0114920_10000226_pt1 | contig 25073 bp, 25 predicted proteins | sample ChitaG_FD_88683 | JGI IMG/M metagenome (GOLD analysis project Ga0114920, IMG submission 88683) | Deep subsurface microbial communities from South Pacific Ocean to uncover new lineages of life (NeLLi) - Chile_00310 metaG | ecosystem: Environmental > Aquatic > Marine > Oceanic > Sediment ...
AGTACAACGAGAGTTATCTGCATTCGGCGTTAAACTACCGGACGCCGAATCAGGCCGAAGAAACCTATAACTTGACCACGGGGACTCTCTTAGAAACCGCTTGCTAAATGGGGAGCACTACAGAAGACCTTGTCGAGGATGATGTTTTGCAGCGTGGCTATTTCTGATCAAGCACCTGCGGACTTTTGGCCGTCACCACACATTTACGGGGAAACCTGACGATTAAGACCCAATCGGTTGAGAGGGCAAAAGATTGTCACACCTTCTTCTTCCTGCACTTTCTTGTACTTTTGAGCTTGTGCATAAGATGCTGGGCGAACGCAATCATTTCCAAAGCTATGTGAGCGTCATCCAAATACTCATGCTCATGTACCCTTGGGTTACGAATCCCGCACATCATACCTACGTACATGAACTTATAACCCCGCTGTTCATCCTTTTCCGAGGTGGTACGCAATTTGTTCAAAGCAAGCACAGGCTTGTCCTCGTTGAATACCGTGAACATCAGATCGGTGCCATCCTTGTCCCCCTTACCTGATCGTTCTTTTACCGAATTTGCGAGACACTTACAACACTCCTCAACAGCCAGAGCATAGTACCCATCTTTGAAAAGTTCACGAGTAGCTGACCTTATGGCTTCGTCCATTATGAGTCTATCGAAAAGTCCAAGTGGGGTATCGCCTATGGCAGTATCCTTCAGGGGAATACGGCCAAAGCCTGCTTGGTCGATCTCAACCTGAATCGACGTCACCAGGGATTGTAGTCTTTTAACTGTAGGCTTGCTGATCATGCGCTTCCGATTTTGCGCAAGTGCTTTGCTATACTGGAAAAAATGTGGTCAATTTGTTCACCCGTTGCTTCTGGAGATATGTGTACCTGCAAGTTGAATTGGATAGAAGGCACCAAGCTGCCATCGCCGCTGCCGTTTCTAGTCCGTTTAACCCTTGGACCGGGAGTGGTAACCTTTTTCTTACCTGTCTTTCTCGCCAAAGGAGGGGCGTCTTTTGCTCGTCCGCTGATCCTAGATTTGTCTACCTTTGCCTGCGTCGCGTCCGCGTTGCAGAGTAATACATAAGTCGCTGCCATCTGTCGGGCAGCTGCCGCTCCAACCCTTCTATTTCTTGAGAACCAGGATACTACCTTCTCAATATTGGGAGAGGGAGGAGGCTCTGCACTCAGCAACTCGTCTGGGTAAATTGTCTCGCGCGTCTTCTGACAGAACTTTGGATAATCGTCGTCATGACGCCAGTCCTCAAAAGCGTTCGTAGTCTGACCATGTTCGTCGATTAAACCAAGATGTCGAAGATTGGGCATTAGATTTCCTGCCGCCCCTTCTCCAATGCCCAAAACTTGGCAAAGGTAATCAGCCGTAATTTTTGAAGGAACGCGTTGCAGCGCCCTTTCCCGCAGATCCCACCAGTTCTTGGGCGGTATTCTCGGGAACGCTCCTCTTGATTGGTTGTCTTTTTCTGCCATTTCTGTTCGCTCCCCTTTATTAAATGACGTTGCCTACCTTTTCGGCCCTGAAGCCCCTAGCGTCAATGATACTGAGTGTCAGCATGAATGTTAAGTTGGCATGTGCGATTTTTCTCTTTACAGCAGACTTTCAGGATGACACTTGCCGGTGCGCCGTCCACTGCGTCCGGTGCTGCTATTCTGGTGCAGATGCGGACATCTGCTGCTCACACAGTTGATGGTGCAAAATCATCTTGGATTGCCGCGGAGAGCGCACTAAACTTGCGTACTTTGGGACAGTAGCGTAGATTCGTTTACTGTGGCATACGTTGTGACAAGGTACAGGACAGGCATGGAGATCTGCCGCCCACAAGAGTGGTCAAGCGGAATCGGGCGGTCCGGCGGGATTAGAGCTCGAACTTTCGGGCAGCTGAGCAAACCCTTGATTAGCCGAGAACATTTTGCGTATCATTTATTTAGCAGGCGCCCCCGGTACCGCGATTCCGGCTGCGGTCGGTACCGGGTGAGAATCGATGACAAAGCCGGGCAGGATGCCTTATTTCCCAGGCGGGCAGAGGCGGCCGCGACTATAGCTGACCCGGAGGCAGTCAGGGTGGTACACAGGGAGTGTTGATCTTCGGTGGCTCTTCTAAGAGTAACAGCCGAACAGCTGAAAAATAAGCACGTGCGGATAAGAACCTTAAGTCAAGCTCGGACCTTGATTCGCAAACGCCATGTACTTTTGGCCTTTGCCGTTGTCTGTGTTGTCGGCGGGTCGGTCTCCGGCGCCGGCCCGTACTATGACGGCGATTGGGTGGGATACACCTCACTGCGCTATGTGACCTCGGCGGCGATCGGCCCGGAGTACGTCTATTTCAGTACGCGGGGCGGGATCCTGCTTTTTGACCGTTTTCGCGATAAATGGGACCGCGCCTGGACCATGATTGACGGCCTGCCTTCCAACCGGATCATCGCGGTTGCCTATAACCAGGAAACCTCCGAACTATACGCGCGAACAACCGAGGGGGACGCCGTCTACAATTCAGCCGGCGAGGAATTTGACTTAACCAGCGATTTTCCCGAATCGCTGGTAATCTCCTGGCAGGATATTGAGCTTTTGCCGTATAACCTGCCTGCCGGTTATTCCGCAGTCGAGGAAAGCTTCATTACGGATGCCAACTTGCGCGACTTCCTGGTGCGGGGAGCGGTCACCGACGACTGGGGGAACATTTGGGTAGGGACCTGGGGTTTGGGGGTGTGGCGGGGCACTGATCACGATATTGCACTCTACCACTTGCCCTATGGCCTGGCCCAGAGCAACGTTCGCGCTATCGAGCGTCTGGGCGAGTGCTGGTGGTTTGCCGGCCCGCGCCTTGAAGGCGAACCGGCGGGCGTCACTGTATTCGATACGCTCACGGAGTCCTGGCACTACCATGAAGCACGCATTACCGATGGCTTTGATTCGGACAACATCCTCAACCTGGCCCGCACCGGGGATACGATCTGGATGGCCACTGCCGCCGGACTCACCCGGTATGGCAAGGACGATGACCACTCCTTCAAAACCTACAACGCGTTTTCCGGGCTGTTCAGCGATCGGGTAACCGCCGTGGAACCGGATGGGGATCTCCTGTGGATCGGCACCGACCTGGGGGTGAATCTGCTTTTTATTTCCCAGGATTCGCTGGTCCGGGCCAGTGATCGGCTGACCTACGGGGTGTATGTCTACGATCTTGAAGTCATTGACGATTTCGTCTGGATGGGTACCGACCGGGGATTGTTCCGGCTGTACAAGAAGAGCAATCAGTGGCGCCGGTTTTCCGCCGCGGAGGGTATCTTAAACGGCCAGGTACGCTCGATTGCCGCCGATGATACAGCCTTTTATTTCGGCACCGATTTCGGCCTGGCCATGGTTTTCCGGGACGGCTCGGGCATCCGCGAATACACCTTGGGGGATGTTTTTCCGGGCAGCGATATTTACGCGCTGGCCGTGACCGAACGAATAGTCTGGGCCTCAACTCCCTGGGGTTTGGTTCGCTTTGACCCGCGGACAGAAGACTACCATTTATTCACCCGGGCGGATGGGCTGTTCGATGATTTCGTGCAGGTGATTTATCCGGACGGCGATTATCTCTGGCTGGGTACGCAGGAGGGCGTTCAGCGGTTCTATTGGAAAAACCCCTACCGCATCGATTGACCGCCCACTCACTTAAAGGGACTAAATTCCTTTGAATTCATCTTTCACTTACGTGTATTTGCTGGTGAATGCGTTGGGCGGAGGATGAAAAGGCGGCTTTTTTCGGGGCGACGGAGACGACCCTGGCTTTGTTACGCGAAGGATCGTGCGGCACCACAGGTAATGCCGCAACCGGTTCGTCCGGAAAATGATATTTGTCGTATGGATGGAAGAGCACAAGGAGCGGTTGTCCTTCAGCAACGGGGTATCCGGTATCGGCGGCTGACGACCTCGGGCTTCAACCTTCTTCTATTTGTTCTCATCCTGGCGACCCCGCTGGTGTCCCACGCAGCTGAGACTGATTTTTTCAAGCGGCACGAGTTGTATATCGACGGCCCGATTGAGGACATCTTAATCGGCGACGCGGACGGCGATGGTTTGGAGGATATCTTTGTTTTTTACCGGCAGGTGGGTGATGACGGAGATCACTACCGGGTAGCGTTTTTCCAGCAGGACCGGCGGGATCATTTTAACAACACGTTCAAGCAATCCTGGGGTCTGCCGGAAAGCGGTGGGTTTTTCGATTTGGCTGACGTCGTGGGCGACAGCCTGCGGGAGCTGGTCGGGCTGGGCGGGCAGGGCGTATACTATTACCCGCTGCACGGTAAACGCTACACTCCGATTATTGAGCGTCTTTTCTCCCCGGGGACTCGCCCACATGTGCCCCCTGACGCTCTCCGGGCCTGGGATTTTTGTTGGCCCCTGATCACCGGGACCGGCGAAGTCATTTCCCTGCCCCGGGCTGATCACCTGGAACTGTGGATGCCCGACTCCCTGGGCTGGTACACCCTGGCCGATTCCTTATGGTGTCGGACAATCGTGAATTCCCCCGCGCTCCGCCCGTTTCGCCCGGAAAACCTTGCCGTGGGTGTTTCCGGAATTGCCTACTGCCTGCCCTCCCCTGCGGTGCCGATCTCACCGTCTTCAGCGGAGATCTTCCTTTCCTCCACCGTGGGGGTGAAAGGGTTCCGCCGCGACGACCTGTCAAAACTGGACTTTCGGGAAAGTGCGCAGGTTTTGAGCGGGAATTCGGCGGCGCCGTTTTTTTCCCGCGGGCCGTTCGGCAGCGGGGTTTGGGTGGATGATATTAACGGTGATGGTTCTTCCGACCTGGTGTGCTGGCAGGCGCACGGTGGGATTACCCAGGCGCGGGTGGAGGTCGAAATTCACTATGGACCGCTGAGTGAACAGCGCCCCTTAACCCCGCACCAGCGCATTGTCGTGGACAACGTCACCGCCTACCCGCAGTTGGCCGATCTCGATGGCGATGGCCGCAAGGAAATTATCCTTTGTGCTGTGGAGTTGGGAACGATCACCTCGGCCAGGATGATCGTGGTCAAAAGCGTCAACGTATATTTGCTGGCCTACCACCAGCGGCCGGATAACTCATTCGGTAAAGACCCTGATGCCCGGCTGAAAATCTCCTGCCGTCTCGATACCGAATCCCCGGATATTCTCAGCCGTGTGCCGGTGCGCTTCACCGGCGACCTCAACTCCGACGGGCTGGCCGATTTCATCGTCTGCCCCGGCGGGGATGAGTTTGACGTCTATCTCGGGCAGGAAGGCCGGCTTCTGCCGAAGGACGCCACCCTGACCATTGACTGCGATTTTCCCACCGCCGTCTATCCGGCCGATCTAAACCACGACCGCAAGACCGACTTAGTCGTCCTCCACCGCACCAAACCCTCCCACGTCCACAAAGTCACCGTCTTCCTCACCCAGTGAGTTAACGCCGCCCTTCCCGGCTATGCTTTATTCCACCTAAGCTTGCGTCGATACTATGTAAGGGGAGCCGGTTGCGCTGTTCTCAGCCAGCGCGCCGTGAAGAATGCGTTTAGTGTAGCACAAAAAATGCCAGGCGGGCGTGATCGGTCACCGAATTTTATTGTTTTCGATCTGTTTGCCCTTATAATGTAACTGGGGGCAGATGCGGAGCGTATAATATAGAGGTCCCGGACGGATGGCCGTAATGGCTAACATGTTTTAAGCAGGCAGGTTAGCCAGTTGTACTGAGGTGTGAAGCCACAATGAGGCTCGAATTACAGCTTAAGCTCAAGCAGATCCTTGCCCCGCAGCTCATCCAATCTTTGAAGATGCTGCAGATGCCGCTTTTGCGGCTCGAACAAACGTTGCGGCATGAGCTCTCCACCAATCCCTTGCTCGAGGAAGAAGAAGTCCCCGAACAGCCCGATGAGGAGGAAACTGAACTTTCGACCGAGCAGGACGAGACCAACGTCAAACAGGATAAAATAGACTGGGAAGCCTACCTCGGTGACGACAGCGAGTTTAACCCGCGCTCGTTCAGGGAGCGGCCTGAAGAACGCTTGGAACAAACCCCGGATGTGGAACCCGGGCTGTACGAATACCTCCTGGAACAGCTCAATTTCAACAAGTTGACCACAGAGGAAATCTCTATCGGCGAATTTATCATCGGCAATCTTGACGAATCCGGCTTCTTGACCGGCACTGTCGAGGAGTTGGCCGAAGCGCTCCAGGTTCAGGTAGAGGACGTCGAGCGCATCCTCACCCTCATCCAGAGTTTCGATCCCCCGGGCGTGGCCGCCAGGAACCTCCGCGAGAGTCTGCTTATCCAGTTGCGCCAGAAGGAAATGCAAGGCACCCTGGCCCACCGCATCGTTTTTGACCACCTTGAGGAATTGGATCGCAAAACACATACCCAGTTGGCCCGGATGATGGGGGTCTCCATCGAAAAAGTGCAGAACGCGATGCAAGACCTTAAGACACTCTCTCCCACGCCGGTCCAGGGACGTTTTGTCACCCCGGCCCGGCCTGTCGTTCCCGACTTGGTTGTCGACTGCATCGGTGATGAATATGTTGTCTTCCATAATGATCGCCATGTCCCGCGCTTGCGCATTAACTCCGCCTACCGCAATCTTCTCAAACGCGGAAGCAATTCGCCTCAGGAAACCAAAAAGTACGTCCGCGAAAAACTCGAGCAGGCGCGATGGCTTTTAAACGCGATCAACCAGCGGCGTTCGACGATGATCAAGGTCATGGACGCCATCGTCGAGGAACAGCGGGAGTTTTTCGATAAAGGGATACAATTCCTCAAGCCGCTGATCATGGAAGACATTGCCCGCAAGGTGGGGATGAACGTGGCCACGATCTCGCGGGTGGCCAGCGGAAAGTACGTCCAGACCAGCCAGGGCATTTTCGAGATCAAGTTCTTTTTCAACAGCGCCGTGGACCGAGACGACGGGGACCGGATGACCAAGCGCAACGTGAAAACCCGCATCCAGGAAATCATCAACCGGGAAGATCCCGCCCGGCCGCTTTCCGACCAGGAGATTTTCCGCCAGCTGAAAGCAGAGGGAATTAAACTGGCTCGCCGGACCGTCACCAAGTACCGGGAAGAATTGAAAATCCTGCCCGCCCGCTTCCGCAAGCGGGTGGCGAGTAAAGGACCGGTAAAAGCGGCAACCTGATCAAAAACGCCGTATAACTTATGGAACTTGGCATAAGGTGGGGGCAAGCGTTCGCTTGACCGGGCAATATCCATACTTCAGCGGCCAACGGATAGCGGGGCTGTTTTGCCCGCACGTTCCGACCGCGCGATCCGTGTTGTCCATTTATAACGAGATCCGATCTCTTGGATCACCGGCCGCCCGGTACGTCGCCCGGGTGCGGGCCGGAGTACGCGGCATTGCCCTGGCAATGCCGCAAAGAGCAACTGCGGCAAAGGAGGTCTCATCAGGAAAGCTGCACCGCGGGAGAGGTTCCCGCTGATCAGCTTACTGGCACTCTGGTTTGTTGGTAACGGATGAGGGTAATCAAACGGGGGCCAACCGTGGCAGAAAGCCCTCGCTTTTGGTGGCCGGGGGATGTAGACGCAAACCCCACTCCACGGTGGCCGGGGATTGACAAACCGCCAAACGGCTCACGCGAAAAGGAGTTGCCGATGAAGGTGCGCATAACCGCTCGGCATTTCGATCTCACCGATGACTTGAAGCGGGTCGCCGAAACGCGCCTGCGATCGCTGGCCCGGTACTTCGATAACATAATTGACGTCCACTTGAAGTTGGACGTGGAGAAATACCGCCACACCGCGGATTTGAACGCCTCGGTCCACGGTGCGGTTCTCTCCTGTCGCGCCAACTCCAATGACATGTACGCCTCAATCGATGAAGCGGTCAACAAGATGGAGGCACAGATAAAGAAATACAAATCCCGTTTGAAAGACAAAGACCAACGGAAAGTGGCCGAGCTCAAAAAGCCCTCACCGCGCGTTGGCGAGACCTCGGAAGAGGAAGCCGAAGAGTACGACGCCGACAAAGAATAGATCCCTTAAAGCGGCGCGGGGGCCGGGACGGATTTGAGCGGGCAGGATGGACATGGATATCATTACCGTTGAAAAGTTGTACCGGGAACGCAAGGAGCAGTTGGAGATGTCCTTGCTCGCCGGACGTGAGGGGTTCAAACGCCGGCTTTCCAACAGCGAGATCGCGCGTCCCGGCCTGGCCCTTGCCGGCTTTTTCGATCGGTTTGCCTATTCGCGCACCCAGGTCATCGGCGAAACCGAAATGGCGTACATAAACGCCCAACCTCCCCAGGCGCGCGAGGAGCGGCTGCGGCGGTTTTTTTCGTTTGACCTCCCGATGGTGATCGTGACCAAGGACATCAGCCCTCCGTCGGAGCTGACCGACGTCGCCGAGGAGACCCAGACCGCGCTTTTCTCCACCCGCTTGTCCACCTCGGAGTTCATCTCCCGCCTTGGCGTTTACTTGGACGGTTTGTTTGCCCCGACAACCACGATGCACGGCACACTGGTGGACGTTTACGGGGTGGGGCTTTTGTACACCGGGCGCTCGGGGATTGGGAAGTCGGAGTGCGCCCTGGACTTAGTCGAACGCGGCCACCGGCTGGTTGCCGACGATATTGTGCGAGTTACCCGCAAGGCCCCGAAGGTGATTATAGGCGCCGCCTCGGAAATGCAGGGTTTCCACATGGAGGTGCGCGGGATTGGGATTATCGACATTGAACGACTCTTCGGCGTCCAGTCTGTTCGCCTGCAGAAACGTGTTGAGGTCGAGGTCCGGCTGGAGTTGTGGGAATCCGGCGCGGAGTACGAACGTTTGGGTCTGGAAGTCAAGTACACCACCATTCTCGGCGTGGAAATACCGGTGGTGACCATTCCCGTTTCGCCGGGCAAAAACATCACCGTGATTTCGGAGGTCGTCGCCATGACGCACATGCTCAAGACCTACGGTGAAAACACGGCCGAGTTGTTCTCCCGGCGGTTGACCCAGGAACTTCGGCGCCGGAAGATGACGGACGCCTATCTCGAATCAGACCTCGAGTAGCGCTGCGGATCAGGCTGGTCCCTATCCGCCCGGGCACAACCGGCCCAATTAAGCGAAAGCGCGGGCCGGTTTTTCTCATACCGCTGTCGGCGGCGGCGATTATTCGCTGGGAAATTCGGCCGATAGTGTTTGAGAGACGTGGGGCGGTACGAACCAGGAGGAAACATGCCCCGGGCAAAAACCGAAGTCAAAGTCGGCCTTACCGTCGTGCTGGCGGCGGTAATTCTCTTGGGCGGACTTCTGTGGATCAAGGGGTACCGCTACGGGGAGCGTTTTTACACCATACGTATCCTGTTTCCCAATGTAGGGACCCTGGAGACCGGGGACCCCGTGTTGGTCAACGGGGTCAACCGGGGCAAGGTCAAGGCTATCGAACTGTGTGAAGGACAGGTGCTGGTGACCGCGAGTTTGGGCACCGATGTGGTGCCGAAAACCGACGCCGAGTTCGCCGTAAAGAACGTCGGGCTGATGGGGGAGCGCTTCGTTGAGGTGCGCCCCGGAAAAGCCGACTCCCTTCTGGATATTTCACGCCCCGTCCAGGGTTACTACGATACCGGTATCCCCGAGGTGATGGGGCTCCTGGGCCGGATGGTCTCCGAGACCCGTGAACTGGTCCTGGCGATTCGCGGTACGCTCGCTTCGGATGGGACGCTCTCCGGGTTTGCCGAGGCAATCGAAAACACCAGGCAACTGACCGGCGAGCTTAAGGAAACGTTCGTCGAAAACCGGCAAGTATTGGGGCAGGCGGCGCGCGATTTTTCCGCGGCCGCCCGGACGTTGCGCGAATTTACCGCCGCCAATCAGGGCCGGGCCGAACGAACCATCAGCCGCTTTGACTCCGTGGCGGCGACTTTAGTCACTTTCACCGGACGCCTGGACACGCTTGCTTCCGGCTTGCAGACACTTCTGGCCCAGGTCGAAAAAGGCGAGGGGACGCTGGGGTTATTGCTGAATGATGACGATCTATATAACCAGTTGAAAACAGCGGCGCAGGATCTGGATGTGCTGGTTTCCGACATCCGCGCCAATCCGAAAAAGTACGTGCAAGTTCAGTTCAAACTCTTTTAGCCATGAACAAGATCTATCTTGCTTTCGGGGTGCACAATCACCAGCCGGTGGGTAATTTCGACGCGGTGTTCGAAGAAGCGTGCCGGAAGTGCTATTTCCCGTACCTGCAATTGCTTAAACAACACCCGCACTTCCGCTCATCGATTCATTTTTCCGGAGTGCTTCTGGATTGGATCCTGACGCATCATCCGGAGATCGTCGGGGAAATCAAGGTTCTCGTCGATCGCGGGCAGGTGGAACTGATGACCGGGGCACATTACGAGCCAATCCTCCCCGTGATCCCTGACCGAGACAAGATCGGCCAGATCATGAAGTATTCGGCCCTGGTTCGGGATCTGTTTGGGGTCAAACCCCGGGGCATGTGGCTGGCCGAACGAGTGTGGGAGCCGCACCTGGCCGCGCCGATTGCCAAAGCCGGCGTGGAGTATACTGTCCTGGATGATACCCACTTCAAGTATTCCGGTCTGAGCGAAGATCAGTTGTATGGGTATTACCTCACCGAGGAAGAGGGCCACACGCTCAGTTTATTGCCGATCTCCAAGCGCCTGCGTTACACCATCCCGTTTGCCCCACCGTCCGAGACCATCGACTACCTGCGGCAGGTGGCCCGGACGCACCCGCACTCAGTGGTTGTTTACGCCGACGACGGAGAAAAATTCGGGATTTGGCCGGAGACTTTTGCCCACGTTTGGGAGCAGGGCTGGCTTGCGGGCTTTCTTGCTGAATTGGAAAAAAACGCCGACTGGTTGAGAGTTATTCCCCTCGGCGAGGTGACCCGTCGGGTCCCCCCCCTGGGGCGAGTATACCTGCCGGCGGCCTCGTACGCCGAGATGTCCGAGTGGGCTTTGCCCGCCGGCGCGGGCCGGGATTTCGAGGACTTCCTGCGGAAGATGCGCGCGGTGGGCGATGACGAAAGATACGGCATGTTCGCCCGCGGCGGCTTCTGGCGCAACTTCCTGGTCAAGTACCCCGAATCCAACCAGATGCACAAACGCATGCTCTCCATCTCCGAGAAGATAAGCCGCTGGTCGGAAAAGATCGCTGGTGAGGATGAGTCGCTGGCTACAGCCCGCGACCATCTCTGGCAGGCACAGTGCAACTGCGCTTACTGGCATGGGGTTTTCGGCGGGTTGTACCTGCCGCATCTGCGCGCCGCCGTCTGGCAACATTTGATTGCCGCCGATCGCCAGGCCAACCTGGCATTGAGCGAAAAAGAAACTTACGCCTCGGCAAGAAAGTCAGACCTGGACGCCGACGGGCGTGATGAGGTACTCCTGGCCAACGATAAGTTCTTCCTGTGCCTCAAGCCCGACGCGGGGGGAAGTGTGGTCGAATATGACGTGTTGGACAAGGGCATAAACTTAATCGACGGCCTGACGCGGCTGGAGGAGATCTACCATCGCCGGTTGCCCGAGGCGGTTTACAAACCCGCCGGAGAAAAATCCACCCAGGGCACCGTCTCAATCCACGACCGCATCACCACCAAAGAGAAAAACCTCGAACGATACTTGATTTATGATTGGTACCGCCGCGCTTCTTTTTTGGATCACTTCTTCGGCGAGGCGGCCGATGCCGATGCTTTCGCGCAAAATCGCTACCCGGAACAGGGTAATTTCGCCAACCAGGCCTACACGGCGGAGGTGGAATCCTCCGGCACGGCGATTCGCGCGACGTTGCGCCGCCGTGGCGGGGTCTGGGTCGGTGCGGAGCACGTCCCCGTGGAAGTGGAAAAGACTTTCGCCGCCGAGGCCGGCAGTCCGCAGCTCAGGGTTTCCTACCGGGTAACCAACTGCTGGGACCGGCCGCTGACCATCCGGTTCGGGGTCGAGTTCTGCGCGGCCCTGCAGTCCGACAAGCGCCCCCACACCACGATGCGCTTTGACCGCGGCGATGAGTATCTGCTTTTAGACAGTTCGGGCGCACGGCGGGCCCACCGGCGCTGGGAAATCATCGACACCGGGAAAGACCTCCAAATCTCGGTCGAAGCCGACCGGCCCGCTGAATGGTGGTATTTTCCGCTCTATACGGTCTCTTTATCCGAGGACGGGTTCGAGCGGTCCTACCAGTGCACGATCGCCTGCGCGGTTTGGCCTTTGGACCTCCCTCCAGGAGGTACCTGGACCACAGTGATCGACCATTACGCCGGCGGGCGGACAGCAAACCTGAAGATGTCAGCGGCAAACGGGCAGGGCAAAACAGAATCAAAAAGGACCGACCGGTCCGTGCCCCAGAGCGGTTTGGCCTTCCACTTCAATTGATCGGTAATCCGGCGGCAGTTAGTCTTTGTTTCATCTGCTCGACGTGCGTGCCGCGCCAGAATATGCGCCCACAGGCCGGACAGCGAGTAAACCGGTCTTTCGTGCGATATACATAGGGAGGAATCTGCGCGGCGAATTCCTCTTTCTTGATTTCTTCCACGGCTTTATTGCACAGCGGGCAGATGGAAAACAAGCGCGCGGAATCCAGGGCGAGGTCGACCTTTTTTATCAGTTCGCCGAGTTGTTCCAGGGGGTTGGTTGAACCTAAAAGGACCACCTGGCGGGCCAGGGTCTTTTCGGCCAGCCGGTGATCGCGCGTAACGATCATGCGTTGATCGGCCAGGGCTATCGAGAGTACCCGGGCGTCAGTTATTGTACTGTCGAATACCGTATCAAATCCCAGCGTGCGCAGCCACCGGGCAAGGCGGCCCAGATTGTCATCACACACGAATTTCATTATATTGCGATTGCGCGGAGCTTGCCGGATTTCGCTGATCCCGGACAAGCCCGGCTGTAGATCATAATTGACGCCGGTATGATAGACAATCCTGCCCGAAATCAATGAAAAAAACCGGCGGGCGATAGCTGGCGCAGGGCTAGATATGGCCGGAAGGCGATCAGAAGCAATGAGAAGTCAAACGTTCTTAAATATGATTGCGCGCCCGGCTGGCCGGGGCCTGAGGTATGTCTGTCTGTCTGTGCTGGCGGTCTTCTTCAGCAGTTGCAGCGATAACGCGCCCGTGCCCCGACCGGGCACAGCAATGCTCATGCCGACTGAGTTTAAGGGCATTTACCTGGGCATGGAAAAAGAGGAGGTGGACCGGTTCTTTACCGTTGAGGGCACTCATCTGACCGATGTGGGACTGGAGACAGTGACTCGTTTTACGCGCGACAGTGTGGAGATCGGGTTGGCCTTTGCCTACCGCGACGGCCGGCTGTCGGTAGCCACCGCCTGGTACGATTATTCGGCGGTTCCCCACCGCGTCGACCAGGAGCGCCGCGAGTTCCTGGATTTTGTCATTGACCGCAACGGGTTGGACTATGACCGCTGTTCCTTCGACATCCCCGGCGTCGAGCATATACCGGACATCGGGTTATGTTGGCGCCGTCCCGGCTTCCAGGTGGTGGTCACATTTTCCAAGCCGAGCTACTACCTTCCCGATTCGCTGGAATTTAAGCCGTATTACCAGTTTTCCATGTTTGATTCGGTAACCACCTTATTTGATCTCTGGCCGAATATCATCATTCCCGCCGATGACCGGGAAGAGCGGTATTTTCATGAGGCCGATTCTCTGCGCGAAGTCGTCCGCACGCGCCTGGGATACCGGCAATAGACCGCAATCGGTTCAGCCACGCTTTAATCGACCAAGGAGGGACTGGGCTGTCGTGCGGGGAGAAACCACTCCAGCCCAGTCCGGGAGCGGGCACCCCGGGAAACGCCAAAAAGGCATTTACTACCGGCTTTACTTGTTGCAGTATAAGGACCAGGAAAAGATGGCGCGGGAGATAAGCACATGAAAAAAGTGACCGTCCCCCTGCTGGTCGGCACCGTGGTCATCGGTGCTGCGCTGGTCGTCATGCCGTTTCTTTTGTGGGGTGAAAATCCCCCACGCGAACGCTCCGGCGCACATGCAGAAAAACCCAAAAGAGAGATCGTGGTTTATTCCGCGGCCTTCCCCGAGGGCCTTTATTTTGACCGTCTCTCCGGCGCGTTGCGGGAAATGAGAGATACGATCATCGTTGGCTCGGCCGTTGCCACCACCGCGGTTTACGAGGGAAGCGTCATCATTGCCAAAGACCATGAACACTGGCGGACGATCCCCGCGGGCGTAGTTTTCCTCTTGGCCAGCAACGGAGCCGAGGTATTCATCGACCAAGCCGAGTTTGCCATCTACTTAAAGAAGCATCCCGAACTGGCCCGCGCGGGCGCCCAAGCCCTTAAACTTGACGAGTTTTTGTCAGCGCTCTTCAACGAAGAACCACTCTAAATCGAGCCAAGATGTCAGGCGAATACCGGGAATTTTTGTTCCTGGCCGAGAAGACGGCGCGGGCTGCCGGCCGGATGCTCCGCGAAGCCGACTCGCGCGCGCGGCGCGTCGAGTACAAGGGCGAGATCAATCTCGTCACCGAGATGGACAGAAGATGCGAAGATTTCATCGTTGGCGAAATCTCATCCGCCTTTGGCGATCATGCCATCATTGCCGAAGAGGGATCGGAGGTTACCGCGTCCTCGGAATTCCGCTGGTATGTCGATCCCTTGGACGGCACAACTAATTATGCCCACGGCCTGCCGATTTACTGTGTGTCGCTGGCTTTGGAAAAGGCCGGAGAACTCATCTGCGGTGTGGTGTATGACCCCTGCCAGGAGGAGATGTTTACCGCCACTGCCGGAGGCGGCGCCTTCTTGAATGGAAATCCGATCCATGTTTCACGTGAAACCGAATTACGCAAGTCTCTATTGGTCACCGGCTTCCCCTACGATATTCGCGAAACAACCCAGGACAACCTGGACAACTTCGCCGCTTTCGCCAAGAAAGCCCGCGCCGTGCGGCGTCTGGGCTCGGCGGCACTGGATTGCTGCTGGACCGCCTGCGGCCGTTTCGACGGCTTCTGGGAGATAAAGCTCTCCCCCTGGGATTTAGCGGCGGGTGTACTGCTAATCCGCGAAGCAGCTGGCCAGGTCACCGACCTCACCGGCCACCCCTTCAACCTCCACACCGGCCGCATCCTCGCCACCAACGGCCACGTCCACCGTGCCATGCAAACCGTCCTCGCAGAGGCGAAAGGAAGAAAAGAATAGCAGTAGGGGGTAGAGAAGCATATGTAAATGTAACCTTAAGATTCTAAATGAGTTATATGCTGACAGGGCTCTGGCTGAGGGTGAGCCGGAGCGCTCCAGGACAGATTTGTGCCCTGGATTGGTTTTCCTGCTAACGCGACCTCGTAGCTCCCAAATAGAAAAATATTCAAGTTGGTGGAGAAAAAGGACTTGACTTCCTATGTAAACGCCGTAGTATACAATTGGTGGGCTGGCATTTGCCGGCAAAGGAAACCATCGGTTTTGGTAGCGGGAGGGTCACAGGGCGATCTGCCAAGATGGCTGCTGTCCGACGAAGCGGGCACAAGCAGAGCACTGCTGGGATTTTAGAATTAATTACCGGTGCTCACATGTGTGCCCGGTTGGTTTTGGGGGTAAGTGAGGTGGGGGAACAAATGGTAGCTTTGAGGGTAAGGGTATTTACCCTTATGTGGCTGCCACACGTCGAACGGAGGTCGACCACGGAGGGTTGCCTCAAGTAAGGATTTGCATCCACTCGGGTGCGAGTTAGCCAGGGAGGGTCGCACCAACAGTGGCGGCGAGAACGCCGTCCATTACTCGTTGTTACCGCACGCGGTAATGCTGGGGAGAATTGGTGGCTGGAAATTTCGGCCAATCCACCGCCCTGAGGCTATTGGCCAGGAAAAGATTATGATGTTTCCCTCAGGAAAATCGACCGTCATGGGGGGGATATTGCGACATTCTTCCGATAGAATAGAAAAGAGCACCGACGGTCGGTGCCCTTTTCGCTGGCGTGACCATAACGAAGAACCGCCCGGCGCAGGAGGTCGTTATCGCTTGGCCACATCTCGCCTTAGCCCTACGATACAAGATTGGGCTGCGCTTGTCAAGCGAAAAAACTTACTGCGCTGGTGGGCCGTAACATGTTGTCCCATAACAGCAAGGGAGGTTGAGAGATGAAACATTCCATTGGCCGCCTGATATTTTTCCTTTTGGGCGCAGCCATAATCATCGGCGCAGCGAGTTTGGCGATGGCCGATATCATCTGGGGGTGATTAACCAAACAGAAACCCGAAAAAAAACCTTGCTTTGCGGCGAGAGCCGCATAATTTCCCCTGTAGGAACCATAAACCTATGGGGGTTTAATTATGATTTTCATGAATTTACCCGAAGATTTACTTTGGGAATTGAGGCCAGACGCCACAATTATTGAGGCGTTCCGTTTGAATACGCTGACGGCAATCGCCGCAACCTTGGGCATAGCTACGTTCATCGCCAACTTATTTATGACTATTTGGTATAGTCTCCGGCAACCGCAAGCCGGTGAGAGCATCAAAAAAGCCAAATATCGTCGTTATGGAGTATTCGGCGCTGCGTTTGTGTTCTTAGTAAGTACCATATTAATTGCCTGGCAAATTCGTATGGTAAAAGGTACACGCCAGGTTCATTACAACGTTACCAGCCAAGCCTTTCGCGTCGCTCTAGATAATAGAGTTCTGGCCGTTGATGTTGACTCCACCGGCGGCGGAATCGTCACAACGGACATGACCATACGTGCTCCAAGCCCAAAACAGCATGTTAGCGAATTTGAGTTGGAATATCGTTTGCCTGATTTCCCCCGCGATGACGGCGGCCGTTCAATCCACGCACAAAAAAAGGAAATCAAGTGCGAGGGCGATCGGGTACTCATTCTCAAGGAAAGGCGTTGTTATGCAGCGAACTCCCATCGCTTAATCGCGCACATCACTCCACCCCTTCCCCCAGGCCAAAGCACTAAAATGATGGAGAAGCTTGTAACTTTAGTGCCAAGTCAGTCACTTGCCATGACAGAGTCCGAAGCTAAGGAACGAAAATTGGGAGATCCATTTCAATACTTCGAGTTTAAGATCCTGTATCCCTGTAGTAAATTGACTCTGTCCATAAGATTTCCGCAAGGATTCCAACCTCTTTCCGCGAAGTTCCATGCATCTTATGGGGAACTCAAGGTCCCCCACTTAGGCGAGGAGCAATATCTTCGAGATCAATTTGCTGACGTATTTATGGTTAAGAAAGATAGTTTCGACGTGACTACGATTAAGCTCATTGTAGACCACCCGCTTATTGGCTTGTTCTATGGCATAGGCTGGATTCCACCGGAGATCTGGCCAGACTCTATCCAGCAAGCGATTGAGTTTATTGACTCTACTCGAACAGAGTGGAGCCTGCATGAGTAGTGAACATACTTGTGTTCTGCTGAAAAACTTGGCCTGACAAGGGCTGACGGCCACGAAAACGTTCGTCAGGGTTTCATGATCCCTTGGTCAGTCAGCACTTGTTCCGCCTGTGATACCCGACGTGTCGAGTTCTGAAACCTTGACCAAGGGCAGTGTTGAAGAACCCTCCCTTCATAAGAAAACCATATTCGTAGGTCAAAACCCCTGTGTTGTGACGTGCGCCCGAAGGGGTGCAACCCTATATGTCGAAACCACATCCGCCTGCGGCGAATTCAGGGGTTTCGACCTACCGGATCTGTGTTTTGTCCCTCGCGACGACGATTACATACTTTTTCAACAAGCCCCAAGGTCAAGGCCGCCCGGCTACTGCATCCCCTAGCCTGCAGGTCAAGCGCCCTGGCGCCTGACTTCCTTGCTGCGATGACCTACAACTTCACTAGCTCCACCCGCCGGTTGTTTTGCCGGCCCTCGGGGGTGTTGTTGGTGTCGACCGGCTTACTCTCGCCGAAGCCTTTTGATTGCAGGCGTGCGGCGTCGATCTGATAGGTGGCGATCAAGTAAGCTTTAACCGCGGCGGCACGTTTCTCGCTTAAATTCTGATTGTACGTGTCGTCCCCGACGTTGTCGGTGTGGCCCTCAATAAGGATTTTCAAATCGGGATGCTCTTTAAGCATCGTGCCGATCTTTTTCAGCGTCGGTGTTGATTCCGGACGAATGCGGTCACTGCCGGAATCGAACAGAATCCCGCGCGTGGCCACCCGACCGTTGGCCGTCAGCGCGTCATAGAGGATCTTCTTGCCCCCCTCGGCCACGCGCATGTGATCGATTAAGATGCCATCCTGCGAGAAATTATAAAGATTGATATGGATTCTGTCCGACCGCACAAAATCGGCATTGGGCACGTTGGCCACGCGGTTCTCGTTGATATAGACCTTCAAATATTTTTTGTAGCCCATGATGCGGCAGTGGACAATGTCCTCCCAGATCTTGCGGTCCAGCCCGGTTTCGGCCTGGCCGCCGCCCGAGCCGCGAATCCCCCCCGATCCGTGACGGAACTCAATGTATGAATGCGCGCTGGGGCTGCTTCGATCTGACGTCTGGCCATACACCTTGAACACCCCGCTGGGCAGGTACAAGTCAAACTCGATGGTGAATTGTTCCGGCAAAATCTGCGGCAGCGGAATATTGAAATCAGCATGGGTGCCGAGGCGCAGGTATCGCGAGCCCTGCCACTCAGCAACCTCCAGGTTGCCTTTCTCAAACTCCAGGCGTTCGGGAAAATCCCCGACCGGCGATTTCTCAAAATCCTCGTAGAAAAGGACGCGGTCACCGGGAATAAAATCGTAGTTGACCCATGCGCCCTCACCCGGTTTCAGTTTCTCGGCTTCGGCGGCAGTAGCGGCAGGCTGGTCAACAGTAGTCTTGGCCGCCTCTGCCTCCTTGGACTTTTCAGCTTCCTTCTCCTCGCCGGTGGCTTTGTCCAGCGTCTCGTCGATTTTTTCGTCGACTTTTTCCTCCACCTTTTTTTCTACCTTGTCTTTGATTTTCTTTTTCAGTTTGCCGAACTGAGCGGTGGCGGAATTTGGGAAACCAGCCAACCCCGCGACCAGGAGTCCAACCAGTAAAGTACGCCATATTGTGGACATCTCACCCTCCGATCGTGATCGTGAAACGCATATCAATCATTCAATATTCTCTTCAGCAGATCAGTTTAGCCGCCGAGTCGGCCCGTGTCAAGCAAAGAAATAGATGGCCTGCCTCTTGATCAGGTAGTAATTTCACCCAAAAAGCCGAACACGTAGGAGTTTGACCTACAAGTTCCGGGCTTTTTGCACAAACGCGAGGCTGACCCGATGCGCGTCGTTATAGTTGTAGAAAACACTACCACTCGCCCGGGCCTTATTCCCGAGCATGGGATGGCGTTTTACCTGGAAACCGGTTCGCGCCGCATCCTGTTCGATACTGGTGCCGGCCGGGCGTTGACGGTTAATGCCGAAACGCTCGGCATTGATCTCACCGTGGTCCAGGCCCGTTGCCCTCAGCCACAGTCACTACGACCATGCCGGTGGCCTGGAGGCGCTCTGCCGGATCAACAATCACCTCGAACTATTCTTGCATCCGGATTGCCTGGCCTCACGGTCAAACCTCCTGAGTAAAGATCACCTCTTGGGTATTTGCAAAGCTGTGCACCAGACGGCCGGGCCGACCGACATCGGGGACGGAATTCGTTTGACCGGCGCCATTCCCCGGGTCACCGATTTTGAGGATGCCGGCAGGTCAGTTGTCGAAGATCAAGCTTTGTTTTTCGAAACACTGGAAGGTGTCGTCATTCTGGTTGGCTGCGCGCACGCCGGGGTTGTCAATACGCTGCATTACGTTGGTCAGCTTAACGCAGGGAAACCGATTCATGCGGTAATCGGCGGGATGCATCTGATTGACGCGACGAAAAAACGAATCGGAAAAACGATCGAAGCGTTTATTCAGTATGATCTCAAGCTGATCTCTGCCGGCCACTGTACCGGTGAAAGTGCGTGTGAGGCTATGGCCGGGGAGTTGGGTGATCGGTTCATCCCGCTGAGTGCCGGGTTGGTTTTTGAATTTTAACGGCGGCGGATATTCACGTGGGCTTTTTAGGCAAACTCTTTGGTCAGCAGCCGAAACCGGGCCGGCCCCGGCCGACCAGCCAGGCAACATTTGAGCAGGACGTATTGTCTTCCCCGCTCCCGGTTGTGGTGGATTTCTGGGCCGTGTGGTGCTCGCCGTGCCAGGTAATCGCTGGGCTTCTAGATGAAGTCGGGCCCCGGTATACCGGGAAAATCGAATTTTTCAAGCTCAACATCGACCAAAATCCTGAAATTGCCGCCGAGTATGGCGTGCGCAGCATTCCCACGCTGATTCTTTTCCACCAGAGCAGCCCCGTCGACCGGATAACCGGGCTTTTACCCTTAATCCCGCTGACCGAGAGGCTCAACCGTCTGGCCAGGCTGGCTGATATGGCGGCGGGAGAGACCCCATCAGCCGGTGGCCAAGCCGAGCAGGAGAGTTGACACCACAGCTAAAGCTGTATATAATTGAACACGGCCCGGTGAGGCCGAGAGATTTGACGTGCGCCCATAGCTCAACTGGACAGAGCGTCTGACTACGGATCAGAAGGCTGGGGGTTCGATTCCTCCTGGGCGTACTCTCTGACGCCACGTGTCTTTTTTTCTTTCCATAGTAATGCCATCTTTTCTTTAATGTCATCCCCGCGCAGGCGGGGATCCAGTCTTGTAGGTCGAACCCCTGAGCCCCGCGCACAAGCGCGGGGCGTGGTTTCGACATTGCGGCTTTTTCATTGAATTTCGGCGACAAACCTGATGTATATTCAAGGCGGAAGGAGGCAACGGCAAGATGTCAACAGGAGCGGCAGCGGCAGGAGCAGCAGCAGCGGCGGCGGCCCGCAAGAGGCGGCAGGAGGAGGAAGAAAGCATGACTGCGTATAGCAAAGATGACCTGGAGGGCTGGGAATTCAAGATCGTCCGGGCCAACACCAGGAAGTTCAAGAGTCATCAAGCCGTTCAGGAACTCTGCGAGGAAGAAGCCAAGGCCGGCTGGGAAATGGTGGAGAAGTTCGATGACCAGCGCATCCGCTTCAAGCGGCGGGTCGAAAAACGTTCCGGCGATGTGCACCTCGATATCGACCCCTACCGGACACAAGTCGGGATGAGCGAGGGGAAAATCGCCTCAGTAGTACTTGGTATTATCGCCTTGCTGGCCGGCGTGATCCTGCTGATCTTCTTTCTGGTAGACCGTTAGCCGCAACATCACGATCATGATGCCCGGAGCAAGTGTGGCCCTGACATAAGGGAGAGATTTACCCGATCCGGCATCGAGAGAGTATGCCTGGATCTCGCCTTGAAACCTTGACCAAGGGGCTTGTTGAAAAATCCTTCTTTGGGCAAAAGTGGGTGAAATCATCTTCGCGAGGCCTGTCCCACAGTTGTTGCGGGAAGTCCCGCGAAGCGGGACGACATGGTGATCTCTTTTTGCGCAATCGACTGTCAGGCAAGAGATTGCCGGCTCCCTGCAGTCGCTCGCAAAGACGACCCGGTGAGGTCGTTGACCTGATATTCCTTTCAGTACGCTTTACGCTTTTTCAACACTCCCCAAGGTCAAGGCCACCCTGTCGGATTAATAGATGGAGTAGATCGGCCGCTTGATTATTTGCCATTCCCCGGTCTTCAGATCAACCTTGCAGTTGGCAAAGACCTTCCACTCCTCCTTCATCGTGGGGGTGTCCGCACGGAAGTAGTATCCCGGCCAGCGGGTTTCCTCACGGAAGAGGATGGTGCGCGCGTGGGCTTCAGCCTGCCACATGCGGTGGATGTTCTCCCAGCAGCGCATCAACTCATGCAAGTCCTCCGCCGCGAGATTGGCCGAGTCTTCTTTTAAGAACCCGGAAGCTCCAGCGCCTTGTCCAGCTGGCCCTTGCTGGTGCAGAACTGGGAGGTCACCCCGCCGGCGTATTCGTCCATCAGTTTCTGCAGCCGGAACATAAACATCTTTGGCTTCATGTAGTTCGGGTTGATGTCGGGATCGCTCGATACCGCCTTGTGCTGTTCGAAGAGGTCCAGCGGCTTGAGGATTTCCGCCTTGAGTGCGTCAATCTGGCCCTGATCGACGTTCGGCGTGGGGTTTTTCTCGATGATGTAGCGGATTGCCGACTTGGCCGCGATCCGGCCTTTGGCATGGGAGCCCGAGGAGAACTTATGGCTGGAGGCCCCGGAGGCGTCGCCCGCGCAGAAGATCCCCGGCATGATCCCGCCCGATGATCATGTGGCTGTAGCCGAAATTGTGCCGGAAGACCGCGTGCAACAGGCCCTCCCGCGGCCCGGCGACGTTGAAGGCCTTCTGCTCCATCACCATCTTTACGCCCGGATGCTCGGTGTTGGTCGTGGTGAACACGTGCCGGCACTCGAACTCCTTGGCCGCCGCGCATCAAACGGTGCAAAATGGGTGCACGGAGAATGAAACAAACTTGGCAATGTTTTAGACATACTTGTGAATCCGATAACATTGCCCATTGACATTGCCTACCGGTGGGTCTATACTCCATCTGGCGCAACCGGCCGGCTGAATTCAGGGGTTCGCGTGGCGCAAGGCCCGGGTCGGTCAAGGAAGCAAAGAAGAGAACTATGGGTCTCCGGCGTCCGTAGTTTCAGCTATCCGGCGACTGGGGGCACTTTCCGGACAACCGGGGCTGGACATGGTTATCTAGTGCAAGAGTCAAGCATGGCTGAGGCCCAATTAGTCCAACCTGATCTGGATCTCATTCGCCGTGTGCGGCGCAGAGGCGGCGACACGCTGAAGCAGTGTTATCAGTGCGCTACCTGCTCGGTGGTCTGCAATCTCTCGCCGGAAGACAGTCCATTTCCCCGCAAGGAAATGCTGTGGGCGGGATGGGGGCAGCGAGATCGGCTTTTGGCTGACCCCGACGTCTGGCTTTGCCACCAATACAACGACTGCACGACGCACTGCCCGCGCGGGGTCCGTCCGGGGGACGTACTGGCGGCCATCCCGATGCTCGCGTACGTCAATTGTTTTATTCACCTTGTTTTTGTGTTTTTCCTGTTGTGGTATATGCCATATTCTAAATTCGCGCGTATGATCTACCGCACGTTGGCCATTGTGTATGCCCGCAGATCAGGCGTGAGGCCCGCTGATCGGTCGGGCAGCTGATGTATCATTATCCGAAAGGAGACGAGCCATTTCAGCCAAAGTATTTGTCGGTAATCTCAAATTCGAGACCACCGAAGATGAATTAACCGGTTTGCTTTCCGCCGCGGGGCAAATCGTGGACGTGTATCTTCCCATTGATCGCGTGACAGGCCGGCCGCGGGGTTTTGCCTTCGTCGAGTTTTCGAGTGAGGCCGAGGCCGAGAAAGCGATTCAGCAGTTTAATGATTATGAGCTCAACGGCCGCAAACTCAACATCAACCCGGCCGAGGATCGCCCGCAGCGCCGTGGACCCCGCTCGCACCATCCATCTGATTTCCCGCCCGACCCTCATGCCTTCGGCCCCGGCGGCAGGCCGCCAAAGAGCAAGGGCAGCCGCCGCGGCCTCCGCCGCCGCAAACGCAGCCTATGAATCTTGGCCCACGGGTGGCCCACCGCTTGCGGTGGGTTAGTCAGCCAATTTCAAGTGCGAGACACGGTCATGACGATGACGTGGCTTGCCGGAACCACCCCCGCGAACGCAAACAAATCCGCACCAACATCAACATCACCGGAACTTCGATCAAGACGCCGACCACGGGTGGCCCACCGCTTGCGGTGGGTTAGTCAGCCAATTTCAAGTGCGAGACACGATCATGACGATGACGTTGCTTGCCGGAACCACCCCCGCGAACGCAAACAAATCCGCACCAGCATCAACATTACCGGGACTTCGATCAAGACGCCGACGACCGTCGCCAGGGCTGCACCCGAGGAAAGGCCAAAAAGCATCGTCGCCGTGGCGATAGCGACCTCGAAGTGATTGGACGCGCCAATCATCGCCGAGGGTGCCGCATCCTGATATCGCAGCTTCAATATCTTGGCCAGCGCGTAGGCCAGCCAGAAGATAACGTTGGTCTGAATAAAAAGCGGAACGGCAATCCAGAGAATAGTCAGCGGGTTGGAGAGGATCACCTCTCCTTTGAAGGAGAACAACAGCACCAGAGTTACCAGGAGGGCCACGATTGTCACCGGGGTCAGCAAGGGCAAAAACCTCTCTGTAAACCACGCCTCACCTTTCGCGCTGATAATCCACTTGCGGGAAAAGTATCCCGCAATTAACGGCAGCGCGACATATACGCCAATCGATAAGAGCAGCGCCTGCCAGGGAACCGGCAGCCGGCCGACACCGAGCAGAAAGCCGCCCAGCGGACCATAGAGAACAAGCATGGCCAGGGAGTTGATCGCCACCATGACCAGTGTATGCCCGTCATTCCCCCGGGCCAGAAAACCCCACACCAAAACCATCGCGGTGCACGGCGCGATCCCCAGGAGAATGCACCCCGCCAGGTACGAACGCCAAAGGGGTACCTCGAGCATCTTGATGCCATCGGTGAAAACGACGGTCCCGGCGCCATATCTGGCACCCAGCGGCAAGTCGAGTCCCAACGGCATCTTGACATGATCGACGGCCTCCGGCCCGATGAAACCATGAAACAACGTCCCGAGGAAAAATATCGAAATCGCGTACATCGAAAAGGGCTTGATCAGCCAGTTGACCAACAGCGTCAAGCCGACGGGTTTGGCGTTCTTTCCCGCTTTGAGCACCTCGGCGAAGTCGATTTTGACCATAATCGGGTACATCATGAAAAACAAACACACTGCAATCGGAATGGAGACGACCGGGGCGTCACTGATATTAAGCGTTATCCCATCGAGGTATTTCGCCACGCCAGGGGCGATTTTTCCCAACGCAATGCCCAGGATGATGCAGAGCATTACCCAAACCGTGAGATAGCGTTCGAAAACACCAAGTCCGCGAGGCTCTTTGGTAAGGCATGTTTCCGTCGCCATCTTTATCCCTCTTTGAATGTTCAGTCAGTCCTGTCGGTCAAGTCGCGTGCTCGGGTGGCTTGACAGCAGACCGTAGGGGCGACCCCGTGTGTGTACGGTACCATGACATCCGAAACACATTGTACCACGACATCCACTACACCTCAAGGTTGATTTTTGGGCTGAACCAGAGGCATGGTTCTGCCGGTTGCTAAA
>Ga0114920_10000227_pt1 | contig 25053 bp, 17 predicted proteins | sample ChitaG_FD_88683 | JGI IMG/M metagenome (GOLD analysis project Ga0114920, IMG submission 88683) | Deep subsurface microbial communities from South Pacific Ocean to uncover new lineages of life (NeLLi) - Chile_00310 metaG | ecosystem: Environmental > Aquatic > Marine > Oceanic > Sediment ...
CCTCTGCTACCTTTCTTGTGGAAATTTTATGGGAAGGCGAATAGATGTTGGAGAGAGGAATCTTCGATTCAATACTTACAGAGATCGCAACCTCCTTGATCGGGTGGAAAGAAAACCTCTCTGTATTCAACGGGTAAACGTACCGGACAAGATTTCCTTCTGCCTTTAAAATCTGAGTATAAGACAATCTGATTCGCTTTTCTCCATGAGCGGGAATCGGATAAACTCTAGCCCGAAACATATTGCGTCCCACATATTCCAGAAGGGCAGGATCTTTAAGCCTCCGGACAATATCTTCATAGATCCGGCGTGCTTCATTCCTATCTAGAATCCTTCCCTCAACCTTTTTATTTCCAATATACATGGCAAACTCAGAAATGGCTGCTTTCTCAGGCAAAGGAAAAATAAAATCTCCTTCGATATCTCTTTGGTAATTGTTGATGAAAACCTGGTCAATAGATGTCTTGGCCACTTGATTTATGATTTCCACTTTTACACGGTGATATTTCACACTTAATGGAGGAATTTTCTCTCCTGGCCTCGGTCTGGGAATAATAAATCCGTCGGCAAAGAGATCGGCTGTATGGAAACAAAAAAGAGAAAGGAAAGGGATCAGAGAAAAAAATTTATATGCTCTGCTCTTTTTCATTCTTGACTTCCCAATTCTAGCGTTTCTTGTTGTTCTCTTAGAATAAAACTCTTTTTTCTAGAAGAAAGTTTCATGGATTTCCCTTTTGCTTTTTTACATGCCCGTCATTCCCCTTATTCTAACCTGTATTATTCACGAGGCATTTTTTATGAATAAGCCAAGTTTAATAGCTGTTCTAACTTTTTTCTAAGCGACTCAACAGAGCTGACGAGCTCTGCACCCGTCGAAGCAAATCTTTCTTTATTTTCACTCAAGATGAAGACTTTTGAAATACCCGCATCATTGGCAGCTTTAACATCAAAATGAGAATCTCCAACCACAGAACACTCCTCCCTCTTCAGTCCTAGTTTCCTCATAACTTCGAGAAAAGGAGCGCCTGAAGGTTTCCACAGCCCACTTTCCCGAGAGATAACATAATCAAAGCTCAATTTAAATTTGGCTATAAGATAAACAACATTCTTTCGGGAGTTGTTCGTCACCACAACTTTTTTTATCCCCTTTTTGTTCAATAAATCCAGAAGCTCGTGCATCCCACGTTTTAGTTCTGCCTTTTTTGTAGCTTCATCTTCGTACTTTTCTAATATTTTCCATTTCTCCGATTTTTCCGGCTCTTCAAGGCTATTGAGGTAATAGAGGATCGGTCTCCCCTGGGTCTCAAGCTCTACTTTTATCTTATCCCAATCATAGGAGACGTCGACGATAGTGCCGTCCAGGTCAAAGATAACACATTTCAACTTCATTAAAACTCCATTTCCCTCACTCTTTGACCCTCCCCACTTCAAAAAGAGGTTCTCCTTTACTCGTGGGAGGAGTGTTGATGATATAAAGAATCATTCCGCTAAAGGGAGCTTTCAACTCTTGTTTTACTTCTCCGAGAAAATCAGTGATATAGCCAACTTTCTGGCCCTTTGTGACATAATAGCCCATCTTCGTAAGAGGATAAAAAAGCCCATCGTGGTCTGAATAAACAACTTCGTAACGATCAATCCATACAGGATCGGAGACAGGTTCTGGCTTGCCGTCTATCATTTTAAAATACCTCATGACGCTCAAAATCCCTTTAATATTGCGAATAACCGCCTCTTCATCCGTCCTGCCCAGGTAACCTGATTCTGTTGTGATGGCCGGCTTTCGAAGTAAAATAGCCGTGTTCCCGCAGTATTTGGATTGGGTAATGTCTCTGGTTCGAGTTTTATCGATAATGATATGTTCTATCCCAAAGGCTAAAACCATATCCTTGGAGATTTTGTCTATTTTCTTGTCATTACTGACCATCCAATAACAATAAGGAATCAGGGCTTCATTTCCATCTCCGCAGTGAAGATCGATGAGATAATCGCACCTCTCTATAACCTCTTTTTTCAAGACATAAGCGATCCGCTGGGAAAGAGTCCCCTCTAAATCTCCGGGAAAAACTCTGTTCAAATTCTTCCAGTCATAGGGATTATAATAGATAATCCGTTTTTGAAAGGCAGGGAGATTAGCAATGTGAACAAGGATCAGCGTTCCACTAAGGGATTGGGGATCGATCATCTTTTTCAGTCGATAAAGGGCCAGAACTGGTGGATACTCATAACCGTGAACACCGGCAACAAGTGCCAGGACTTTCCCTTTTTTTATGCCATTGATTATTGTTATCGGAATGAAAGAACCAATATTATCTTTTTCAGGGACAGATAAGTAGCCTGCTTTTGTTTCTCCAGGTGCGACTTTAAGATCACCGACGGTAAATGTATCATTCCTTTCCAATGACCATGAAAATAAAGTTAAACCCAATATTAAAAGAAAACATATCGATACAATCTTTGAATTTCTCCAAGTCATTGATTTTTTTGACCTCCTCTCAATTTTCCTGAATTATTCACGAGCCAATCTGACGACCTTTGCTATGATCAAATTGTCATCGCGAGCGATCGAAGAGAACGTGGTGATCTCAACCTTTGCATGAGATTGCCACGTCGCTTTGCTCCTCGCAACGACGTCTGCAGCAACCTCAACTCGTGAAGAATCCAGACTTATAAAGTTTCATGTTCGCTATTCTATCCCATTGCTCATCTCGGGTCTACCCTACCCTCTTTCTTTTGCCTTTATTCTTTTTATTCTGGAAGCATTTCCAAATCCGTGATAATCGAGATTAATGTTTTGGGAAATGTTTACTTTTTATTCTTTTTTTGTTGCTTCTTAATTTTCTATTTGTTATAATCCGCCACTGAAACGCTTTTAAATTATCAATTTTGAGGGAGGTGCTTTTATGGGTAAGGCTTTAGCTATCCTCGGAGGCTTAATCGCCATAGTAGGCGGCGCAGCTCTAGCTGTCTTTGTATGGAGACCGGAATTCGTAGACCTCATTAAGGGCTGCATTCCCCCTATTCTTTTCTTTGGCGGACTGATTGCGCTCATCGCAGGAATCAGCAGCATCAAGGATGCAAAGAGAACTAAAAAACTAGAAGAAGAAACACAAGAGGAAGAAGTGAAAGTTGAAGAGCCCGCAGTAGAAAAACAGGTAGAAGAACCCGTAGTAGAAGAACCTGTAGTAGAAGAAGAGCCAAAAGAAGAAGAGGAAGAAGAAGAAAAGATAGAATAGTAAAATTTAAAAAATCATATCACTTCTTCTTAAAAGAATCTCTTCTTTCAATTTAAAAGTCTGCGTCTAGCCAGTCATTCTTTAATGATATAAAAAAGTACTGCTCTATTCATACAATCAATTCACGCTCATACAGGTCAAAATCCAGTTTTTAGTTTCAGGGGAAAAATCTTGAAACCCACGAAATCAAAAAGACTCCTTTTTTTGTCAGCATAAATACGGTTTCAGAGACCACCTAAACCCTTGACGTGTAATTTGTAATATGGTAGCATGTAATTGAATTACAGCTTACAAGGGAGATTATTATGGAAGACAAAAAAGAAAAACAGGAATCCAAATCAAAAAAAACAACCAAAAAACACAAGAGCACTCTCAACGAATTGGGGGCATCTGTAGAAAAGTTTGCTGTTAAAACAGCAGAATCCATTAGGAAAGCTGTGGAAAAGGCTCTCGCCTCAAGAAACACCGTTTTGACTATCCGAGTCAATGATGAAAGTAACAAGAAATTGAATATGCTAGTCGAGGCTGGCTTGTTTAGAAGTCGTTCCGAGAGTGCGGCTTTCCTTATTCAGGAAGGAATAAAGAACCAGGAAGTTCTTTTTACCAAGATTACGAGCAAGCTAGAAAAGATAAACAAAATCAAAAAAGAGCTTCAAAATATAGTCAATAAAGAAATCGAAACTAAAAGTTAGTTGCCTATTCCTTAAAAGCTATGATAGTATTTTTTAAGTGGCTTTTCTCAATACTATTCTTCTAACAGTTCTCGTTTCCACTCTACCTGCAACAATTCAAGACATAGAGAAAGCATTCCTGCAGAATAATCCAAAAATGCTCTTTGCTCTTTTCTCTTCCCGAAGCTCAATTAACATTTCACTTCCTGAACCCATATCCTTCTCTGATCAACTCTCTAGCCAGCAAGCCTATTTTCTCTTTCAAAGAACATTTTCCTCTTATACGACCTTCGAATTCTATTTAGAAAGCGAGCTTCCCTCCTCACCTGAAATAAGAAATTTTATCTTCAAAGCAAGATGGTCATTTAAAGATAAAAAAACGGATAGACAACATGTTTTCTATATTTTCTTTTTTTTAAAGGATGAAGGTTCAAACAAGAGTGAAAAATTCAAAAGCAATTGGAAAATCATAGAAATCAAGGCAGAGAGAAGATTTTGAAGACAATGATCCAAAAAAAGGGGCTTCTTTACGTCTTCTTTTTCGGAATATTCCTATCTACAATTTTCCTTGCTCTCTCCTTTGCCCTCCCCGCCTTCACTTCTTCAGACAACTTTCAGAAAAACCTGCGTCAACTGAGACGTCAGGCTCAGGCAGTTAAAAACGAATTTAAGAGCCTGATTTCTGAAATAAACCAGAAACAAGAATTACTCACGATTTCCCCGTTTCCTCGAGAAGAAAATAAAATATTCGACTTGTTTAAAAACCTGAGCCTAGACACTGAAAAAGAAGGTGTTGCCTACTACAACGAAGAGGGAGACCTCATCCTTTGGCTGGGAAATGTCGTTGATTTGCAAACTCTCTTCTACATTAATGGAGAGAACACTCTAAATCAGAAGTATAATTCTTCTATTCTAATCCAGAACAAAGCCTCTCGATATCTTGTGTCTATCCAGAAAATCAATCAGGATGTGTATATTGCCTTGTATCGCCTCTTAGCCTTTATTCCCCAATTCAAGGCTCCCTACCTCAAAGAATATCATTTTCTGAGCCCGAACCTGCTCAGAAATTGCAACATTGATTACTGGAATCATCGAGAGGATGTCTCAGGATTTGAAGAAATTTTTTCCAAATACAAAGATGAGTACGTCGGAGAGCCAAGACGCAGGGACGAAATTCAAACCATATTCTTTCCTCTAAGAAATGAGGAACGAAGAATCGTAGCCACTATTACTCTCAATTCTCCATCTCTTTCATCTAAACTTGCAGACCGCAAAGAAAATATTCTTCTCATCCTTTGCCTAACTTTTGGGACATCGCTCCTCTTTCTCCTTGTTTATCTTGTAAAACCACCTTCATTCCGCGACAAACGGAAACCGCTGACGGGTCTGCTCATTATATTGGCCTTGATCGGGTTGAGGCTCATCTTTTTCCCTTTAAGCAATCTTGAAAAAATTCAATCGCTTCCCTTCTTTTCCCCCTCTTCAGCAAGCTTTCTATCGCTCTGGAATCTCACTAAATCTCCAGCCGATATCTTTCTTACCTCTCTCTTCCTTTTCTTGATCATAGGCTGTTTATTTTATTACTCTCGGAATCGTCTTGAGAATAAAAAAAGAAAGCCCTTTCCTATTCTTTCTGTGGCTCCCATTTTTATTCTCATTCTTTTCTCTATTCTTCTTATTTTTTCTTTTCAAGAAATTATGTTTCGTCTCGTTCTTCACTCTAATATAAATCTCCTCAATTTCCCGTTTGATATCTCTTTCTTTCTCCTGCACCTCAGCATTCTTCTTCTTTTCTCTGTCTTTTTTCTTGCAATTTTGACAACCATGAAAGCTATTTCGCTATTTTCCTCAAAGCTAACTCTTCCGATTATTATCTTTTCCCTCGAGTTTGTAGGATATCTCCTCCTCTTAAAACAAAGGAGCTTCCCGCTACTATTCATCCTTCAAGCTGTGATACTGCTTTTTATTTTATATCTAGCATTCTTTCCTGGGGTAATAAAAAGAAAAGAAGCCCTGTTTTCAACTTTTTTTATATGCATATTTTTTATATACACTTCTCTCCACTATTCCTCATCCCTCCGAAATCGATCACTCATACAGAATTCCCTCCAAAACATCATAAAATCCCAAAAGCAATGGGGAACCTTTTTGCTCAGCCAATCCTTGGAGATAATCGATAAGGAAAAAGATCTGATTATTTCCTTTTTAAAAACTTCTAGACCTGTTGATTTGGCACATTCCATATGGCAAGGAACTTTAATAGCAAAATTTAACTGGTATTCGAGCTTTGAAATACTGAATCCAGAGGAAGAAATCCTCTCCCGATTCTCTTTAAACGTTCCTGAACTATACCGTCCTGATTTTGAGCTTCCAAAAAGCAAGGATTGGACGATGTCTCGCCAGACAATTCCCTTCATGGGGAAGGAAAGAGACTTTCTTTTTGGTTATAAAGACTGGCTTGAAGAGGAAAATTATCTGGGAAGAACCATTCTCTATCTCTCTATGGACTACGATATGCTTCCTTTCCTTTACTCAGCCAATCCGTATTTTGAGCTCATCAGAACTACCTCTATCCCATCCCTTGATCAATTCAACTTTGGATTTGCAGTGTTCGATATGGAAGGAAAACTGATTTTCAACCCAAATAAATTATCGTCTGGTATCCCTCCCGCTTTGATGCAGGAAATCCATTCTTCCGAAGAGTCATTATGGTCATCGTTTATGGATAAAAATAGAAAATTTAACTCTTTTTATTTCAGCGAAGAACAAAAAATATACTCTTTGTTCATGCCGAAAAAAAATTTCTATAATTATTCAGTTGAATTCTTCAGGATTTTCTTCTCATATCTTTTTTTCTCTCTTTTCTTCACTCTTCTTTTCTGGGTAGTTTTCGGCACAAGGAAATTGCAAAATCCCCTTTGGCCTTTCTCAAACCGTGTTTACATTTCTTTTGTTATGATCGCTCTTGTGCCCCTTCTCCTTTTTACCTTTTTCACGCGAAATTTCTTCGGGCGTATTTTCACTCAACAGTTCACCGAACAGGCTGAAGCTCGTGCTAACATTGCTCAGCGTGTCATGAAAGACATTAACTTCCTTCAACAGGTAGAACAGTATTCCATAACTGTTCCCACCGAGAACGACGTACTCTGGATAAGCTCAACTATCTCGAATGATGTGAATTTATACCAAAATGGAAAATTAATCTCATCCAGCCGGCGGGAATTCTTTGACTATGGACTTCTTCCTGAGCTTATCGATGGGGAAATATATTATAAAATTCAGTATGAAAACAATCCTTTCTATACACAGACCCAAAAAATTGGGGACTATTCTTTCCACACCCTCACCATTCCCTATTTTCTTCCCGGCTCTTTACTTCTCATCTCGCTCCCTTTTCCCCTGGAACAGCAAGAAATATCTAGAGCCACTGAAGATCTGATTGAGTTTCTCTTTTTCATATCTGTTTTCTTTATAGGTATTGTTCTCATTTTTGCCAGGGCCATAGGAAGCATGATTGTTTCTCCGATAAAAAAACTCCTGGTTGGGACAAAAGAAGTTAGTCTGGGAAACCTTGAAATATCCATTCAGCATAAACACCAGGATGAGATGAAAACCCTGATTGAAGGGTTCAATTCAATGGTGGAGAATTTAAAAGAGCACCAGCAGGAGCTGGCCGAAATGAGTAAAAAGGTGGCCTGGGCTGAAATGGCTAGAAAAGTAGCCCACGAGATAAAAAATCCGCTCACACCGATTCAACTCTCGGCAGAACATATATTGAAGGTTCATGAAGATAAAAGCAAAGACTTTGATCAGACTCTAAAAGAATCGGCATCTTATATCATAAAAGAAGTGGAAAATCTAAGAAGAATTGCTCAGGAATTCCTGGAAATCTCAAGAGAATCGACTCTTCATAAAGAAGCCTTTGATTTAAAAGAGATCATCCTGGAAACAATCACTCCCTATAAGAAGATGCTTTCTGAAAGAATCAAATTCAAGGAAAGCTATAAAGGAGAGGATTTCAACCTTGTTGGAGATAAAGGCAAGATAAAGATTGCTTTAAGAAATATCTTCACTAATGCCATTGAGGCCATTCATGATAAGGGCAAAATTGAAATTGAACTTGCCAGGGAAAAAGACAGTTTAAGGCTCGAAATCAAAGATACAGGAATAGGAATAGAAAAGGATATGCTGAAGATTATTTTTGAGCCCTACTTTTCAACCAAAGATGTGGGAACCGGCTTGGGACTCGCCATTGCCAAAAAAATCATAGACGACCATGGAGGTTCAATCCAAGCCTCAAGCCAGGTAAAAAAAGGAACCAAGATTTCGATCAAGCTCCCATTAGATCGAAAATAACTAATTTGGATTATTCACGAAGCGAGATTGCCATAGATGTCATTGCGAGGAGTAAAGCGACGTGGCAATCCCATAAGTTTGGCAAATCATCATGAGATCGCCATGCTTCGCTCGCGATGACAACTATATATTAAAAAAGGAGGCCAAAGATTTCAAAGATCCTTGTCACCTATTTCAGCCAGACTGGAAACACAGAAAAAATTGCCAGAGCTATCTACGATAGCCTAGAAAGAGAGAAGACCATCAAACCTATAAATGAAGTCCAAGACACTTCTGAATACAGTGTTGTTTTTATCGGATTTCCAGTTCATTCCCACAGTGTTCCGTTTAAAATTGAAAGCTTCCTCGAAAAAATCCCCCAAGGCAAAAAAATAGCACTCTTTTCTACTCATGGCTCTCTAAAAGGGAGCCATCTCTCACGTGAAGCTCTCGAGCATGCAGTTGTTCTTACTTCCAAAGCGAAAGTTTTGGGAACTTTTTCCTGCAGAGGAAATGTTTCTCCGGATGCTCTTGAATTTTTGAGAAAATCGCCAGAACACAAAGTCTGGGCAGAAATGGCAGCTTCTGCTCGCACACATCCGGATGACAGAGATTTAGAGGATGCCCAATCTTTTGCTAGAGAAATCATGATCCTTAGTATGCAGGATATTTAGATCTTACTCTTCGCACCTTCAAGTTAAATATATCGGCTCTCTTCGAGATTCTCTACGACAACTCCGATGTGATCGATTTTCATTATCATATCAAACTCGCTTCAACCTTTTGATTATCTCATCTGCTACGGTATATGGGTCTACTTCCCTCTGATATATTTTATCCACAAAATCTCCTATTTCTGATGCCTTCACATTCTGTGTAACAGCATGATAGATTTTCTCATTTATAATATCCCTCAACATCCAGGAAATCAGTCTTTTTTTCCTCCGGGCATGAAACTCCTCGTCTCTGCCCACGATAAATTTATCTATTTCACGAATAAGAAGCTCTGTTCCTTTCCCTTCAGTCGCAACTGTTTTTATGAGAGGCGGCACGCTCTCCTTTTTAAGACCCAAATCCAGCATAGCCTTCAGCTGCTTTTCTGTTTTTTCAACTCCAGGTGAATCTGCTTTATTAAGAGCAAATATATCGGCTATCTCCATGATCCCTGCTTTAAAGATTTGGATATCATCACCCACACCTGGCACTAAGACAACAACAACTACATCCGCCAGCTTAACCACTTCAACCTCGTCCTGTCCTACTCCGACCGTTTCTACTAGAATGAGATTCTTCCCTGCTGCTTCAAGCACCGCAATCGCTTCCCCGGTTGCCTTAGTCAAGCCTCCTAAATGACCTCGCGTCGCCATGCTTCGAATAAAAATTTCAGGGTCAACACTGTGCTGCATCATCCGTATTCTATCCGCCAAGATAGCCCCTCCACTGAAAGGACTGGAAGGATCGACAGCAATGACACCTATTTTCTTTCCCTTCTTCCGTAAAGGCCCTATCATCTGGTCAACTAAGGTGCTTTTGCCAGACCCAGGAATTCCTGTTATCCCTACGATAATTGACTTTCCAGTATAAGGAAAAATCTCTCTCATCATCTCCTGAGCTTTATCTCTATTGTTTTCCACCAAAGAGATTGCTCGAGCAATGGCCCTGTGGTTTCCTTTAATGATCTCCTGGGATAAGTCCAACATTTCTCTCTATTTTAATATTCAGAAAGCACTTTCTGGGCAATGATCCAGCGCTGGATTTCAGAAGTCCCCTCTCCGATGGTGGCTAATTTTGAATCCCTGTAGAATTTTTCCACAGGATAATCTTTCGTAAAGCCATAGCCACCAAAGATCTGAACCGCCATAGAGGAAGCTTTCACGGCTAATTCGCTCGCAAAGAGCTTAGCCATGGCAGATTCTTTGGGAATCTTCTTTCCCTGGTCCTTCAGAAAGGCAGCTCTGTAAGTCAAAAGGCGAGCAGCCTCCAGTTCAGTGAAGCCGTCGGCAAGCATCCATTGGATAGCCTGAAAATTGGCTATAGGCTGGTTAAATTGAACCCTCTCTTTTGCATATTTTAAGCTCGATTCCAAAGCCCCAACAGCAATGCCCAATGAAAAACCAGCGATGCTGACTCGCCCCCCATCCAAGATAGCCATGGCTTGCCTATAACCCTTTCCTTCTTCTCCTAAAAGGTTTTCAGCAGGAACCTTTACATCCTCAAAAATAAGCTCGGAGGTGTCAGCAGATCTTATACCCAGCTTGTCTTCCTTCTTCCCTACTGAGAAGCCGTCCATTCCCTTCTCTAAAATAAAAGAAGAGATGCCATCCCTTCCTTTCTCAGGATCTGTCATAGCTATCACGACATGGATTTCTGCCAAGGAACCATTTGTGATGAAACGCTTTGTGCCGTTAAGGATCCAATGATCTCCTTTTTTTTCGGCCTTGGTTTTCAAAGCAGCTGCATCAGAACCAGCTTCTGGCTCGGTAAGACCCCACGCACCCAGAGTTTGACCTGAAGCCAGCCTCGTCAAGTATTTCTTTTTTTGTTCTTCGTTTGCAAAGAGATTAAAATGATTGGAGCAGAGCGAGTTGTGAGCTGCCACAACCAGACCAACCGAAGGATCCGCCTTGGAGATCTCTTCTAAAATGATGACATAATCTATATTAGAATAGCCTGCTCCTGAATACTCAGGAGGAATGACTATGCCCAAGAGTCCCATCTCTCCTAATTTCTTTGTCAGCCCCTCTGGCCATATTCCTTTTTCATCGCTCTCCTTAACTAAGGGCTGAATTTCTTTTTCAGCAAAATTTCCGATGGAATCTTTTAATATCTGTTGTTCTTCAGTGAGTAGAAACTCCATTATTTCTCCTTATTATGACAATTCAATGATAAAAGTTATGATTGAGTATTGATTCATTGATGGCAAACTACCAGTATTTTTCCTTTTCCATATTACTTTCAAGCTTGCCAATAATCAAGTAAAATTAACGATCAACGGGGTCAGACTTTGAAAACTTTAGTAATTCTTTTTCATCTTGCATCAAGCCTTATCATTTGGAAGAAAAATTTTTCTGCCCTCTGACTAACAACGCTTCGCTATTATAATGCTTGAGCCTAAAGTTACTCAAGTTTTCAAAGTCTGACCCCAATGGATTATTTGACAGGATGATTTAAATCTTCTAAATTTAGGAGTATGATCACAGGAATCTTTAAGATTATTCTCTATGCGTTTCTCGGCTATATCTTTTACCTTCTTATCCGGTTTTTCCAGGCGGTCAACAAAAAGAGCAGATCTCAAATAAAAAATCCAAAACATCCTTCAGGCTTGATGGTAAAAGATGAAATCTGTAACACTTACCTTCCAAAAGAAGATACCGTCAAGGAGGTCTACGAAGGAAAAGAACACTATTTCTGCTCGAATGAATGTCGCCGGAAATTTCTAGAACAAAAGAGACCTCATTAACCCGGCCTTAAGCTTTGTCGTCTCTCTATACAATCCCCTATATGAGTAGAATACTCGCTTTCATGTATTCTCTTGCTGCTTGACGGAAAATATTACTAGAAACCGACCCACGTGATCCGGAAATCTTCGAACTCTCCCTTGTACTCTTCCCATTTCACATTGACACTATCAACCTGAGATGAAGGAGGCCCTTCGTTCAGCCTGCTGATGAGCTCATCAATCTTTTCTTTATCCCCTTCAGCCAATATCTCTACGCGCCCGTCTCTTAAATTCCTTACCCAACCTGTCAGATTCAAAGAGGTGGCCCACCTCTGCGTGTGATCTCGAAAAAAAACTCCCTGCACTAAGCCCGAAACGAAGATATTTGCTCTTGCATCCATTTGAAACTGGCTACATGTTAGCACAAAGCCCTATCAGCGTATAGGGGTCGGTTCTTGAATCAAGCCCCTGCAGTATGGAAAAAGTTGCCTGTCCCCCTTTTTTATGATAGAAATTTTCATTGACAACACTTAATCCGGATAATGAAAAAAATACTACTATCAATCGCTGGTTATGACCCAACCTCAGGTGCAGGTGTTTTAATCGATTTAAGGGTTTTCAGACACCTGGGTTTCCAGGGCATGGCTGTCTTAACCGCTATAACCTCTCAGAATACAAAACATGTAAAAAAGGTGCATTGTGTTCCCGCTGAGCTCCTTTGGCATCAATACAGAACCCTTTTTGAAGATGTATCTTTCTCAGGGATAAAAGTTGGCATGGTTGGCTGCGGAGAAAATATAGAAGTCATCAAGAAATTTCTATCGCGCAACCCATCTATCCCCAAAGTGATTGATCCCGTTATTAAGTCAAGCTCGGGTAAATGGCTTCTGGAAAAACAATCCATTCACCGCTACATAGAAGCCATCAGCGGGAAAGCCTCTATCCTGACTCCAAATATAGATGAAGCAGGCCTTATTGCCAGAAAAAAGATTAAAAATATTGAAGATATGATAGAAGCAGCCAAAATCATTTACAGCCTCTCGAAGATTCCCTGTTTAATTAAAGGAGGGCATCTCCCAGGACAAACAGTAGACATTTTGTACAATGGGGATAAATTTCATATTTTTAAGAAAAATAAAATCAAGAAAAGAGTCCACGGGACAGGATGCTTCCTCTCCTCAAGCCTTCTTTGCTATCTGGTTAGAGGGAAATCATTAGAAAAAGCGTGCCTTCTCGCCACCGAACTTACTCATAAGGCTATCAGGAAGGCCATCCGTATTGGTAAAGGCCAACACATCATTTCCTTTCCTTTTTAAAAATTTACTGAGTTATTGCCATTCTCGAGTTAGAAGACTCAAAAATTAATTTTCTTTCATTTTTTTTAATTTAGACATGCTTCTGGACACCAAAAGAAAATGCACGGGGGGATGGATGAAGCGACCATTGAAGACTCAGTAAAAAATCTGACCTGCCTATTCTTTGAGCAGAGGCTCCAGGATCAATAGTCCCGAAGAATTCTTTTCAATATCTTCAGGATAAAAGAGCATCGGATGATATCGACCCTCTAACCAAAGAGGGATCTGATCATCATAGAATCTGCTGAGAAAGTGTCCACTTTGGCCAGAAGTAAGCACACATACTGAATTTCTCAAATCAGACAGATCGACTATCTGACGATAAGAAGATCCGTGGGTTGTTCCGTATTTCATAGAATATGAAGACTTTACAGTAAAGGCATCTCCGCTCACAGGGTAAGAGCCTCGATTAAAAAACCTAAAAGCGGGCGCTCTGCCCAAAGCATGCTGGAGATGGAGAGAATTCATCTTCATCCAATCCCAGTTTTCTGGAGAGCCGTAGTTTTTTTTCATCCAATCGTAAGCCTTTTCTAACGCAGATTTCACTATATGTTCTCGGGTTTCCTCAGTTGGTGTATCCTTCCGATCAAACCAAGAAGAAAGAGGGTCAGAAAGAATCCGAAGGAGCCCTGCCTTTTTGCGCCTGAAAAGCAAATCGAAACTTTCAAAATCTTCACCGAGCTCGTCTTGAAAGACCTCTTCATGGAAAGCGTCCATAAAAACCTTGAAAAGAGCAGCCTCCTTACCTGAGGTCATCAGCAAATCCCAGCTCTTGATGATAGCTAGGGCTTCATTTAAATTTCCTTTTGCTTCTTTTATCTCTCTCAGAACAGGAAGAAAATGCTCTCCTTTTTTTGAAAAAATATCATTCTGTATCTTTCTGATGGATTCCACTGTGTGCTTTTCTTTCTTAAATAGCAGTTCTCTTATTCTTTCCGCCCTGAAAGGAGCGTCCCAGTCAAAGCTCACATAATAAGGAAAATCTTCAGGTATGATTTTATTGTTGGCAGTGACTATAAATCCTTCATCAGGGTTATAAACATTAGGCTTCTCTTCTTCCTTAAGATAGCCTTCCCAATTGCTTCCGTCCTCCCAATTAGGATAAGGGAAAAGAGCCACTTCTTCCTTTCTTATAGGAATTTTTCCACTCAAGTAATAACCTATGTTGCCGTGCTTATCAGCGTAAACAAAATTCTGTGATGGAGAATCAAAAAGTTTCAAAGCATCCTGAAACTCGCGCCAGTTTTGAGCTTTATTAAGAAGATAAATAGACTCCAGGGTTCTTCCTCCTTCATAAATCGTCCAGCTCAAAGAAAGATGGTTCTTGCTTTCTACAATAATTGGAGAAATAAGAGGACCATGATCTGTCCAGCTTATTTCAATCCTTTCAGGTTTTTTCTCTCCCTTTACCCAGATCATCTGCTCGCTTTTTTCGAGCGGTTTCCATCCCTCCTTATCTAGATACATATCCTTAGAAGAATTCAGCCTCTCTATGTATAGATCCTGGACATCAGCGCAAGAGTTGGTAATACCCCAAGTGATGGATCCATTATGTCCGATGATAACTAAAGGCACTCCAGGAAGAGATACACCGATAACATCCATCGTCGGACAGTTGAGATGAATTTCATACCATACAGGAGGAAGGCTGATTTCAAGATGCGGATCATTAGCCAAGAGAGGCCTTCCCGACTCAGTTCTTTTCCCTGCTAAAACCCAGTTGTTACTACCCTGAAAATTTGGAACGCGTAACAAATCATCAAAAGTAAAATCCTCTATTTGAGAAGAAGGAACTTTAATTCCATCCTCGAGTATCTGAAGCGCTTTCTCGGCACCAAGCTTTTTCACTAATTTTGCTCGCATGAATTCACTCGCATAATCTCCGCAGAGAAGCAGTGCCATTAATTCCTTAATAATTAGAGAATCCATAATACTCCACGGTTCAGGACGATACCGCAAGAACAAGAATTCAGGGGGCCAGTTAAATCTCCTTGAATTTATCCAAGAATTAACTCCCTGGCTGTAAGAGATGAGGAGATCTTTCATTTCAGGAGACAGCATCTCAAGATCCTTGGAGGCTGCCTCTTTAAGGCCAAAGTTTCTCACAATCTTATCTCTTTCCAGAGTCTCTTTGCCGAATATTTCAGAGAGCCTTCCAAAGCCTGCTCTCCTGCTAAGTTCCATTTGCCACATCCTTTCTTGAGCATGTGCATAGCCACAGGCAAAAAAGAGGTCGTTTTCGTTTTGAGCAAAAATATGGGGAACGCCCCAGGTATCGGTGACTATTCTGACATCTGCTATTAGACCTTCTAAAATAGTCTTTCCATCTGCTTTGGGAATGGAATTACGGAAATAAATAATGAAGAAAATGAAGATTCCTAATAGAAAAAAAATGAGAGAAATTGCCGCAAACCTTAATATCTTTCTCATTCAATATCTGGGTTATCCTCTTCATCTACTGCAGCGCTTAGAATCTCATCCGCTCTATTTATAACCTGATCAGAAAATTTGATACCCTGCTTTTCTGCGGCTTTTAAATTGAGATAAAGTCTCACTCTACTCATATATTGTATGGGAATGTCGCTCGGACTCTCCCCGTTCTTCACTCTCAGAACAATTTCCCCTGCTTTATACCCCATGTCAAAAAAATCCCAACCCATTGCAGCACATGCTCCTTGATGGGTAAAGAGAGGAAACCCTCCAAAAAGAGGAATGCCCAGGTCGTTTGCAACCCTGCCTAGAGCTTCAAAAGATGCATTGATTGTATTATCAGAAATTTGATAAATGGCATCAATTTTTTTGTTGATCAAAATTTGGGCGGAAAGAAGAACTTCGTTTGAATTTGCAACAGGAACGGCTATGATCTCTATGCCAAGCTCGCTGGCTCCTTCTCTCGCTAATTCCAGATAATATTCCGAGTTGATCTCTGACGGAGTCCATAAAGTCCCCAGCCTTCTTACTTCCGGCATAACTTCCTTGATAAATTCCACTGCTTGTTTAATCGGTCCTCTGGAAGAAACTCCTGAAACATTAGCCAGATGATCCTCGGCAGACCTGCCGGCACCGGCGCGGTAAGGATTGGCTACAGAAGCAAATATGATCGGGATCTCCTTTGTTGATATCAGAGCAGCCTGCAGACAGGGTGTGGAAAGGGGGATAATCATATCGATTTTCTCTCGAACAAATTCCTGAGCAATCCTCTGAACCTTAGGCAGATCGTTCATTGCATTCTTGATTCTCAGTCGCACGTTCACACCATCTACTAATCCATTATCTTCCAGGGCACGGATAAGTCCTCTTCTGACTTCATTAAGTGTAGGAGCATCATTGACCTGGAAGATGCCGATTGTATAAAGGTCTTCCTTTTGTTTTTGACAATGGGGGAAAAGAAGCAAAGATAGTAAGACAAAAATAAAGATCTTTCTCATTTGCTGCTTACCCTGAATTAATCATAAACTCGTGAATAATCCAGGTCACTTGATTCATCCTAAACATGATAATGGAAAAATATCGTGGGAGCAATCTTTTTTTATTGATGTAGACCTAGCTATTCAATTTGTTTAAAATAATCACCTCATGGCACGTTACTTCATTGGCACGGCTGGCTGGAGCTACAAAGATTGGGAAGGGATTGTCTATCCTGAGAAAAAGGTCCAGAATTTCCATCCCCTCATATTCTTAGCTAGATATATCAATATTGTCGAGATAAACAGCACATTTTACAGACCGCCTTCTATTTATATATCTCTCTCCTGGGTAAAGAAAATTGAAAACCATCCAGACTTTCTTCTCTCAGTCAAGCTTCATCAGGTATTTACTCATCAGAGAAAAGATTATTCTATGAAAGATGTGGATGACTTCAAGCTTGGTCTTGAACCTCTCCGTACAAAAGAAAGGCTGGCCGCAATCCTAATTCAATTTCCCTGGTCATTTGCCAGCACGACTGCCAATAACGAATATTTAATTAATTTATTTGTATTATTCAAGGACTATCCCTTGGCTCTGGAAGTCAGACATTCCTCCTGGGATAATGATAACTTCTACAAGCTTCTTTCTGAACACAATGTGTGCTTCTGCAACATCGACCAGCCTATATTCAGAAATTCGATCCAACCCAGCTCCATCAGCACCAACTCCCAATTTTCCTATGTAAGACTTCATGGACGAAACTATGAGAACTGGTTCAAAAAAGATGCTGGTAGAGATGAACGATACAATTATCTTTACACAAAAGAAGAGCTTGAAGGCTGGATAAAAAGAATAAAAGAGCTGGGAAGTCAAAGCAGCAACGTTTACATCATCACCAATAATCACTACAGAGGACAGGCACTTGCTAATGCTCTGCAGATTAAAAACATGCTTACTGGCGAAAAACTCGAGGTCCCCACTCCTCTCCTCGAGCAGTATCCTCCCCTTAAGGAAATAGTGGAAAAATTAAAAAAAGATCAACTTGATTTATTCGAAGAAACATAAACCTCTCGGAAACCTAGGTTTATTAAGATGAACCTGTGCGAAACTGGCGATGTTTTCGGGAAGGAAATAGAAATGCCTTTACCGAAGAGGGGGGATATTCTTGCTGTGTTATGTGCCGGAGCTTATTGCAGAAGCATGGCTTCTAACTTCAATCTGAGAGATATACCACAAGAAATCATCATTTGAATCGATTCAGATGAGCAATCTTCTCAAAAGGAAATCTTTCTGGCCTCTTCTTTTCCCATTCAACTTGCTTTTCTGAAAGAATGGAATCGATCTCCTCAGAATGCGCGCCAATCATAATCAAAGTGATGACTTTATTTTCATCAGGTATCTCAAGGATCTCTTTTGTTTTTCTTAATATTTTTCATGTCCAAAACTTTTCCTCATTATTCCAATTTAATCTGAAAAATTCAAGAATACAAGGGGGTCAGGCTTTCATAACTTTTATACTTTTGGATCAGGCTTTGTAAATCTGTTTAGCTAGGAGATTATGCCTTATCATCGGAAACTCAAGTTATGAAAGTTATGAAAGCCTGACCCCCATAGTTTCAAAGATTTGTCAGTGAATATTTTTTGTTATATTATATGTTTTAATTCTTTCAATTGACCAGGTTGATTGAACTCAAGATATAGAGTCAGAACAAGATGAACTGTACTAATCGTGGCAAATTGAAGTTTTTTATCTCTCTCTTTCTTCTTTGTGGTCTAACTGTTTATCCTGTTTTCTGCCAAGAAGCACAAGAAAAAAAGAAAGAAAGCGATGAAAAAGAAATAAAGTACTCTTCCTCTACAAGTTTTTCTCTTCTCTTGACAAGCGGTAATAAGAAAGACTTCAATTTCAGTTTTGATACCGAGCAGAATCTCCATTTCTACAAAAATCGGCTTAATCTGAAAGGAAACATCATTTTTACCCAATCAAACGGGAAAAAAAAATCAGGGATCTATTATTCACATCTTAAATATGATCGGAAGATCAATTCCCGCACCTATCTCCTCGGTCTCTTAAGGATTGAACGCAATAAGTCTGCGGGTTATAACTTCCGATTTGCTGCCTCTGCAGGAGTAGGCTATACTTTGCTCAAGAAAAAGAAAGTTGAGATTGCGGTTGAAGGAGCCGTAGGATGGAGCAGTGAAAATGATGTGCAGAAGATCCCAGGACAACCCACAGGCGACGAAAATTTCACGGAAGAAACAACGGTTTCTAACTCATTTGTCTCGTCAATTTACTCGGCAAAGCTTGTTTATGACATCACTCCTTCCGCGCGATTGACACAGGAAGAGGTCCTTTTCCTCAATATGGGACACTTGAACGAATACAGGCTGAATTCCTATTCCTCTATCTCCGCTTCCATCAGCCGATATTTTGCTCTGAAGACAAGCCTGCAAATCAATTATGATTCGCATCCTGTCGCAGGATATAAAAACATAGATCTCTTTTTGATCAGCTCTCTAGTTATAAAAATATAATAAAAAAAAATGCACGGTGTTATAATTTAGAATCTCATTTTTTTGCCATGATAAGAGTAATTACCGGAATTTATAAGGGGAAGCGGCTGAAGAAAGTCTCGAGCCCGCTTGTTCGCCCTATTCCTGATAAACTTAAGGAAGCACTGTTTAATATTATTCAAGCTGAGGTCAAAAACTGTGTATTCCTCGATGGATTTGCCGGCACAGGTTCTGTGGGAATTGAAGCCCTGAGCCGTGGGGCTAAAAAGGCGGTCTTTATCGATGAGTATTATCCTGCTATAAAAGTGATAAAGATAAACTTGGAAAAGTGTGAAGCCCTGAACAAAACTCAAGTCATCCAGAAAGAATTCAACCGAGCAGTCATTCAATTATCAAAAGAAGACCCTAAATTTGACTTAATTTTTCTAGACCCTCCTTACAAGCTCCTAGAGGAAAGAAATCCTTTGAAGGTCATAAAAAAAAGGGGAATTCTTAAGCCAAAAGGCAAAACCATACTGCGCCATCATCGTAAGACAAAATTTGAACCTAAATATTTTGATCTCAAGCGCCGAGTGACCATTGGCGACGATTCCCTCTCTTTTTATGAACTGAAGTAATAATTACCATCACCATGACTTGACTTTCCTGGATTATTCACGAGTCGAAGTTGCCGTAGATGCAAGGCGCCAGCCCATGAAGCTGTGGTCCTCCACTGCGAATGGGCTGTAACGAAGCAGATGCGGTGAGATCGGCTCGCCATAAGGGAAAAAATGCCGATCTATATAAAAAGTTACTTCTCGAAAAAGTATTTATAGGATTTCGAGCAATGTCAGGATAACTTCTTGATATTGCCGTAATTGTAGAAAGTATCGGCATTTTTTATGAATAATTCAGGCTCTCTGAAGGTGAGAAAAATAAGAGAAAAATCACCCCTAGAATCATCTCTAGGGGCGATTGAACAACCCATCCATATTTGTAATCATAATAAAAAATTAGGATGAAAAGTGTATTTTTTCACGCGATTTGGAAAAAGGCTGTCATTTTACACCCTTATTTTGCCCTACCTCGACACACAAAAACTGGCTAGGGAGAAAGAGAATGGTTAAGAATGACGATATTCTGAAAGAATCTTCTCAGGCGGTAAAAGAGATCGGAGAGCATTTAGAGGACACTCTCGCCAAGAAAAAAGAAGATGCAGAAAAAAAACTCGATCAAATAAAAGAAGAGATAGACAAAAGAAGGGAGTCATTAACTAATTTCGAGACCCAGATTGCTGAGCTTGAGAAACACAAAGCTGACTTCGAAGGCAAACTAAAAGACCATCTTGATAGGGCTATCCAATACCAAAAAGAAATTGAGAAACTGGCAGAATCAAAGCTGAGCGAGCTGAAGAAAATGGATGAGTTGGACCAGAAAATCGGAGAACACCGCCAACAGGCTGAGGAGAAAACCGAGGAGCTGAAACAAAACCTCGAAGAAAAGTATGAGGTTATGCCCAGTGCGCCGGAAAATGAAGCACATAAGGAGAAAGTTAAGGGAAGTATTGAAGAAGAATTAAACAAGCTGAGAAAGGTCCAGGAACTCTTGAGGCTAGCTGAGGTTTCTCAAATCGAAGAAGTGAAACCTGAAGAAAGGGTCGCAGAGGAAACAGAGCCTGAAGAGAAAGTTATGGAAGAAGTTCAACCAGAGGAAAAGGCTCCAGAAGAAATCGAGACTGAAGAAGAGGTTTTTGAAGAAGTTCAGCCAGAAGAAAAAATCGAAGAAGAGGTTGGCCCGGAAGCCCGGACTGCTGAGGAAATCAGCCTGGAAGAGGGGGACACAGAGAAAGAAGCTCCGCCAGAAATGCTTGAAGCTGAAGAGCCCGGCTTAAAAGAAGAGAAAGAAGCAGATGTATTGGAAGGCTCCCCACATGAGGAGATGATATTTGAAGAAGAACCTCTTCCAGGACAAGAAGCAGAAGCAATAAAAGAAGAAGTCGTGTCTCAAGCTCCACCTGTGGATGAGGAAGATTCAAGAAATAAATTGGCTTTGCTGGAGACGCTCAAAAAATTAGAGATGGTAGGGGGAGAGGATAAAATCATCTATTACAAGGGCGAGAAAAAAACCGTCATAGATGGAAGGTGCCTGTTCTCAGCCATTGACAGCCGCATTCAACAAGCCAGAGATTTGTACCAAAATCTGGATCCAAATTCCGCTCCTAAAGATCAATTTAAAATAAAACAAGAGATCAGAAATTGCCAAGAGAACCTAAGAAAATACTTCTTGAAAACTATCGAAATGTATGAGAAGGAATCCTTCCTTTTGCCTGAATATTCTTCTGAAGTTCTCAATATCAACCATCTCAGGGATATTTTGGAACATCTGAGCATGCTGAATTGGAGCGAGGAAGAGAACTTTAGCTTCTTCAATGACCGAATAGATAAAATAAAAAGAAGCTTCTATTCCAAAATTACTCCTCCCGATAACTACTTGGTATCTATTCACGAAGAATTAAGCGCCTAACAAACCTATCTCCCCTTTCTATTCATTGCGTTTTTTGCTTCAGAGCAGTATGATTCTCCCTGAATGTTTATAATCATTGAAAGCTTCAAATGATTGACATCCTAAAGCTTGCTCTTCTTTTCGGAATCGGGGGCATCGCAGGGTTCACTAATGTCATGGCTGGCGGCGGGTCCAGCCTCACTTTACCTGCTCTAATTTTTATGGGACTCGAGCCTTCTCTGGCAAATGGGACAAACCGGATCGCTATTGTGATTCAGAACATCTCTGCCGTGGCTTCCTTCCGTAAAAACAGAATTCATCGGTTTAAATTGAGCTTCCAATTTGCTCTTTTTACACTACCTGGTGCAATTATCGGAGCCTTTCTGGCAGTCAGAGTAAGCGATGTCCTTTTTCAACGTATCTTAGGTGCAGTTTTAATCCTTATTACCATCTCCATGTTCTTTTCTCGTTCCCGAAAACATGAACGTGAAGCACAGGATAATCATTCGAATAAGCTCATCTATCTAGCTTTATTCGGGATTGGATTTTACGGCGGATTCCTACAAGTTGGGGTGGGGTTTTTATTTATGGCTGCACTGTATCACGTGCTTAGGCTTGACATGGTCTTCGTGAATATGCACAAAGTCTTTATTATTCTGATCTACACTTTGCCCGCTTTGCTCATCTTTGCGATCACAGGCAATGTGAACTGGAAATTCGGTCTCATTCTCGCAGCAGGAAATGCCCTGGGGGCATGGTGGGGTGCTCATATGGCTGTCAAGGGTGGAGAGAAAATAATCCGGATTATTCTGGCTATCGTTATAGCCGTCATGGCCTTCAGGCTATTGTTTTACCAAGCTTGAAGGGGTTCATCTCCTGAACTATTTAATATCGATTCCGCCAAAAATTGCGGTCGCTCTGATAAAGAGCGTCGTTTCTGGCTCTTCCTTGGGAACTCCTTTGCGCTTATCCTCAACACCTCCAAAAATTGAGCTGCTGTCAACAACGACCTTCCACTCCTCTGGAACCCTAATGTCAATGCCGCCGAACACAGCTGTCAGCTCCACAGTCGCTTTATTGTCTGCCAATTCCGCTTGATTAAAGTCTAGGTCTAAGCCTCCAAACAGTGCGGTGGCCTTACCGCCCCTAAACTCTTTAGAGTCAATACGGCGCTTTATTCCGGAAAAAATTGTAAAAGAATCTAAATCTTTCTCTTTGATAGAAGGGACTTCTCCTTTATGGTGTTTAAATCCAGGCTTGAAGATAATCCACAATCCAGCGGCTATGATCAGCAACGGCCAAAAATAACTCCAGACATTCCCCCCTAATACATCCCAATTTACCAGCATGAAGAAGCCGCCAACCACAATAAGGAGTATCCCAAAACCGGTGTCTCGAAAATTATGGGTGACTAGATGCCACAAGCCAATAAAAACGAGAAAGAGAGGCCAATACGTAGAAAAGACTTCTCCAACATCCAACTTGCCCAAATTGCCAAATAGAAACAAAACTCCAATTAAGATTATCAACAACCCCGCAAATATCCGACCTTGATAATCTCTTATACCATTCATCCAAAACCTCCTTGTCCAAAATTTGTCTTTCTAAAAAGCACCCCAATAGCCTGAATTATTCATGGACTCGTGAATAATGCATGGTAAGCAACAGCAATTATAAAATAAAAGGGGTCGCGTCTCAACATTTGACATTCAATTCATAATCAGTTGGGATCAGTCCCCTTTTTTGTAGAACCATCCCCATTCAGTGTTTGAGAAAGGAGCAGTTGAAAACCTTCGGCCTCCCGCCGCCGTCACTCCTGATTTCTCCCCTCAAGTAGCAGGCGGGCGGAGAACCAAAAATCAGGCACTTCGACTCTCCTACACCTTCCAGAAGGCCGGTCTCATCCTCAAAAAGGAAAAAGTACTTCTGACCGCGGCTCACTTTTTTCCGGCGAGCATCCACCACTCTGACCACAAGTTCCACTTCCTGCCCCACGTAATCTTTCAAATCCTTTACCCGAAGAGGCGGCCTTTTGCCCTCAAAAAGAGAGAGTGTGTCTCCTTCGGGCGCGAAGCCAAGGGACTCGATGAGCATCTTCTCTTTCTGGCTTTGATCCAGGTCTGAGACCTCCTCCATATCCTCTAATCCCCTGAAATAACAGAGAATCTGTCTTGTTCTTCTGGGTTCGAGAGAATCGAGGACACCTGCTTTGATAAAGGAGAGGAGCTCTGTCTTTGTCAAAGGCACCCGGCAGAGAAAATCTTCTATGGAAAGATACTCCCCGTGCTTTCTTTCTTCAATAACTTTATCTAGAGTCTTCAGAGACAATCCCTTGATGGAAGCCAAGCCCACCCGAATATTCTTCCCTTCTACCTTAAATTGATAGTGGCTGCGGTTGATGTCTGGCCCTAGAATTCTAATTCTTCTTCTCTTTGCCTCCTCGATGTATTCCGCTAACCCGTAATAGCCACCTCCAGCATTGAGGACAGCCGTGAGGTAATGGATTGTGTGGTGAGCCTTCAAATAGACAGCCTGGTAAGCCATGCTGGCATAGGAGGCACTGTGTGACTTATTAAAGGAATAAGAAGAGAATTCCCCCATAGTCTTCCACAACTTCTCTATCTCGCCTGTAGTGTATCCCCTCTCCTCTGCTTCCCTGAAAAACCGTCCTTTAAGATCGGCGTCAACCTCTTTCGTTTTAAGAACCCGACGGAGGAGGTCTCCCTCTGAAGGCGCCATCCCCGCCACTCGCTCGGCAATCTGCATTACCTGTTCTTCATACAGGAGAAATCCCCCTGTCTCGGGGAGTATTTTTGCCATGAAAGAGTCTCGGAAACCAGGCTTTCCTTCCCGGCTACGGAGGAGTGCCTCTTTCATGCCGCTCTCGGTCGGACCGGGTCGGATAAGGGCTAATGCTTGAGTCAATTCATAGATATTCTCCGGTCTCATCCGGCGGAGAAGGTTCATCATGGCCGGACTCTCCACCTGGAAACAACCTATGGTCTGGGCTTTTTTTAACAGGCTGTAGGTTTTCCCATCCTGAGGAGGGATGTTCCTGATTTTCAGCCTTTCCTTTGTCTCGGAGATCGCAGCCAGCCCTCTCACTGAAAGCAGGTCGAGTTTGATGAGTTTCAAGTCTTCCACGGCATCCCGGTCATAGTGGGCCATAAGATAGCCTTTAGCTGACTCCTCGAGGGGAAGATACCGACTCGCTGGTGTGGGCGTGAGGATGACTCCTCCTACATGGAGGGAATTTTCGCAGTAGACAGAAGTAAGGTCAGAGGCTGCCTTCCATATTTCTATATAGCCAGGGAGGGGTTTGTCTTTCTTCAGGGAGCAAGGCTCAGCAAAAAGAGGAACTTTCTTGCTCAAGGATCTGGCCTCCTCAGGTGAAATACCGAAGGCGCGGGCTGTTTCATAGAGAGCAGAACGGGCACGGTAGTTCTTCAGGCTGCAGACAAAGGCTGCACCTGTCGTTCCTTGGCCGTATTTGCTTAAAACATAGGAGAGCACTTCGTCTCTTTTTCTGGAGTCGAAATCCAGGTCTATATCCGGCGGGTCGTCCCGACCTTTGTTCAAGAATCTTTCGAAATAGAGGTCATGCTCGATAGGGTTGA